>Ga0302278_10000678_pt1 | contig 43154 bp, 47 predicted proteins | sample III_Bog_N3_2_FD_194543 | JGI IMG/M metagenome (GOLD analysis project Ga0302278, IMG submission 194543) | Peat permafrost microbial communities from Stordalen Mire near Abisko, Sweden - III_Bog_N3_2 | ecosystem: Environmental > Terrestrial > Soil > Wetlands > Peat | place: Sweden: Abisko...
GTTGTAATGCCGCGCCACGTAACCGTCCACGCCGTCTAGGATCGCCGCCACAGCGAAGGAAAGAATGGCCAGCAGCCGGTGCACCTCGTTGCCGGTCTCGACGTAGTAAAGCACCTCGACGACAAAAAATGGAATCAGCAAAATCCGCAGGATCGTGATTTTGTTGGCCGTGGTCATCGCGGGAGACTGTGGCACGAATAGGCGGGGTTTGCACGAATTTCCCGACCCGGATCCAGCCTGGTCTCGGTTGCTTCCAGGAGCGGTCGGATTACCGGTCGGGGAAGACCTAAGGACGATTCAGCAGCCAGAGCAGGCCACAGATGCACAAGACTAGCAAAGCGCCAAAAAAAATGGTGAAGAACCTCATTTGCTTTTGGTGAAAGCTTGGTTTGCGTTTTTCTCTCATCATCCACAGTGCCTGAGAATTTCCCGGCCCAGACTCTTTTATAGGAGAAACTCTCGCTCGAAGCCACAGTCGATGAGTGACTTTTGTTTTTCATAATCAACGACTTAAACTTAGGCGGACCATACCCCGCGCGCCGGCCGGGAAGCTGCGGATCGTCCGTTTCACCCGTTTTTTTCTCCGCTTGCATTCCCCCACCCCCCCGCATAGTTTTTGGGCCGATGCATAACTTGTATCCTTTGCGGAGGTTGACAACCTGCTGGTGGAAACCGGCTTTCATACCGTTGGTCATCCTCGCCCCGTGTGGGCTGATGCCGGCGTCAGCCCAAACCTTGCCGGCGTCGACTGAGCTGCCGGCAACCTTGGAAATCGCCGATGCGGTTCATACCGGCGTGCAGACTTTGAGTTTCGAACTCGGCGGCGTGGGCGGCTTGCGGATTTTCGGCGGCAGCCAAAATCACGACCTGGCGCTCGTCAGTCTGGCCTACGGCCAGATGCTGGGGCCGGTGCTGGGTGCCGGCCACTGGTATGGCGGCATCGGCGAACTGCGGCTGGAGGCCTTCGGCGGCTCCCAGTTTTTGCCCAAATCAAATTTTATTTTCGGGGTCACGCCTTATCTGCGCTACGACTTTGCGACCGGCACGCGATGGATTCCCTTTGTAGACGCGGGCGCGGGCGTGACGGCCACGGACATCAGCCGCCCGGATCTCAGCGATACGTTTGAGTTTAATTTGCAGACCGGCGCGGGCCTCCATTATCAGGTGAGCGCGCACTGGGCGCTGACGGTTGAATGGCGCTATTTCCATATCTCCGACGCGGGCCTGACCCATCCCAACAACGGCGTGAACGGCATGATGGGGATGATCGGTTTGACCCGCTTCTTCTAGGCTTCCCGCCAGGTAGGGATTATCCAGCGAATCAGCGCGATTGCACCAGCACCCGAAAGGCCCGACCGAGGTGTTCCGGATGCGTGAGGGTTTGGAATTGACGCGTCTGCTTCACATTCCACTGGACCCAGGAGGCTTCGGCCATCGCCGACGGCAAGATACGCGTGAGGAATTGCGGCTGGGTGCAAAACGTTTCGGTTTTTAAGCCGGCCGCCTCGCCAGCCTGCTGGATGGCGGAGAAATTGACGTGCGCCGTCAAATCCTGTTCGCCGGGCCGCGCCAGCAGATTATCGGAGACGTGGTGACGATGATAGGCCCGCAAAGTGCCGTTCAAACGCGCCGGCGAAAACTGTTCCTCGGCAGTAAAGCCGTAGTCAATGGCCAGCAGTTTGCCCCGCGTCAAAACCGCGGCCGCCGCGCGCCACCAGTTTTCGGCGGCGGGCGAGGCTTCGATGGTGTAGCCATCGGTTAGAACAGCCTCCAATTCCGTATTACATATTCCACATTCCGCATTTTCCCGGCGCGCCCAGACAAATTTTCCATCAGCGAACGCGACGCCCCACTCGAACCACTGCTTTTCCTGCGCGTGCCAGCCAAGCCGGCGGACCGGAAAAGCGTCTAGCAGTTCGTTGCCGAACATCACGCCGTGAATTTCTGCCTTTGACGGGTGGCTTTTCAGGTCTTCAAAATTGGCAAACCAACGGACATTGACAAAAGCTTTCAGGGTTTCCCGCTGCCATGCTTGACGACGCTGCGAGGGTTCTAGGATGTCATAGGTGATTTCGGAAAACAATTTGGGCCGGTGCGTTTGCAGCCAGGTCAAAATGTCACGCGCAAGTTTGCCATCGTGCGCGCCGGCCTCGACTATCCGCAATCCGCAATCCGCATTTCGCAGTTCCGTCAGCCAGGCGGCAAACTGAAATGCCAGCAGTTCACCGAACAAACTGCCGGTGCTGACGCTGGTGATGAAGTCGCCACCCCGGCCGACATTGTCCTGTCTTGTCTCATAATAGCCGGTTTCGGGACAGTACAGGGACAGTTCCATGAAGCGCGCGAAGGAAATTACGCCGTGTTGACGGATTTCTTCGCGAATGACGTCAGTCGGCATTTTCATTGCTTGCAGAGGAACATGGCATTGGCTAGTGTCGTTTCAATCGTGAGGATTTATGGCTAAAATTGACGCATTTTTCAACTTGATGTTTGAGCAAAAGGCTTCCGACCTTCACATGGCGTCGGGCAATCCGCCCATGATGCGCATCCACGGCGAGTTGCAGCGCGTGGATTATCCGCCGCTGGAAAACGATACGCTCAAGGCGATGCTCTACGAAATCGCGCCGGATTACAAAATCAAACAGTTCGAGGAAACCGGCGACGTGGACTTCGGCTACGAAATCCCGAACATTTCCCGCTTCCGCGTCAATTTTTTCAACCAGAAAAACGGCGTGAGCGCGGTGTTCCGGCAGATTCCCAGCCGCGTGCTGTCGTTTGAGGATTTTGAAAAGCTGGAGGCGCCGCTGCCGGCCGTCTTTAAGAAATTCGCGATGCTCAACCGCGGCCTGGTGGTCGTGACCGGCCCGACCGGTTCCGGCAAATCCACCACCCTGGCGGCCATCGTGGACTACTGCAACCGGAACCGCAAAGACCACATCATCACGGTGGAAGACCCGATTGAGTTCGTCCACGAAAGCAAAAACTGCCTCGTGAACCACCGCGAAGTCGGCGTGCACACCAAGTCGTTCGCCTCGGCGCTGCGCGGGGCGTTGCGCGAAGACCCGGACATCATCCTCGTCGGCGAAATGCGCGACCTGGAAACCATTGAACTGGCGATCACGGCGGCGGCGACCGGCCACTTGGTTTTCGGCACCCTTCACACCCAGAGCGCAGCCAAGACGGTGGATCGCATCATCGACGTGTTCCCGGCCGACCAGCAGAACAAAATCCGCCAGACTCTGTCCGAAGCCTTGAAGGGCATTGTGGCGCAGACGTTGTTCAAGCGCTCCGACAAAAAAGGCCGGGTGGCGGCGTTCGAAGTGCTGGTGTTCAACACCGCCGTGGCGAACCTCGTGCGCGAAGGCAAGACCCACCAGATCCAGGGCATGATTCAAGTCGGCAAAAAATTCGGCAACCAGCAGCTGGATGACCATATCATGGAGCATGTCCGCATGAAACGGGTCACGCCGGAAGACGCCTATGACAAGTCGCTCGACAAGAAAAAATTCCGGCCTTTGCTGGCCCACCCGCCGGATGACGACGATGTCATGTGATTTATGCGCCGACCGGAACTAGACCAGATTTTGATGACTATGCTGGCTTCGCAGCCGGAGGTTTCCGACCTGCTTTTCACCGTGGACCGGCCGCCGCAGGTGGAAGCCTACGGGGAACTCAAGCCGGTCGTGCTGGATCCACCCATTGAAAAGCTGACCCCGTTTCAGATCGAGACTATCGCGATGAATATCATCGGCGATAATCTCTGGCACATCGAGGATCTGCTGCGGCACGGCTCGTGCGACGCGTCGTATTCGTTGTCCGACCAGGCGCGGTTCCGGGTGAACATTTTTTCCCAGCGCGGCAATTTTTCCATCGTGTGCCGGCAATTGAACGCCACCGTGCCGACGCTGGACCAGTTGAAATTCCCGGAAGTCTTCAAGGAAATTCCGAATGAAAAAACCGGCCTCGTCCTCGTGACCGGCTCGACCGGCTCCGGCAAATCCACCACGCTCGCCGCAATTCTTGACGAGATCAACCGCTCCAAGCCGGTTCACATCGTCACGCTGGAGGATCCGGTCGAATACCTGCACAAGCACCAACGGGCCACGTTCAACCAGCGCGAGCTCGGCTTGGATTTCGACACCTACTCCGGCGGGCTCCGGGCGGCGCTGCGCCAGGCACCCAAGGTCATTCTCGTGGGCGAAATGCGCGACCGCGACACCGTCCGAATTGCCTTGAGCGCGGCTGAAACCGGGCACTTGGTTCTGAGCACGTTGCACACGATCAATGCCGGCGAAACCATCAACCGCATCCTTGGCATGTTTGAGCCGGATGAACAGGAACAGATCCGCACCCGGCTTTCCGACTCGCTCCGCTGGGTGGCCAGCCAGCGGCTGGCACCCAAGGTTGGCGGCGGGCGTTATGCCTTGATTGAACTGATGGGTTGCAACCTGCGCACCCAAGAGACCATCCGGCTCGGCGAAAGTGAGGGCAAAACCTTTTACGAAATCATTGAGGCCAGCTACACCTTCGGCTGGCGCACGTTCGACAACGCTTGCCTGGAAGCCTACGAACATGGCCTAATCACCGAGGAGACCGCCCTGCTCTATTGCACCAAGCGCAGCGTCGTTTCCCGCGGCATCGACCAAGTCAAGAAGGCGCGCGGAGAAATGAATTCCACCGCCAACACGCTCCGCATGAAAAACCTCCGGGGGGGCGCCGCGGCAGGTAGCGGCACCCCCGCACCCCCTGTACTGAAAATAAAATGACCGGTACCTTTGATTTCGTCAGCAGCGAGGATAAACCCGCGTTGATCGCCTTTTCCACTCCGGAATGGCTCGATACGGCCAAGCAGGCACTTAACGAACTCGGCTACAAGGTGCACACCGCCGCCACCCACAGCGATTTTCTCATCCGCTTCAGCCAGGCCCGGTATCAGGTGGTCATCGTGGAGGAACTTTTCGGCGCGAACACCCCCGATGAAAACCTGACCCTCAAGGCGCTCCAGGAAATGCCCGTCAGCCAGCGCCGCCACGCCACCATCCTGCTCATCGGCAATTCCTTTCAAACCTTCGCGCCGATGGAGGCGTTCAAGCAGAGCGTGCACGCCGTCATCAACAGCTCGGAACTCTTCCTGCTCAAACAGCTCGTGGAAAAGGCCGCCGCCGAAAACGAACTCTTCCTCCACAGCTTCCGCGAAATCCAGAACCGCGTCTTTACCAGCGGCACCCGGTTCTCGCCGTGACCCGTCTGGATCAGGCCCTCGTCGAACGCGCCCTCTGCGACAGCCGGGAAAAGGCCAAACGCCTCATCCTGGCCGGAGCCATCCGCATCAACGGCCACCCCGCCCGCAAGGCCAGCGACTCCGTCAAGCCGGCCGACGAGCTCACCGTGGCCGCGCCGGAGAAATTCGTCAGCCGCGGCGGCCACAAACTGGAACATGCGCTGGCGCATTTTCAACTCGACGTCACCGGCCTCACCGCGATCGACCTCGGCGCGTCCACCGGTGGCTTCACGGACTGCCTGTTGCAGCGCGGCGCGGCCAGCGTTTACGCCGTGGACGTCGGCCAGGGCCAGCTCGCCTGGAAATTGCGCCGGGACCCGCGCGTCGTGGTTCGGGAAAAGACCAATGCGCGCCACCTTAAACCGGAGGATTTTCCGGCAACCGCCGATCTGGTGGTCGTGGACTGCTCCTTCATTTCACTTAAAAAAATTCTCCCGCCCGCCGGGCCGCTGCTGAAACCCGGCGGCCAGCTGGTCGCCCTCATCAAGCCACAGTTCGAGGCCGGCAAGGCGGAGGCCGATCAGGGCCGGGGTGTCATCACCGACCCCGCCATCCATGATCGCGTGCTGGCCGAGCTGGAAGAATTTGTCGCCGCGCAGGCTGGCCTTTCCTGGCGCGCTGTGGTTGAATCTCCCCTGCTCGGCCCGGCCGGCAACAAAGAATTCCTGGCGCTGATTGAAAAAGCCCGCTGACCATTTCCAACGTATCGGCCTCGTCGGCAACGCGGAAAAAGCCGCGTGCGCGGCGAGCGTCCGCGCCGCCGCCCGGCTGATCCGCCGCGCCGGCCGCACCGTCGTCTGCGACCAGGTCACCGCGACGCTCGCCAACCTCAAATGCGCGGTCGCGCCCGATGCCGCCGCCCTGGCCCGCACCGTAGACCTGCTCATCATTTTTGGCGGTGATGGCACGATGCTCCACACGGCGCGGCAGATTGCCGGTTCCCGGACGCCCATGCTCGGCATCAATATTGGCGGCCTCGGCTTTCTCACCGCCGTGCCGTCCGACCAGCTCGCCACCGCGTTGAAATTGCTGTGGCAAGGAAAATTCCGGCTCGAATCGCGCGCCCTCCTCGAGGCCGCCGGCACCGGCCACGGGAAAAAATTCCGGGCCACTGCGCTCAACGACGTCGTCGTCAGCCGCGGCGCGGCCTCGCGGCTCATCGCTCTGGATGTGAGCGTGAACGGCGAACCCATCACCCGTTATCGCTGCGACGGCCTGATCGTCAGTTCCCCGACCGGCTCCACGGCGTATTCGCTCGCGGCGGGCGGCGCGATTGTCTTGCCGACGGCGGAAGTGTTCGTCCTCACGCCAATCTGCCCGCACGCGCTGTCGAACCGGTCTATCATCTTGCCGCTGTCCGCGACGCTCTGCGTGAAGGCCATCAAAACCCAGCCGGCGACGTTCCTGAATGCCGACGGGCAGATCGTCGGCGAACTGGTTAACGGTGACGAAGTTGCCATCCGCCGCAGCCAAAGCACCGTGCGCCTCGTGCATCTCGCCGACGGCTCGTTTCTCGAAGCCCTGCGCCGCAAACTCCACTGGCGCGGAACTTATCTATAAAAATGGTCCGCCTCAAAGATATCGCCCAGATCGTCGGCGTCTCCGTGATGACCGTCTCCAAGGCCATGCGCGACGAACCCGACGTCTCCGCCGCCACCAAGGCGCGCATCAAAAAAGTCGCGTTCGACCTGGGCTACGTCCCGGACTCCAGCGCCCAGGGCCTGCGCACCAAGACCACCAAGCTCTTCGGCCTCGTCATTCCGTCCACGACCAATCCCATTTTTGCGCGCGTCGTGTTCGCCATCGAGGAACGCGCCCACGAACTCGGCTACGACCTGCTCCTTTGCCACACCTACAACAAGGCCGAACGCGAGGATGCCTGCCTGCGCCGTCTGCTCTCGCGGCGCGTGGATGGATTGTTCATTGCGCCCGTCTATCGCTTCGAGGCCGAGGCGCGGATTTATCGGGAAATCCTCGCGCGCAGCGTCCCTACCATCCTGCTTGGGGCGCCCGCGCCGTTCTGTAAAACGTTTCCCGCCATTGAAATTGAGGAGCTTGTTGCCAGCTATAACGCCACCCAACACCTGATCGGCCTCGGCCATAAAAAAATCGCCTATTTCACCGGCCCGCCGGCCGCGCCGTGGGCCCATGAACGCTTTGAAGGCTACCGCCGCGCCCTGCGCGAGGCGAACCTCGAGGTGGACGACAAGCTGGTCTTTGCCGCCGGCAACACGATTGAAGAAGGAGCCAGCGCCGCGTTGAAGATGATCAACGAGGGCTGTCATCCGACCGCCATCCAGGCCGTGAGCGACTTCGTGGCCATCGGTTGCGCGGAAACCCTACTGAGCCAGGGTCACAAAATTCCCGAGGACATCTCGCTCGTCGGGTTTGGCAACATCCTGACAGCCGAATATTTTCGCGTGCCGCTCACCACCATCAGCCAGCCGAAATACCGGCTTGGCACCGCCGCCGTGGAAGCGATGATGAAGCTGATCCACGGCGAAAAAATCCAGTTGAAACGCCTTGCCGCCGAATTCGTGGAACGCCAAAGCACTGCGCCGCCAAAGCGCTGAAGCCATACGAAAAAAGGTATTCAACCGCCAGGATATCAAAGGTCAAACGTTTAAAAGAAATTTCCGGGATTATGCCTTTAACCAGTCTTTCTCTCTTTGATTGGAGGCGAGGGCTGGAGTAAGCATTCCCCCAACGTAGGTTCGCGCTTTTAACCCTGAAACCTCAAGCTGCGCAAGTTGTTGATATTCAATGTAGCGATCTTGATGTTCAGAGGGAGTAGATCAAGTCACTTTCAAATTTAAACGCCCCATAAATTACCAAAAATAAATATCCCCAAACACTTGACAAGTTGTATTTTAATGTTATATATACATCTAGTCCGGTATTGCCGGGTCCGCGACGTGATTTTTGTCGCCACCATCGTTCTTTGGCATAATTGATTTATGGCTGCCGGCTGATGTCCTAAGGCCGGGTGAGGTAGGGCCGATAACCAGGTGCCTGGCATCGGTGAAATTGGTGAAAATTTAAATTTCGGTCATCTTTCCGTCAACGACATTTATTTTTCCTCACTGACGACAACTATAATTCCCCATCGGACATGAGCTCTTCGGTATGAAGGTTGAGGGGATTCCTGGCTGGTGGAGTGGAGTCAGGAGGGCGAAGCCCGACTGACGGAACGCAACCAGCCAGGGGCGGTGAGCCTCACGCAGTCTGCCGGGCTTTGGCTTTCTTTGTTCGCACACTTTCACCGTCGAACTCCAAGATGGTGGCGTGATGCACCAGCCGGTCAATGGCGGCCATAGTGGTCATCGGGTCTTTGAAGATTTGATCCCATTTCGAGAACACCAGATTGCTGGTGATCATCACGCTGCGCCGCTCGTAACGTTCGGCCAGGAACGTGAACAACACTTCCATCTCCTCCCGGTCTTGCTGGACATACCCAATGTCGTCCAGGCATACGACTGCATAGCGGTCGAGTTTCTTCAGGAGGGCTTCGAGTTTCAACGCCTTCTTGGCGATCAAAAGCTTTTGCACCAGCTTGAACGTCGGGATGAACAACACGGTGTGCCCATGCCGCAAGATCAGCTCCCGGCCCAAGGCGGCCACAAAATGACTTTTCCCACGGCCTGGCAGACCGAAGGCGAGCACGTTCTCCCCGCGCTCCACAAAGCCGCCTTCCAGCAACGTGGGTAATTGTCGTCGGATCTTTTCCGGCAACAGGGTCTCGTCCAGATTGCCCAGACTTTTGCCGTCCGGCAGCCCGGATTGTTTGATCAGACGGACAACGCGCCGTTGGCGCCGGTCTTCGGCTTCGCTCTCGCATAGGTGTTGCAAGAACTTCCGATAGCCCCAGTGGTGCTGTTCAGCTTGTTGCAGGGTGTCGGCGTAAATCGACGCCATCGTCGTCAGGCAGAAGCTGCGTAACAGCCCAGCCAGTGGATCATGCGGCATGGGCGACCTCCTCCTGCAAGAACGCATCATACACGCTCAAATCCACGATGGGCTCCACCAGTTCCACGCGGCTGGGTGGACACAGCGTGCCGCGCAAGGTGGCGGCCCGCCACGGCAGTGAGTCCGGGCACAGCATTTCACCGAGCAAACCTTCCACGGCATTGATGCCCAGTTCCGCCGTCAGCTTGAGCAGTCGCAGATACTCCAGTTCGCCGGCACCCATCCCGTGATCCTGCACCAGCCGGTCATAGGCGCGGCGATAAGTGTTGCTCGGAAACAGATCCTCCCGGTAATGGTAGCGGGCAAACGCGCCGGGCTTCCGCAGCAACGCCTGGATCACATGCCGGTAATCAATCACCGCCTGCCGGCCGGGCACGCGCACGATGTGCGCAATCTGCTCCGTGCCGTGGTAAACCTCCAGGTGTTGCTCATAAACCCGCGTTCGCAGCCGCCGGTGGATAAACCGGGCCGGCACCGAATACGCCACGCGTTTGACCCGGATGGTGCTGTGACTGCACACCCGGCACTCCACTTCATCATACTCGCAGAGCCGCGTCGGCGGCAGTTCCCGCATCACCGCCAGTTCCTCCGCCACCTTGGTCGTGCGCTGGCCATTGGCTTTGGTCAGCACCTCGGCCAAGAACTGATCGTAAGCCGCTTCACTGGCGAAGTCCCGATACCCGCGCAACAACAGATGCTGCTCCAGCCGCCGCTTCAAATGGCCGTTGTGCGCCTCGACATCGCCGTTCTCATTCGGACAACCCACATGGATCGTTCGCACGGCCAGCCCGTAATGTTCCGCCAACGACAGGAACTCCGGATTGAAATCCCGTTTGCCTTCGCCGCTGATCTGATGCGTGGCCGCGCTGCTATTATCAATCTGCAACAGTTTGGGCACTTTGCCCAACCGGAACAGCGCCGCCTGCAAACCCGCCCGCAACGACAACAACGACTCCGACTGACACCGCGTCGCCCACTGCCAGTTCGAATACGGCAGCACCGCCTGGCAGAGCAGATGATCAAGGGGATGGCCAGCGATGCTGACCTCCAGTTCTTTGGCGTGGGTCCAATCCAACTGCATGACCTCCCCGGGACTATGCGTCTGTGGAAAGATAACTTCCGGGGCCGGCCCATGTTCCAACCGCCACTGTCGCACCCGCCGCTGAAAGGTTCGCAACTGCGTCTCCCGCATCTGCTCGGGACGGATCATCAGCAAATGCTCAAACAACGCCTTGGCTTCGAGTTCTGGGGCCGCCCGCAAACGCGGTTCCGCCTCCGGCCAAATCTGGGCCAGCGGATCCACTCGCGTGCGCCAAATCCGTGCCGGCCTTGGTTGACTCAATCGCTCTGGCTCATCCAAATACTTCCGCGCCGTCTTCCGATCCATCCCGCTTTTCAATGCACTCATAGAAACACTTCCGGTCCGTTGAAACTCGGTGACGAGCCGAGTCCGTTGTTGTGTGGTGATCATGCACCGGCAGTCTGCCCGGTCAGGCCTACGGCCCGACCAGAAAAACCACCAGTGCTTCCCCGGACACGGGGAGTTTTAGTTGTCGTCAGCGGGAAGTTTAGTTGTCGCTACAGGATCTTTGGTCATGCGCTTGGACCACCCAGCCGCTTGGCGGATCCGCCGTCACCGATCCGCGCGCCAGCGTCTTGGAGTGCGTGCGGCCCTCCACCGCTTTAGCCCCTGGCTGGATAAACTAATGATCCAGCTCGGCGGCTCCAAAATGACGTAGCAGCGGGCGTCAGCCCGCTCCAACTTAAAAAAATCAAGTGACCGTAGGCCGGGTGAGGTAGGGCCAAATCCCCTGAAACTTTACCACCCGAAAAATGCAAAAGTGGTAAAGAAACGGTAAAGTTTCGGATGCTCTATCAAGCACTTACGAAAGTTGACCCGCTGCCTGGTAAAGAAACTGGTCCAGTCATTTTCGTTATCCGCCAGCGTCAAGAGCCTCTGACGGTTTCCCAATCCGAGTTCCAACTCTTTGCCTCTGAGGTAAATACATGGCTCCATGGCACCTTTTGTCCATTTTCGACATTTTTAAAACGGGGTGACAAAAATGGAAAAAAGGGACAAAAGGTGCCAAAAAGTGACATCACCGTTCAATTTATCCAGGGTCCCCGTCCGGAAGGGTTGGAAAAAAAACGGTAAAATTCAGGGTGCTCTATCAAGCACTTACAAAAGTTGGTCCGCTGCCTGGTAAAGTTTTTTTAGACTGGCTCCAAGGCGCAAATTTGATTTGGCAGAAACAAAAATTCAAGCATCCTTTGCTACTTTCCTGAAATCCTTTGCGTTGGATCAAACCATCACTGCTTCAGCCGGTAAAACCGTTTCGGGCCGGTGAAGGAGTTTGTCACCACAAAGTAGGTGCTGAAGATGGCGGGGGCGGGGGCATCGGTGGCCCAAACCACGGGCGGCACCAGGTTGGTGGTGGTCAGCAACGTAAAGCCGGTGGCTGTGACCGGCCAGCCAACCACCACGTTGGTTCCAGACTTGATGATGCCCAAGGGCGGCGCTGCCACCAGGCTGCCACACGTCGGGCACGGCGCCGTCGGGATGCTGTCATAGCTGCCGCCCCAGCCGGTGGTTCCGCTGACATATAAAATTTGGGTCAAAGCCATGTCGAAGTAAAAAACGCTGCCGCCATCCACGGGCTGGTTCCCGGAAAAACAAACATACGACAAGCTCTGACAATCGCCGAAGGATTCCAGCCCAAGACTCTTGAGGCCGGTACCGAACGTCACGCTCACCAGACCGGGGCAATAGTAAAAGGCATACGAACCGATGTTGGTGACGCTGTTGGGAATTGCCAGGTCCGCCAGGCTGGTGCATTCATTGAACGCCTGCTGCCCGATGCTGGTCAGTCCGTTGCCCAAGCTGATGCTGACCAGATTTTGACAACTGTAAAACGTCTGGACGCCCAGGCTGCGGACGCTGTCCGGGATCACCACGCTGACCAGTCCGGCGCTGTCGCCGAACGCGCCGCTCTCAATGTTGGTGGCGGTGCCGGGGACGATGTAGCTGCCGGCCAAGCCGCTCGGATATTGGATGAGGTCCGTCTGATGCTTGTCAAACAACACGCTGTTCAAGCTGCTGTAATACTGATTCGTTGGATTGACCGTGATCGCGAGCAGGTTGGCGCAATCATAAAACGCAAACTGCCCGATGCTGGTGACGTTGGTGCCGATGCTGACGTTGGTAATGCCGGTGTCGTATTCGAATGCCGCGCTCACGATGGTCGTGACGTTGGTGGGAACCGCGTAGCCGCCCACCAGCCCGCCCGGATAGCTGATGAGGTACGTCCGGCTTTTGTCAAACAGCACGCCGTTGGTGCCAGCGAAATTGGCATTCGCCGCATCCACCGTGAGATTGGTCAAGGTGTTGCCGATGAACGCCGAGCCGACATTGGTGACGGCCGCGGCAATGTTAAAGGTGCCGGTAACACCTCCCGGAAACTCGATGAGCGACGTCCGCGCCTTGTTAAACAGCACCTCATTCGTGCTGACAAAATCCGGATTATTTGTGGCCACCGCAATCACCGTCAGGCTCTTGCAATCCACGAACGGCGCCAACCCGATGTTCGTGACGCTGGCGGGAATGGTCACGCCGGCCAGCAGCGGGCAATAGAAGAATGCCTGATTCGCAAGGGTCGTGACGTTGGTGCCGATGACCACGCTCGTCAGGGTGAAGTTCTGGTAGAAGGCCGCGTTGCCGATGCTGGTGACGGGCAGGCCGCTGATGGCGTTGGGGATGGCCAGCGCCGTGTCATTGCCGGAATAGCTCTGGATGGCCACCGCTCCGTTGTTGGTGGTATAAAATATCGTGCCGGCCCCGGTGGCATATTGGAACACCTGCTGGGCTTGGAGCATCATTGGCAAAACAATGAGTCCCGCCGCCAGCGCGCCGGCCCGGCGTAGGTTGAGTTTGATCTTCATGATTGATTTCACCATCTCCTTAGGGACTCCATCTTGCGTCCCGGCCCGGCGGAACACAATTGAAAACCGCGGCGCGGCCGAACCACGTTATCCGGCGGATGGGGTGAACACCCCATGGCCGGCTTCGGCCAGGGGCGCTATCTTTGAGCCATGAATATATTATTGATCCTCGTGGTGTTGCTCCTCCTGTTCGGCGGCGGCGGGTTTTACTTCGGCGGACCGGCCATCGGCGGCGGCGGGCTGGGCTTGGTTCTGCTGATCTGCCTGATCGTCTATCTCATGGGCGGCTTCCGCACCACGAAAAGCTGACGGGTTAAGTCTGCGCCGGTTGCCAGTTAATAATGTCCGGCCGTCCGCCAGCCAACCGCTCAGCCTTGTCCGCGAACCGCCGGCGCTTCCTTCGCCTAAGCCGGCAAATAGCGAATGCGCTTGTGCACGTCCGTGTTGACGGAATGATAAGGCTGGGAAAGATTGCCCGGCGCGAACAACGTCCGCCGCGTGTTCTCCAAGTCGTCAGCGCCGATGGCGTTCGGGAAAATGGCCTCGAGATATTCCCGGCCAAGACGCGAAGGCTTCATCAAGATCGGATCATAGAGCGATGCATCCATTTTCCGGGGATGGATGATCCCCCAGCGGTCGCGTAACCGGTTGGCATCGTAGCCCGCCACCTGAAATCCGTTCGCTCGGCTGTGTTGCAGGACGGAAACGCAATTGTTGCGGCCCTCCGCCAGCAGTTGCACCGCCTTGGCCCCCTGGGCCGCCGCGTAAAAACGATCGAACCATAGCGGCCGGCCGCCGCGCTGCGTGTGACCGTCCTTGCGCGTGAAAATTGCCTCCGCGGCCGTGTTGCTGCGCCGATATAATTGAAAATATCGGTCCCCGATCATATGCACTAGTTTCGCGCGCAGAGCCTCCGCTGCCCCGCTCAATACCTGGTTGCCCGCCGGGTCGGTGGACCGCGTCCGCGCGCCCAGTTCGTGGCCCTGTTCGTCCACGATGCCTTCGCCGCAAACGATCACCACATTCTTTTGCAAGTCGTACAGGTGCTTCACCCGCGCCGCCAACCGTTCCAGATCCAGGGCAATTTCGGGCACGAGAATGATATCGGGCTGGCCATAGGCGGAACCCAGCGCAATGTAACCGGAATTGCGCCCCATCACCTCCAATATGGCAATCCGCCGGTGACTTTCCGCCGTGGTGCGAACCCGTTCGACGCCACGCGCCGAGACAAACACCGCCGTGGCGTAACCCGGCGTGACATAATTAACCATCTGGTCCAAATCAAACGGCGTTTGCGAGGCCGTGCGCTGGTAACAGAACCCGCCTGGCGCCCCCGCGTCATTCACCCGCACATATTCGTCCGGTTCGCCCGGATAATTGAGGCCCAGATCGTTGTCCACCGTCTTGGGCGAAAGCACCACGGGCATTCTTTCCGCCAGCGGCTGCAATCCGTTCAAAGTTCCGTCACCGCCGACGCAAATGAGCCCCTCGATGCCGAGCTTGCTGAGCCGCGACACCACCAGATCCAGTTCGTCCTTGCGCTCCGCATCAACATAATCGCGCGACGCACCAATGAGCGTGCCGCCTTTCGTCGGATCCAGCTCGGGAATCGTCTGGAACAGCGGGTTAAGGTGCACGTGCGGCACGCGCTGGTTAAACAGGCAGTTGAAACCCTTGATCAGGCCGATGACTTCGATGTTGAGTTCGTTGGCGCGCGACACCGCCCCATGGATGGTGGCGTTGAGTGCCGGCGTATCCCCGCCGGCGGTGAGAATGCCGATGCGTTTCATGGTTGCAGCCGAGCCCCAGCGTGTCCGCTGGCGACTGGCTGGCTCGGAGATGAATTCATAATGTGACTATGGCTGGTTGCGGCCGCGCGATTGCAATCGGGTGCGGGCCCGCCCGGCCAGCCCAATCGGACGGCCTCTGACAACTACCGGACAACCTGCCCGAACCACCCCGCGAACGACACACCCATCTTGTCAAATACCAGCAGTATATTGGCGCGCTCCCAGACGATTCGCGTTATGCGCCGTCGCACGATCCGTGCGCCGTTTCCAAGAACCCGGGCGTCGCGTTGTTTGCTTTCCATCGGTGGGCAACTATGAAAATCTGTGCCGGAAAATTATGCCTGAAAAACCGATTGTCATTTGCACGCGGGGCAGCGCGCTGGCTTTGGCGCAGTCCAACCTGATCGCGGAGATGTGCCGCGCGGCGTTCCCGCGCCTGCGGTTCGAGCTCAAGATCATCAAGACGACCGGCGACAAGTTGCAGAAGGCTTCCATGGCCAAGACCGACCCCAGCCTGCCGAAAGGGCTCTTCACCAAGGAGCTGGAGGTGGCACTCGCGAAGGGTCAAGCGGATCTGGCGGTGCATAGCCTGAAGGATTTGCCGACGGAACTGCCGGCGGGCCTCATGCTCGCCGCCACGCCGAAGCGCGAGGACGTCCGCGATGTGCTGATTTACCGCGACGCGGCGTGGCTGGCCAAGCACGCGGCCGCGGCGGGCGTGACGGCGGCGTTGCGCGGGTTCAAGGCGCATTTGAAGCTGAAGGATTTTCCCAAAGACGCGACGGTGGCGACGAGCAGCACGCGGCGCAAGCTGGCGCTGCTCGCGGCGCGGCCGGATTTGAAGATCGTGGAGATCCGCGGGAACGTGGCCACGCGGATGCAGAAGGTGGCGGAACGCGGGGAGCTGGATGCGACGGTGCTGGCGCTGGCGGGGTTAACGCGGTTGAACTTCCAGATCAACGCGGACGGCGCGCTCGCGGGCGAGGCGGTGCCGGACGGCCTGCGGGCGACGGTGCTGGACCTCGACGTGATGCTGCCGTGCGTGGGCCAGGGCGCCATCGGCATCGAGACCCGCGCGGACGACGAGCGCATCGCGGAGATCGTGGGGCGGCTGAACCATTTCGACACATTCCAAGCGGTGACGGCGGAGCGGGCGTTCCTGCGCGGAATGGGCGGCGGCTGCCAGAGCCCGGTCGGCGCGCACGCGGAGGTCAAGGGTAAGAAAATCGCGCTCAAGGCGGTGTCCTACCGGGATGAAGCGGTAAAGCGCGGATCCGGTCAACGGCCCATCGCCGAAGCGGCGCTGCTGGGCGAACAGATCGCGGCGGAATTGAAATAAGCGGGGGGGGGTGTGTGGGCGCGGGCCGGTTCCCGCCGCCGGCGGCGCAGAGCCCATTTCCGGTGGACAAGCCGGGATCAAGGCGGTAAAACTGATTTGAAACCACACCGGGCAGGCCCGCCGAGGCGTTGCCTGCTCCGGCCACGCTTCGCCGATTATCCATGCTCTTCCGGAGCCTATTGCTGATTCTCGCGCTGGTCGCGGGATTGTTGAGCGGCTGTTCCAACCGCGGCGTGAAGGTCATTGCGGCGGTCTATGGCTCGGGCAATTCATACGCGGACGTCTCCCAGCGGGTCGCGGATCTGATGGCGCACACTTCGGGGTTCGAGGCGGCGCCGCGGTGGCTTGGGGCGGACCCGACGCCGGGCTGGAACAAGACGTTGGTGATCGTGTATGAGGCGCGGGGCAAGCGGCATGTGTTCGCGACCGGCGAGGGCGGCCGGGTGAACGCCGCGGTGTTGCTGGAGGCCGCGCGGCAGGAGATTTTAAACTAGTTGGCGACGACGACGGACCGGGCCCAAGAAAAACGGCGCGAACTTGCGTTCGCGCCGTTCCCCGTTTCCTCCGTGGAGGGGTATTGTTTGAATTACTTCTTGGATGACTTCTTGGTCGGCACGGTCGCAATGGTCTGGAGGATGCGGCCGGCGATCTTGTAGGGGTCGCCCTGGGAGTTCGGACGTCGGTCTTCGAGATAACCTTTGTAGCCATTGTTGACAAAGCTGTGGGGGACGCGGATGGAGGCGCCGCGGTTGGCCACGCCATAGTTAAACTTGTCGATGGACTGGGTTTCATGCAGGCCGGTGAGGCGCAGATGATTGTCGGGGCCATAGACGGCGATGTGTTCGTTCTTGTACTTGTCGAAGGCGGCCATGAGCGCCTCGAAGTATTCCTTGCCGCCGACTTCGCGCAGGTAGGTGGTGGAGAAGTTGGAGTGCATGCCGGAGCCGTTCCAGTCCACGTCGATGCCGAGGGGCTTGCAATGATAGTTGACGTCCACGCCGTATTTTTCGCACAGGCGCATCAGGAGGTAGCGGGCGACCCAGACCTGGTCGGCGGCGTTCTTGGAGCCTTTGCCGAAGATCTGGAACTCCCACTGGCCCTTGGCCACTTCGGCGTTGATGCCTTCATGGTTGATGCCGGCGTCGAGGCAGAGGTCGAGGTGGGTGTCCACGATTTCGCGGGCGATGCAGCCGACGTTCTTGTAGCCGACGCCGGTGTAGTATTCACCCTGCGGATAGGGGAAGCCGCTGTCCGGGAAGCCGAGGGGCTTGCCGTCTTTGTAGAGGAAATATTCCTGCTCGAAGCCGAACCAGGCGCCGGGATCGTCAGGAATGGTGGCGCGGCCGTTGCTCGCATGGGGCGTCTTGCCGTCCGGCATCATGACTTCGCACATCACGAGCACGCCGTTTTTCTTGGTGGTATCGGGATAGACGGCGACGGGCTTGAGCATGCAGTCGGAGCTGCGGCCTTCGGCCTGGCGGGTCGAGCTGCCGTCGAAACCCCACAGCGGAAGTTCTTCGAGCTTCGGGAAAGCCTTGAACTCCTTGACCTGGGTTTTGCCGCGGATGTTGGCGACGGGTTGATAGCCGTCGAGCCAGAGGTATTCTAATTTGTATTTAGCCATGTGCGTGTGTTTGTGTATTTGATTTTGTTGGTGCGATTCAACCGACAACTAGGCATCAGTTGAGCAACGGTGGGAGAGTTTGAGCAGGGACGGTGCCAGACCGCAAGAATTTTGTACCCGGCGCCCGCTGGAATGCGTTTCACCGCGTCAGCCAAGGGTTTTGCAGCCTTGAAATTACTTGGGGCGGCCCGACTCTCGCGCTGGGCGACGGGGGATTTCTGCGCGGATTTTATCAGCGTGAATAAAAATATCCCTATCACGGCGCGAAGCCGCTTTGCATCGGTGCCGGGATGCGTCATATTCGCCGCCGGATGCTGAAGGTCAAAGACACATTGCGCGCGACCGTCCACCTGAGCTTTGACGGCCGGGTGTTCAAGACCTATCACGGCCCGCAAGCGCAGGAACGCTTCGACAACGAGGTGCGCATCCTGCGCCACCTCAAGGCGCGCGGCTGTGGCTTCGTGCCCCGCCTCCTGGAAGCCGACCGGGAACAACTGCGCATCGTCACCAGCAACTGCGGCACGCGCGTGGAACAGCTGGGCGAGGCGAGGCGCAAGGAATTATTCGCCGAGCTGGAACAATTCGGCGTGCGCCACGATGATCCGGATGTGCGGAATGTGACGTACCGGTTTTCGGACGGGCGTTTCTGCGTGATTGATTTCGAATTCGCCACCTTGGTGCCCAATGCCAAGTAACCTTTCCATGAAAGCCGCCACCAAGAAGAAGACCCACGTGCCGCCGCCGCTGGCCTTGCAATGGTCCGGCTGCTCGGACATCGGCAAAGTGCGTAAAAACAACGAAGACGCGTTTCTCGGCCTGCGGTTTGACGCGCACGAGGTGCACCGGCTCGGCAAATTTGGCGAGGCGTCCACGGCCCGGCATGATTTCACCTTTGCCGTGTGCGACGGCATGGGCGGCGCGAAGGCGGGCGAATACGCCAGCCAGATCGCCGTGGATAAGATCACCACGCTGCTGCCGCGCGCGTTCAAAAGCACCGCGCAAGGCCTGGACGCCGGGGTCGCCGATATGCTGGCGGAACTCTACGAGCAAATCCACCGCGCGCTGGTTTATCTCGGCGGCTCCTACGACGAATGTCACGGGATGCAGACGACAATGAGCCTCGGCTGGTTCACCCCGGGCCGGATGTATTTTGGCCACGTCGGCGACAGCCGCATCTATCACCTGCCGGCGGAGAAGAATGAAATCTGCCAGCTCACCGAGGACGACACCCACGTGGCGTGGCTGCTGCGTAACCGCCAGATCAACGAGCGCGAGGCGCGCACGCATCCGCGCCGGAACGTCCTGCAAAAGGCGCTGGGCGGCGGCAACCAGTTCGTGGACCCGCAATTCGGCGCGGTGACCTGCGGCCGCGGCGACATCTTCCTGCTGTGCTCCGACGGGCTGACTGAGGGGCTGTACGATCATTCGCTAGTGGACATCCTACGGGGCTCGGCCCGAAACGGCCACAGCCATGCCGCGCAAATGCTGGTGAATGAATCCGTGAAGAACGACGGGCGCGACAACACGACCGCCGTGGTGGTGCAGGTGGTTTGATTCCCAGCTTCGTAAATCAGGCGAGCAAGGCGAAGCCGTTCCGAATAAATAAAAACGGCGGGCAACTTGCGTTGCCCGCCGTGTGAATGTCCTCCTGACGCTTTGAGCGTTTAAGCTTAGTCGTGGTAACCGACTTCGCCGTGTTCGGCTTCGTCGAGACCAGCGATTTCGACTTCTTCCGTCGGGCGCAGACCAACCAACACCTTGGTGATGTAGGCGATAATGACGGTGCCGATCACGCTCAACACGATGGTGATGGCCACGGCTTTGAGCTGCTCCTTGACGAGCGGTTGGAAGCAGGTGTCAGTGACGTAGGCTTTGAGGTTGGTGGCGAAGTTCGGGTTCGCCGCATTGCGCGCCAACATGCCGGTCATGATGGCACCGGTGGTTCCGCCGATGGCGTGAACACCGAAGGTATCCAACGCGTCGTCATAACCGAACCAGCCCTTGACCTTGTAGCACATGAACCAGCAGATGGTACCGGCCGCGATGCCGATCCAGATCGAGCCTTGAGGCGTGACGTAACCGCAAGCGGGCGTAATAACCACGAGACCGGCGACGGCACCCGAACAGAAACCGAGCACGCTCGGTTTGCCTTTGACGATCCACTCCCACATCGGCCAGACGAAGGACGCAATGGCGGTGGCAATCGTCGTGGTGGTGAAGGCATTGGCCGCAATGATGTCAGCCGCAACCGCCGAACCGGAGTTGAAACCATACCAGCCAACCCACAGCATGCCAGTGCCGATGTAGGTCAACACCAAGCTGTGTGGCGCGAAGTTTTCTTTGCCGAAACCTTTGCGCTTGCCGAGAATCAGCGCGAGCACCAAAGCTGAGTAACCGGAGGTCATATGCACCACCGTACCACCCGCGAAGTCCATCGCCTTGATGCCGGCGTTGGCGTTCCAGACACCGTTCATGTAACCGTTGATGCCCCAGACCGCGTGGCCCTGGGTGAAATAAACGATCAGCATCCACAGAGTCATGAACACAAAGATGGCCTTGAACTTCATGCGTTCCGCAATGGAACCGATGATGAGCGCCGGTGTGATGACCGCGAACATCAACTGGAACATGGCGTAGACGTTTTCCGAGACCCAGTAGGAATAATTTGGGTTGGGCGCGGAGGTAACGTTGTTCAGCATCCAGCAAACCATAGGATTGCCGACCCAGCCTTTGACCCAGTCCTTGGTCATGTCGCCGGTGCCGCCGAAGATCATGCCGTAGCCGACGAACACCCAGAGGATGGTCACGAGGCCGGTGATCAGGAAGCATTGCGCGAGGACGGACAACACGTTTTTCTTGCGCACCATACCGCCGTAGAACAGCGCGAGGCCGGGGAGCGTCATGAACAACACGAACGCCGTGCTGGTGAGCAACCAGGCATTATGACCGGCACCGGGATAGGTGTAAGTGCTGCCAGTGCTGTTCGACAGGCTGCTCATGATCGGCGAGGTCACGGAGATGTTGCCGTTCGTGTCTTTCAACGGGGCGGTCGGATCGCCGTTGGAGAAATATGCCTCAACCGATTCAAGGCGTTGTTCCACCGAAGCCGCCGGCAAGGGGGCCGCAGCCGCATTCGTGGCGGTCGCCATGGCATTCGTGGCGGTCGCCATGGCATTCGTGGCCATCGCATTGGTGTCATCGGCGCGAACCGACAAGGTTCCGAGCGCGGTGATGGCCAGCAAACCGAGGGTAAGAAGATATTTTTTCATGTTTGTTTGTGTGTTCGTTGGGTTGGTTTAGAGGGCCGAGTCGCCTTTTTCTTCGGTGCGGATGCGGACCGATTCCTCCACGGTGGAGATGAAGACTTTGCCGTCGCCAATCTTGCCGGTCTTGGCGGCCTTGATGATGGCCGTTACGGCGGCATCCTTCTGGCCGTCCGCGATCACCAGTTCAATTTTGATCTTGGGGAGAAAGTCCACGGTATATTCGCTGCCGCGATAGATTTCCGTGTGACCCTTTTGGCGACCAAAGCCCTTGACCTCACTGACGGTCATGCCTTCGATGCCGATTTCACTGAGCGCGTCCTTCACTTCTTCAAGCTTGAACGGTTTGATGATTGCTTCGATTTTTTTCATGTTTTAATGGTTTGTTATATGTGCGCGTCCAGCCAACTACACATTGGCTCATGCGGCTTTAGCAACGGCGATGCCAATCGGACACCCCCTCGGTGGCAAATGCGTTACGGCCTGATTTGACGGCCTTTTGATGAGCAATGTTTTTTTTTTGACCAGCGCCGGACGGGTGCCAGCTTGTGGTTTTTTAGCCACCAAAAGAAATTATCGCCAGCGCGCCGTCGGGGCAAAAAGGCATTCGGTAGCTGAATGCAGCTTGAACCTCACTGACCGCAAAATTAAAGTGTGGAGTCGCCCTGCTCCGCCGCATAAATTCTCGCCGCATGAACAATACGTTAAAAGACCAAGTCGCGCAGACTTCCGTGTGGATCGGCAAACTCCGCGAAGAAATCGCCCACGTCATCGTCGGTCAGGAACAACTGGTGGACCGCCTGCTCGTCGGCCTGCTCGCCAACGGCCATGTCCTGCTCGAAGGTGTGCCGGGCTTGGCGAAAACGCTTTCCGTCCGCACACTCGCCACCGCCGTGCAGGCCAAATTTAACCGTATCCAGTTCACGCCCGATTTGCTGCCCGCCGACATTCTTGGCACGCTGATTTACAATCCTCAGGATTCCAAATACCACGTCACGCGCGGGCCGATCTTCGCCAACTTTGTGCTCGCCGACGAAATTAACCGCGCGCCCGCCAAAGTCCAGAGCGCCCTGCTCGAAGCGATGCAGGAACGCCAGGTCACGCTCGGCGGCGAAACGATGAAACTGCCGTCGCCGTTCCTCGTGCTGGCCACGGAAAACCCGATTGATCAGGAAGGCACCTATCAGCTGCCCGAAGCGCAGGTGGACCGGTTCATGTTCAAGGTCATCCTCGATTATCCCAACGAAGCGGAAGAGCGGAAAATTCTCGACCGCATGGCGTTCACCAGCCCGGAGCAGCCGGTGAAGCCCGTCGTCTCACTCGAAGAAATTCTGGCCACACGCAAGCTCGTGGATCAAATTCATGTGGACGACAAAATCCGCGATTACATCGTGAAAATTGTTTTTGCCACGCGCCAGCCGGCAAACTTCAAACTCGACGTGAAACATTTCATCCAGTTTGGCGCGTCACCGCGCGCGACGATTTTTCTGACACTTGCCGCCAAGGCGTGGGCGCTGCTGCAAGGCCGCGATTATGTGATTCCCGAGGACGTGAAAAGTATCGGCCCCGACGTGCTGCGCCACCGCATCATCCTGACCTACGAAGCCGAAGCGCAAGCCGTGACCACCGATGCGATCATCAAGAAAGTATTCAACGCGGTGCCCATTCCGTAATAAATTGTTCAAAGCCCAATGTTCAAAGTCGAAAGTGCCACCATCGCGCCGCTGACATTGGGCCTTAAACTTTAGACTTTGGACTTTTATCCCATGACCGTCACCGAACTGCTCGAATCCGTCCGCCGCGTCGAAGTCCGCACGAACCGGCTCGTGAACGACACGATGGGCGGCGCGTATCTGAGCGGCTTCAAGGGGCGCGGCATGGACTTTGAAGAGCTGCGCGAATATATCCCCGGCGACGACGTGCGCGACATCGACTGGAACGTGACGCATCGCCTCGGCCGGCCGTTCGTGAAACGCTTCCGGGAGGAACGCGAACTCACCGCGGTGCTCGCCGTGGACGTGTCCGCGTCATCCCGCTTCGGTTCGGCGAACCGCACTAAGCGCGAATTTGCCGCCGTAATCGCCGCCACGCTCGCGATGTCCGCCGCCAAGAACGGCGACAAGGTCGCGCTGCTGCTGTTCACCGACGAGGTGGAATTGTTCGTCCCGCCGCGCAAAGGCCGCCGGCACATTCTCCGGCTCGTTCGTGAAATGTTGTTGCTCCAGCCGCGCCGGCGGGGTACGGACATTTCCGGCGCGCTGGGATTCTTGAATCACGTTCTCCGCCGCCGCGCGATCGTGTTTCTGCTGACGGATTTTTTGCATTCCAAAGGATCTACCTCATCCGTCCTTCGGGTACCTTCTCCCCCGGCGGGAGAGAAGGACGGGATGAGGGGGCGCGACGTGATTCAGGAACTCGGCCTTACGAACACCCGCCATGACGTCGTGTGCCTCCACTTGCACGACCCGCGGGAAAGCGAGCTGCCAAACGCCGGCCTCGTAACCATCGAAGACGCCGAGACCGACGAATTGCTGGAGCTGGATTCCACGCGCACCGGCGTGCGCGAACGTTTTGCCACCGTTAACGCGGACCGGCTGGCAGAACTGGATCGCGCGCTCATCCGCACCGGCGTAGACACGCTGCGACTGAAGACCACTGAGCCGTTTGCGCCGGTGCTGCAACGGTTTTTTGAAATCCGTCGGGGCCGGAGACGCGGTTGAAGTGAAAATGAAGATTGCACAGCGAACATCGAACGTCCAACGCCGAATAACGGCGGTGTACGGAAATCTTCGGCGTTCAGCGTTCGCTGTTCGATGTTCGATGCTGGTTTTATTGATGGTTTTATTGGTCGTTCCGCACATCATGGCCCAAGCCAGCAGGAAGGCATTGCCGGCGCTCGCGCCGGCTTACGGAGAAATCCCCCCGACTTTTTGGGAGCAGCATGAAACAGCTATTTTCATTGGGAGTTTTGCGCTGCTCGCCTTGGTCTTTCTGTTGGTGAGGCTAAGGCTACGTCCGGAATCGAAAGTGATTTTGCCGCCGGCAGTCGTAGCGCGCCAAGCGCTGGAAAAATTGCAGAGCCGGCCGGAAGACGGGGAAATCTTAAGTGAAACCTCACGAATCCTGCGCCAGTATTTCAGCGCTGCTTTTGGGCTTCCTGCAACTGAAATGACGACCGCGGAATTTTGTGACGCACTCGCTGCGCATGACCAGATCGGAGGAAAACTCGCCCAATCAGTTGCGAATCTTCTCTCGGTTTGCAATAAAGACCAGTTTGCTCCAAAAATCATTGCGCCTCCCATCAACGCCGTGAACCGGGTGCGCGAACTGATTTCGCGTTCGGAAACGCGCCTGGCACAGATCGCATCCGATAACCCCCCGAAGTCATGACCGGCGAATTTGAATTTCAATATCCCTGGTTGCTGGCGCTGCTCGGCCTGCTGCCGGTCTATGCGCTGCTGCGCGGGAAAGTCGGCAAGCTCTCGGCGCTGAAGTTTTCTAGTGCGGAGATTGCCCGCGAGGCCGGCGCGAAGGCACGCTCGGCGGCGGGAAGGTTTTTGATTTTTCTCCGACTGACCGCCGTCACGTTGGGCATCATCGCGCTCGCCGGACCGCGGCTGGCTAATTATCACGTCGAGACCGAGACGCCAGGCATTGACATCATGCTGGTACTGGACTTGTCATGGTCCATGATGGCGATTGACATGGGCAAGCCGGCGGAAAAGTTGTCGCGCTTCGCCATCGCCTCCGTCGTGCTGAAAGATTTCATCCAGAAACGACCCAACGACCGCATCGGCCTGATCACCTTTTCCGGCGTGCCCTATCTGGCCAGTCCGCTCACGCTGAATCACGACTGGCTCATCGAAAACCTGGAGCGGCTGCATGTCGGCATCATCAGCGACCTTGGCACGGCCATTGGCGACGCCGTCGTGGTCGCGGCCAAGCGGCTGAAAGCCGTGCCCAAGAGCAAGAGCCGCATCATGATTTTGCTCACGGACGGCGACAACAATCTGGGCAAGATTGATCCGCTGCCCGCCGCGCAGCTGGCGGCCGCGCTCGGCACAAAAATATATTCAATCGGCATCGGCATTGAAGCCCCCTGCAATTTGCCGGCGTTTGATCCGGCGACGGGACAATTCCGGCTCGATGCGAACGGCAACGTCATTCCCACGTTGCTGCTCCAGCCTGCGAATTACACGGTGCTGGGGAAAATGTCGACCACTTCCGGCGGGCGGTTTTATCGCGCCACCAACCAGCGTGAGTTGCAGACCATTTATGACCAGATTGACCGGCTGGAAAAATCCGAGGTGAAGCAGCGGCGCTTCGCCACTTACCAGCCGTTGTTTGCGTGGCCGTTGCTCGCCGCGCTGGGATGCCTGGCGGTGGAAATGATTTTGGCGAACACTCGTTTTCGACGCGTGCCATGAACTTTGCCGATTTACGTTTTGCGGAACCGCGCTGGCTCTGGCTGGCGGCGGCCGCGCCGGTTTTGCTGGCGCTGCTGCACCGGCATGCCGTACGGCGGCGACACGAGCAACTGGCACGCATGGCTTCACCTCATTTCGTCGCGGAACTCACCGCGTCGCACAGCCCGGCGCGCCGACGGGTCAAGGAAATTTTGCTACTGCTCGCGCTGGCTTTCGCCGGCCTCGCGCTGGCCCGGCCACAATGGGGCAGCGTCACGACGGACCGGGCGTGGCTGGGCGAGGACGTGGTGTTCGTGCTCGATGGTTCGTTGAGCATGACGGCCAGCGACGTATCGCCGAACCGGTTACAGCGCGCGAAATTCGCCATTCTGGATTTTGTCCGGCGGCAGAGTCACGGGCGGGTCGGACTCGTTGCGTTCGCCGGCAGCGCCTTCATTCAGTGCCCGCTGACGTTCGACGCCAGCGCGTTCGAGGAAACGCTGCTATCCATTGATGACAAAACCATTCCGAATCCCGGCACCGACATCGGCCGCGCGCTCAACGAAGCCTGCCGGGCAATGGACAAGGGCAGCCGCCGCAAGGTGGTTGTGCTGGTAACCGATGGCGAGGACCTGGAAAAATCCGGCGTCACCACCGCAAAGAATCTGGCGACGAACGGCGTGGTGGTGTTCACGATCGGCGTCGGCACGCCGGCTGGGAGGGAACTCCACACGTTAAACGCCGCCGGTCAACCCGAACTGCTGCGCGATGAAGCTGGTGAAATCGTCCATAGCCGGCTTGATGAAACAACCCTGCGCGAAATCGCACAGGCGACCGGCGGCAGTTATTTCCCGCTCGGTACGCTGGGTGACGGGCTGACGAAAGTCCGGTTGGCCATTCATGACTTGGACACCGCCAACGGGCTGCGGAAGTCGGCCAAGGATGGCGTGGACCGCTATCATTGGCTGATCGCGGCGATGCTGGCATTGCTGGTCGCCGAATCGCTCACCGGCTCCAGGAGAAAACACTTTGCAGCCCCGAAATGAAACCGTGCACAAACTTCCTGAAATGCGCTTTGCTGCTGACGCTGGCGGCGGGTTGGCGCGCATTCGCGGGCGACCAGGCAAATGTGGTTGGCCCAGTGACGCCAAAAGAATTTTACAATGCGGGAACCCGACTCCTCGCCCAAAAGAAATATGACGAGGCGGAAAAGCTGTTTCAGTCTGCTGTCGCGGCCCAGGACGAGCAGGTGCAGCCAGCGGCGGTTTACAATCTTGGACACGCGCGGTTTGCCGAAGGTGACGAGCTGCTCAAAAAAGGGCCGGACGCGCAGAAAGTCGCGGCCCAGGCCAGCGCAGCGCTGGCGGCGGGGACACAGGCGGTTCAGCAAGCCACCTCGGCACTGGCGGAAAATAATCTGGACCCAATGATCGCCGCTTATCTGGAAGGCCGCGGAGCACGGCGGGAATTGCGCGCCGCCGAAAAAGCGGTTACGGCGGCGATGGACATTTACGGCAAAACCTTGCAAAAATGGCAGCGGTCGGCAGATGATTTCAAAAGCGCGGCCGAATTGAATCCGGCCGACACCAACGCGACCCACAACGCGGAAATTGTCGAGCGCGACATCGCACGGCTCGTGGACAGTTTACGCAAAATGCAGGCCATGCTGGGCGCGATGGGCCAGCAGCGGGTGGATTTGGGCAAATTGCTGGGCAAGCTAAAAGGCCTGATTCCGGGACCCGACGCACCGCCGGGCGCACCCGGCGAAGACGGCGAAGACGATGATAATGGGAAAAAAGGCAAGCGACCGGAGGATCTGGCCGGCCAGAAGGAAAATGCTTCACGCGCGGGCAAAGAAGAGTCGCCGAAGGCGCTTTCACCCGATCAGGCCGGGCAGATTCTCGACGGCCTTTCGATTGACGGCAGTCGCCGCCTGTCCATGAGCGACCAGGAAGGCCGGCCGGCTCAGGCGGCAAAAGGACGCAACTGGTAACATGCGAATTTGGCGAACAATATTTTTCGTGCTGGCGCTCGCCCCCGCGGTGACGCGCGCCCAAATGGCGGTGCGGATTCCGCCAAATGTGGCTGCGCAGCTCATGGTGCCACAGCCGGCGGTAGATAATTCGCAGCCAGAAAACATTTCGGCGACGGCGGAATTCGATCCGCCCTGCGTCCGACCCGGCGGTAAAGCGTTTTATCGAGTGACCATCACCGCGACGGAAAATTCCATCGCGTGGCCGGATAAAATCCCCGCCCCGCCGGAATTACGCTTCGGGGCGCGCGCGCATGGGCAACTGATGCAGCCCGACGGAACACCCTTTCATCCGGTTTCCGGGTTCGTCTGTGAAATCACGGCGACAAACGCGGGTCATTTTGTGGTTTCAAATCTGGTTATTTGGGTCGGCGGACGCAGCTTGGAAATACCGGCCGCCAGCTTGGACGCGGCCTCCCAGGCGGCGGCATCCCCGGCGCGAAAATTGTCCCTGGAAGTTTCGGACACGAATTTGTTCATAGGTCAGCCGTTTCGGGTGCGGGTCATTTTGCCAGCCACGTCAGGAAAACGGCTGGAGACTTTGCGCGAGGTTCAGTTCAACGGCGACCCGGTGTTGACGGACCGAATGGCGACGCGCCGGTCGGTCGAAGCGGTCAATCACGACGGCCAATTGACGCCGGCCTTTATTTACGAGACGGTGGCCACGCCGCTGGTCGCCGGGACGCTGAACATTTCCGCGCAGGGTTTTACGGCCGGAGGCGAATTCGGCGGACCGATGGTCATCAGCGTACCGGTGACAATTCCCAGCGGGCCGCCGAAAAATGTTTTACTGGTATCCGATGCGGTTAGTTTGAACGTGCGCCCACTGCCGACGGAAGCTGAACTGCCGGGATACACGGGTGCCATCGGAAAGTTTTTCTCGGATCCCCCGCGGTTGGCCACGAACCGGATCCACCTCGGCGAACCCGTGTCCCTCAACACAACCTTTCATGGCAAAGGCGATTTGACGCGTTTCGTGCCGCCAGCGTTGCCGGCTTCCCGCGACTGGCAAATCATCGCGGACGACCCGCCCGACAATGGTTTCACACTGATCCCGATAACGGACGAAGTGCAGGAGACACCCGCGATTCCGTTCAGCTATTTCGATCCGGCGACGGCTAAATATGTGGACCTGTCCATCCCGCCGCTGCCCGTGACGGTGGTTGGCGAACGTCTGCCAGAGCAACTCCCGCCGGCTGACGACGAAGCCGGTAACACCGAGCCGTTGAAGTTGACCGGGCTGGCGGCGACACCTGGAAAAGCGGTGGCGACCCTGACCCCGCTCCAACTCCGCGGCTGGTTTGTGGGTGGGCAACTGGTGCCGGTGCTCGGATTTCTGGTGCTCTGGCAATGGGATCGCCGCCGGCGGTTTCTTGAAGCCCATCCGGAAATCGGGCGACGGCGGCAGGCCATTCGCGCTTTGCGGCGCGAAAAAATAAAAATGAAAATCGCCATTGAATCGGGCTCGTCCACGGCTTTCGTGATTCATGCGGCGGAGGCAATGAGGATCGCCGTTGCGCCGATGTATCCGGCGAATCCGGTGGCGCTGGTCGGCGGCGATGTGCTCACGCAACTGGATCAAGCTGCGCGAAACGGCCGGGCGGGCGAAACCGTAAAAAAAATCTTTGCCGCCGCTGACGAACAGTTTTCCATCGGACCAAAAACTCAGGCGGATCTGCTCGCGCTGGCCGCCGACGTGGAAACCGTGCTGCAACAACTGGAGGAAAAATTGTGAATTGGCGGCCCTACCTATTGGTGCTCTTGACGCTCGGGTCGGCGATGACGGTCCGCGCCGCCCCGACCAATGATTTTTTCGCCACGGGCATTGAATTGAGCCGGGCCGGAGAATTCCCAGAAGCGGCGGCCGCCTTTGAAAAATCCGCGGGAATCCGACCGGCAGCCGGCACGCTGGTGAATTTGGGCATCGCCGAATGGCTGCGCGGCCATGCGGGCGCGGCGATTTTGGCCTGGGAACGGGCGCGATGGATTAACCCGTTTGATCCACGCGCGCGCGCGGACTTGAAATTTGCCCGACGGGCGGCACAGGTGGATGAAGCGGAGTTGAAATGGTTTGAAATTCAATCCACCTGGCTGCCACCGGATGCCTGGCTGTGGCTGGCGGGCGCGAGCCTGTGGCTAGCGGTGGGCATGATGACGCTGCCGCAATTTTTCCGCAGGCGAAAGACCGGCTGGCAGCAGGTACTTGCGGCGGCCGGATTGGGAATTTTTCTGGCCTGCCTGCCGGCCAACCTCGGAGTCATCAGCCGAACCAACCTGGGGTTCGTCCTAAAAAACGATGCGCCGCTGTTGCAGACCCCGACGCGCACTGGCGAAGTGATTTCGACGCTGACCGCCGGCGAACCGGCCCGCCGGGTGCGAACGCGCGGAGATTATTATCTCGTCCGCACCGAGAACGAATCCGGCTGGGTTGAACGAAATGCGTTTGGCCTGGTCAGTGAATAACGGCGCGGACGGACAACTAATTCGGCTTGCCAACGCGAGTGGGCCACAACCAAGCTGGCGGGGTCATATCCAACACTGACTTTTTATGAAACGCTTGCAACCGCCCGCCGATGCCAGCCCGGACTTCTTTTCCACGCAGGTCTCGCAGGCGCGGCGTTTCTATCTGAACTTGAATCCGTCGCCCAAGATGAAGCTGGCCGTGGTCTGCGGTGGCGTGGAACATTGCGCGGCGGACTACGCGATCCGCCGCCGGACGTTTCCATTTTATTCGGTTGAATTTGTCGCGCAAGGCACCGGTCGTTTGAAGTTAGGCCAGGCTGAACACGGGTTGCAGCCGGGCAGCGTCTTTTCGTATGGGCCGGGCATCGCCCACGAAATCAGCACGGACCCACAACCGGCTTTGATCAAGTATTTCATTGATTTTTCAGGGTTAGAGTCCGTCGGAATTTTGTCGGCTTCCGGCCTGAATCCAGGCAAGATCGCGTCCGTTTTTCCACCCGGTGAAATCGCGACGCTGTTTGACGAACTCATCCGCAGCGGCTTACGGGCGACGCCAGGTGCGGGAGCCATCTGCGTCCGGCTGCTGGAGGCGTTGATCCTGAAGATTGCGGACGCACGGGCGCCGATGCCGGGCCGCGAGACTCAGGCGTTTGCGACCTACCAACATTGCCGGGAACACATCCAGCGGCATTTCTTGCAGTTGCGCTCGGTCGCCCAGGTTGCCGAAGCCTGCCATCTGGATAATACCTATCTTTGCCGTTTGTTTCAGCGCTACGACCAGCAATCCCCTTACCGGATGCTGGTCCGGCTAAAGATGAACCACGCGGCGGAACGGTTGCAACAGCCTGGAATGATGGTCAAGCAGGTGGCGGAGGAAGCCGGCTTTGCCAACCAGTTCCATTTTTCGCGAGTGTTTAAATCGGTCTTTGGGGTGCCGCCGCGGATGATGGCCAAAATGCGATGACCCCTGAGACACAACTTTTTTATCGTCAATAACTCTGACAACCAGACATACTCGTTCAGCAAAGCCATGAAGCCGATTTCATCCGCCGGGATCAGCCGCCGCCGTTTCATCACCGTCACGGCCGCCGCGCTGGCGTGGCCAACGATTATGCCCAGCTCAGTGTTTGGCCAGAACCGCCCGTCCAACCGGATCAATGTCGGCATCATCGGTTGGGGGATGCAGGGACCCAGCAACGCCCAGGCGTTTCTTTTTGAGGAGGACTGCCAAGTGGTCGCGGCGTGCGATCTGGACCGGAATCATCTGCAAGACGCCGTGGACACCATCAACGACCATTACGACAACACGGCTTGCAAGGCATTTCATGATTACCGCGAACTTCTGGCGCGCGACGACATTGACGCAGTGATGATCGCCGTGCCGGATCACTGGCATGAACTAGTGGCAACGGAGGCCGCCCGGCGTAAAAAGGATGTCTATGGTGAAAAGCCGCTCGCCCGCACGATCGCCGAACAGCAGGCCATTGTGAAGGCGGTCGAGGACAATAAAATCATTTGGCAAACCGGTTCCTGGCAGCGCTCGGTGAGCAGCTTTCACAAGGCGGCGGAGATCGTCCGGAACGGTCTCATTGGCGAAGTCCAGCGAGTCGAGGTCGGCCTGCCCGCCCGCAACAAGGAAATGACCGGCTCCAGTCCGTCGTTTCGTCCAGCGAAACCGCCGCCGGAGCTGGATTATGAGATGTGGATCGGCCCTTCCCAAATGCAGCCTTACATCGAAGCGCGCATCCACCGAAACTGGCGCTGGAATTACAACACCGGCGGCGGCCAGTTGATGGACTGGGTCGGCCATCATGTGGACATCGCCCATTGGGGTTTGGATTTTGACCGGTCTGGACCATCGGAAATTGAAGGCCACGGCGATTTTCCGCCCGCCGATGCCGTCTGGAACACCAGCCCGAAATACCGGATTGAACTCAAGTATCCGCGCCAGATCAACATGACCATCGCCGGCGGCTACAGCGACATCCGGTTTGGCATCAAATGGATTGGAACCGACGGCTGGGTCTGGCTGGATCGCGAGAATTTCGAGGCTTCCAACCCTGACTGGGCCGATTACCAAAACCTGCCCGACTCGCTACGCAAGGTGAAATTGTACGAATCCCGAAACCACCAGCGGAATTTCCTCGACTGCGTGAAGTCCCGGCAGCCCACGATAGCACCCGCGCAAACTGCGCATTGCTCAACCATTCCTGGCCATCTCGGCCTCATCTCGATGCTCACCGGCCGGAAAATCAACTGGGACGTGGCGACCGAAACCATTCATGATGATCCCGAAGCCACCAAGCTCCTGACCCGCGACTATCGCGTGCCTTGGAAGCTGAGCTGAACGGCGGCAAATCCGTTCCCGCCGCCAAATTTTCCCGCCTGAAACCTTCCAAGGTGGGTTGTTCCAGGGAAAATTCCCGCTCGCCAAGCCGAGGCTTTTTTGCGACGCTAGCGGTCTGAATTAACTTATGTTTACCGGCACTTACACCGCGATTGTCACCCCGTTCCGGGCTGGCCAGTTGGACGAAGCCGCCTTGGCGCGGCTCGTCAAAGGCCAGATCCAGGGCGGCGTGGACGGCATCGTGCCAGTCGGGACCACCGGGGAATCACCCACGGTGGATTTTGACGAACACATCCGCGTCATCGAACTCGCGGTGCGGTTCGCCGCCGGCAAAATCAAGGTACTCGCCGGCACCGGTGCCAACTCCACCACGGAAGCCATCGGCCTGACCATCGCCGCCGAAAAAGCCGGCGCGGACGGTTCATTGCAGGTCGCGCCGTATTACAACAAGCCCACGCCGGAGGGACTTTACCAGCATTTCAAGGCGATCGCGCAGAACACCAACCTGCCCATCATTCTTTACAGCATCCCCGGACGCTGCGGCATCGAGATCGCCGTGCCGACCGTAAAACGCCTGGCGGCCGACTGCAAAAATATCATCGGCATCAAGGAAGCCGGCGGCAACGCCGACCGCGTCTCTCAGCTCCGCGCGGCGCTCGGCCCAAAATTCATCATCCTTTCCGGTGACGACGCACTCACGCTGCCGTTCATGGCGGTCGGGGCCCAAGGCGTAATCAGCGTCGCCTCCAATGTCGCACCGCGCCAAGTGGCGACCATGGTGCGCGCCTTCGCCGCCGGCAATGTGAAAAAAGCGCTGCAGATTCACCAGCAACTGTATCCGCTTTTCAAGGATTTGTTCATCGAGACCAATCCGGTGCCCGTCAAGGCTGCACTCGCAATGCTCGGCCTAATCGACGAGGAATACCGCCTGCCGCTCGTGCGGATGAGTGCCGCCAACCGCGCCAGCCTCAAGGCCGCGCTAAAAGCCTCCGGCGTTTTGAAATAAATCTCCGCCCGACCATGACCAAACTCATCATCACCGGTTCCCAAGGCCGCATGGGCCAGGCGCTGCTGGCTTGCGCCGCGCGCATTCCGGAGTTGGAAGTCGCCGGCGCGGTGGACAAAAATGACGATCTTGCCCAGGTCATCGGCCAGGCGGATGTCTTGATTGATTTCAGCTTCCACAGCGCCACGCTGGGCATTGCCGAATTGTGCGCCCGACACAATAAAGCCGTGGTCATCGGCACGACCGGACACAGCGCGGAGGAGAAGGCCAAGATTGTCGCGCTCCAGAAGCAGATTCCGATGGTCATGGCCACGAACTTTTCCACCGGCGTCAACACGTTATTCTGGCTTACGCGCAAGGCCGCGGAAATCCTCGGCCCGGACTTCGACCTCGAAGTTCTGGAGATGCATCATCGCCTTAAAAAAGACGCGCCGAGCGGCACCGCCACCACGCTGCTGGAAATCCTCGCCGAGGTCCGCCAGCTCCAGCTTGCGGAAGCGCTCCGGCACGGACGGCACGGCATTGTCGGCGAACGCACCCGGAACGAAATCGGTATCCATGCCATTCGCGGCGGCGATGTGGTGGGCGACCACACGGTCATTTTTGCGAATGTCGGCGAACGCGTCGAACTCACGCACAAGGCCTCGAGCCGCGACACCTTCGCCAACGGCGCCCTCCGCGCCGCGCAATGGCTCGTCCAGCAAAAGCCCGGCCTCTACGACATGCAGGACGTGCTCGGCCTGAAATGAAGGCGAAAGCAGGCATCCGGATTTTGGACTTTCAAAAGCTGGTTTTCGTTGCGCTGGGATCCAACCTGGGTGATTCGCAGAATATCTTGTTGGACGCGATGGCGCGGCTGCAAACCCTTTCCGCCGGGCCGTTATTAAAATCTTCACTTTGGGAAACGGCGCCGGTGGATTGCCCGCCGGAATCGCCGAAGTTCCTGAATGCGGTGGTCGGCTTGCCTCCGCTCGCGGGCGAAACGGCGGAAACGCTGCTGACCAAATTGCAGGCGTTGGAAAAGGCGTTTGGCCGGCAACCCAAGTCCGTGCTCAACGAGCCGCGCCCGCTGGATCTGGATTTGATCGCCTTCGGTACGGAAACCCTTTCGTCCGCCAGACTCACCCTGCCCCACCCACGCGCGCAGGAACGTCGGTTCGTCTTGCAACCGCTCGACGAAATCGCCCCGGACCTCGTCCTGCCCGGTCAAACGCGGACGGTGACGCAATTGCTCGCGGGATTGGGCGGGGCCGAAAGCTTTGTGCGGGTCGCTCCCGGCGCTTGACGGGCACACCGGCATTGGCTTGATTCCTGGGACGAAATCGGAGAATGTCAGCCATGAATTTGACCGGCCTGAAAATGAAATTTTGCGTCCCGGTTTTCGCCGGACTGTTGGCGCTGGCCGCAAGTGGCTGCTCTTGGTTCCATCACCGGACCGCCACGGTAACGCCGGCGGCCGCCGGGTCCGCCCCGATCATCACGCCCAATTATTCGCTTACCGCCACGGTGGTGAAGGTCAGCACCGTGGGCCGGTACGTCGTCCTGAGTTTTCCCGCCAGCCAGATGCCCAAGGTCGATCAGACTTTGTTCATTTATCGCGGCGGATTGAAAGTGGCCGAAATTCGCGTCACCGGTCCGCAGCAGGACAGCTACACCGTCGCTGATCTGGTTTCCGGTGAAGCGCAGGTGGGCGACGCCGTGCGCGACCAGTGATCATTCGTCGCTTCCCGGGGACTTCCCGGCCAGCGGCTGCAGGGTCTTGGGCAGCGCGTCTTTTTTGTAAGGTGAATGGAGGTTGAAATAAATCCCGCAAATTGGCCGGTCGACATCGGCCTGACTTAGGATGATCGTGACTTCCTTGTCCAACGCAATGCCGTGACGCAGACCCACCGGGCGGGTCTCATAGGCGCGGATGGCCTTCAGCATGAGCGACTCCAAAGCGGCGGCGAACTCCTCTGGCGTCTTCTGCAAACAGATCACATACCGGTCGAAATTCTTCACGGCGTCACCGATCTCGCGGCGGAAACTTTCCACAGTCATGACGTAAAATAATTCATCCCGGCGGGATTGCGACTTAATTTACTCCGGCGCGCGGCGCACGCTGCTCAACCGCTCGCCGAACAGCGCCGTGCCGATGCGCACCAGCGTCGCGCCTTCCTCGATGGCCACCTCGAAATCCCCGCTCATCCCCATGCTCAAGTGCGGCAGCGGCGCGCCCAGCAGGCCTTCGCACTCGGCTTTCAACGCGCGCAGCTTCTGGAAATACGGACGCGCCTGCTCCGGCGACGGCGCGTAGGGCGGAATCGCCATCAGCCCGTGTATCTCAATCCGCGGCAGCGCGTTCAACTGCAACAACTCCGCCCGCAACCGCTCCGGGGCGTAGCCGAACTTGCTCGCCTCGCCCGCGACGTTTACCTCCAGCAGGATCGGCATGGTCTTGCCCGCCTGCCCGGCGCGTTGGGAAATTTCCTGCGCGATGGCCAAGCTGTCCACGCCCTGGATCATCTCAAACAGAACCACCGCGTCGCGCACCTTGTTCGATTGCAGATGGCCGATGAACTGCCAGCGCGCCCGGCCCGGGCACAGTGGGATTTTCGCCTTCGCTTCCTGGATTTTGTTCTCGCCGAAATGCAACTGACCGCACGCCACCGCCGCGCGGATGGTTTCCGGCGGATGCGACTTGGAGACCGCCAGCAAGGTGACGCTTTCCGCCGCGCGGCCGGCTCGCCCACACGCCGCCGCAATCCGTTGTTGTATCGAATTTAGATTTTCAGGCAAACTCACCCCGCCATCGTAGATGGCAAAAGGTTAATCGTAAATTCTTATGAATTACTGGCTCGTTAAATCTGAACCCGAAGCCTACGCCTGGACCCAACTGGTCGCGGACGGCAAGACCGCCTGGACCGGCGTCCGCAATTTTCAAGCGCGCAACAATCTGCGCGCGATGAAAAATGGCGACCGCGTCTTTTTCTATCACAGCGTGAGCGACAAGCAGGTCGTCGGCCTCGCGCGCGTGGCCCGGGAGTTTTATCCCGATGCGACTGCGACCGAGGGTGACTGGTCCTGTGTGGATCTGGAACCGGTTCGGCCGTTGAAACATCCCGTGCCGCTGGAGGCCATCAAGACCGACGGCGTGCTCCAGACCATGCCACTGGTGAAGCAATCCCGGTTGTCCGTCACACCGCTGAGTCCAGCGCAGGCGGAACGGCTTTTGCAACTGGGCGGCGGGTGATGTCCTTATGGACAAAAACCATTGGACAACGGCGGGCCGCCCAAATAGAGTCGCCGTATGGGGAAAAACCGCGCCGTTCGGTGCGGATTGAATTCAAGCCAAGCCGAAATACTGTTATGACCACTGTCGAACCGACCGAAATGCGCCAGCCGCCGATAGTTGTCGCCGGTCTGGCGTGCTTCGGTGCTTGGGCAGAAACCACCTCGTGACCCACAAAAGCGCGCGCATCGCGGCGATGGTTGACACCTTCCGGGGACGGAAGCTGGCGGCGCAGTACCACGGCTATTTCGACTGCTTCAACCGCCGGGAGTTTTACGCGGCGCACGATGTGCTGGAAGACTTGTGGCTACCAGACCGACGCGGCCACAACGGCGACTTTTACAAGGGTCTCATCCAACTTGCCGGGGCGTTCGTCCACCTGCAAAAAAACCGCCTGCGCCCCGCCGACGCTCTGTTCAAGCTGGCGCAGGTCAACTTGGAGAAATATCCTTCACCGCATGAGCAGCTCGACGTGCAGGCTGTGCTGCGGCTGATCGCCCGTTGGCGGCAGTCTCTGGCCGCAGCGGATTTTTCCGTCAACCCGCTCACCACCACGCACGGCCCGCAACTGGCGCTCTTGAATTTGCCATGAACCCAAAGCGCATTGTCCTCGCCGGCGGCAGCGGCTTCCTCGGCCGAGCGCTCGCCCGGGAACTGGCCGCGCTCCAGTACGAAGTCGTCATCCTCACGCGCGCGCCCCACGCTCGCACCGACGGCATCCGCGAAGCCGCGTGGGACGGCCGGCATCCCGGCGACTGGGCGGCGCACCTCGAAGGCGCGGCCGCCGTGATCAATCTCACCGGGAAAAACATCAACTGTCCGCACACGCCGGACAATCTCCACGACCTCGCCGCCTCCCGAGTGGATTCCGTCCACGCCCTGGCCGCCGCGCTCGCGCAGACCAAGCAACCGCCGCGCCTCTGGGTGCAGGCCAGCGCCACCGGTTATTACGGCGACACCGGCGACCACGCCGCCGATGAACATGCCCCCGCCGGCGACAACCCGCTCGCCAAAATCTGCCGGCAATGGGAGGGCGCGTTCGCCGCCGTCGCCGCACCGCAGACGCGCAAGGTAACCATGCGCATCGGTTTTGTGCTCGGACGCGATGGCGGCGCCCTGCCAGTCCTGAGCCGGCTGACCCGATGGTTCCTCGGCGGCGCGGCCGGCGATGGGCGCCAATACATCAGTTGGATTCACCTGGCCGACCTGGTGGAGATGTTCCTCACCATGGTCCGTCGGGAGAACCTGACCGGCACCTTCAACGCCGTCGCCCCGGGCGCGGTGACCAACGCCGAGTTCATGAGCGAACTGCGGCGCGCATTGCACCGGCCCTGGAGCCCGTCCGCCCCGGTCTTTGCCGTCCGCCTCGGCACCGCGCTGATGCGCTCCGAACCCTCGCTGGCCCTCGTCAGCCAGCGCTGCACCCCGGCCAAGTTTCTGGAGCTGGAATTTAAATATCAATTTCCCCAACTGCGCGCCGCGCTGGCCGATCTGTGCCGGTGAAAGTTGTCCTCGGCTAGGCAGGTTGAGGCGCTCGGCGCGGAAGGTTCAATCAGCGCTTATCACCAAGTCCAGTACAGCCCGGAATACCAAACGGTGTGGTTCTCCCCGGCCACGCTGTGTCCTGCGCTGAACAGCAAACTGAAATGGTCATTCACCGTATAAGTGCCGCCAAAATTGAGCGCGGCATAACCCTGGCCGCCCGCGGTGTCCGGGCCTTGGGCAAACAATTCGCCGCCCAGCATGAGTTGCGGGCCGAGAGTCCGCTGCACCAGCACGCCACCATACGGATAATCCCGCTGGCCGGGAGCGGAATTCAAGGCGGCCCCACCGCCGACATCCAAGGTCCACGCGCCGTAGCTTTTTTGCAGCCAGAGCGGCAGCTTGAAGCACGCGCGGCCATTGCCCAGGCCCCGGCCCGCCTCGCCGGTCGGCAATTCCGCCAGCGGAAAGATGGCCAATTGCGGCCAGCCGTTCGTTTCCTGAACCAGACGGTATTTGCCGCCGAACTCCGTATCGCCCAAGCCGGTGGCCGACGATGTGCCGTTGCCGCCCACCGAGGTCAACTGGCCGACGAGATGCAATTGCAAATCCGGCAGCACGCCATAATTCACTTCCACCGCCGGGCCGCCGATGTTGTAACCGCCGCCCGTGTGATCGCCGCTGGCGAACAAGTAGGCTTCCCAATGCCTAAAATCCACCGGCACCGGATCGTCCGTCAAAAACGGCGGCCCGGCGAAGGCTGACCCCGTCTGCAACAGGATCAGGCTGGTGGCCAGCAGAATGATTTTAAAAACAGGATTCATTAAACGCCGGCGCAACTTAGTCTGCCGGCCACGCCAGACAAGCGGCAATTTTCTGCGGGCGGAGATTTTCAGGAGACGCGGACGCGGTTCCGATCCTAACCGGACGCATTCGGTTGAAGGAACCAACGCCAGCGGTCTAACCTCCACGGCCATGGGCGCTTTTGCCCAAGCGCGGCAAGACTACTCATTCGTCTGGTCTGACGAGACACCTTTTTCTTCCACCGCAGTCGGTCAATTCATGGTGCATGCCACCGACGGCAACGTGGGCATCGGCACCACCACGCCGGACACCGAACTTACCGTAAATGGTTTCGCTGATAAGCCCGGCGGCGGTTCGTGGAGCACTTATTCGGATGCCCGCTTGAAGGATGTCGGCGGCAACTTCACGCCCGGCCTGGCGGCGTTGGAAAAAATCAAGCCGGTCCATTACCACTACAAAACGGACAATGCCCTCAAGCTACCGTCGCAGCCGGAATACATCGGCGTGGTGGCGCAGCAGCTTCAACAGGCCGTGCCCGACGCGCTGCAGACCAACAGTTCCGGCTATCTCACCGTCAACAACGATCCGGTCATTTGGACCACTGTGAATGCCGTGAAGGAATTGAATGAGGTCGTGCAAGCCAAAGACGCCAAAATCCAAGAGCTGGAAAACCGACTGGCCAATTTGGAAAAAACCGTGCAAGCTCTAAATGGAAAGGAATAATCGCTTATGAAAAAATTCATTTTGTCATTTTGCTTTATGTTGCCGTTGGTTGGCTTTGCCCAAACCTACTCGATTGACTGGTATAAAATCGCCGGCGGCGGCGGCACCAGCAGCGGCGGGCCGGTGACCGGCACCAATTATTCCGTCAGCGGCACGATCGGCCAGCCCGACGCCAGTGGCGCGATGAGCGGCGGGCAGTATTCCGTCACCGGCGGGTTTTGGTCACTGATTCAAGTCGTGCAGACTCCGGGTGCGCCGTTGCTGACTATCACGCATGCTGGCAATCAAGCCATCGTATCGTGGGATCCATCGGCAACGGGCTGGACATTGCAAACGAACAACAATCTCGCCACCGGCACCTGGGGCAATTATCTCGGCGCAATCATCAACAATATCGTGACCAATGCGCCGCCCAAGGGAAATCTGTTTTACCGTTTGCAGCATCCTTAAACCGGCAGAAGTCACATTTTTAACTCTGGATTCAAACGTGCTCCGTTTACCGCATACGGAGATTCGTTGCGGCCAGCCACCGTCAATTTCATAGGAGACGAGGTGATGAGGCTCATTCTCTTAATTTCCCATTCCAAATTCCTAATTCTGCATGTGAATTGAGCCTTTTCACGTCGGCTCCTAAGGGTTTTGAACCGCCGGAAGTAGCAGCCTGGCGTCAGTCGGCTACAATTAATTCCCCAGCAGCGGAACTATTATGAGCGGACTCATATCCGCTGCTACGTTGAAATCGGGGTACCACAACCATCCCGGCTGCCGGTTTCGGCGGCGCGGCAAGCCCATTCCCCAAACTGAAAGGTTCCACCTACGCCGTCCCAAAGCGCCAGAGGGGGGCGCACTCCACGACGCTGGCGCGCCTTCGGTGGTCGGCGGCCAGCGCGCGAACGTTTTGGACTGCGGTGGCCCGCCACCCCTTTTTCACCGTGCGCTCTCCAAACCAACCAAATTCAAACGCAATTTTACCCCATTAGTTAAGCCCCGATGGCAGGAGGAGCGCCAGTCGCTGAACCGGCGGGTTGGATGGGCCAATCAGCGGGGTCGATTTGGTGGGAGCGCGACGCGTGGGGAAACAGCCAGCAGCTAAGTTGGTTGCCGAGTGGGTCAACCTGATAGAAAACCAACGGGAAAGCACCCTGTCGGAACGAATCATCTTTCCGACGGATTTTCTGATCCAAACGTTTAATGGGTTGGAGAAAATAAGAATCGGGCGTAGCCATAAGCGATCGTTTCGCTGATCACCGACCGGACGCCTTCACTGGTTTTCCACCAATGAGCCGGGTCGTAGTTGCGGTCTTCCACGGCGATGATTCCTACCCGGGTGCTTTTGCCGAACGCTTTTTCGAATAACAGCCGGGAGCGCCGGGCATGAGCGCCCAAGGAGATGAGATTGATTTCTTTGGGGCTAAGGCCGTGCTGGCGCAGCCAGATCGATAAAGCCACGGCTTCCGCATAGGTGCGGTCCTTGTAAACATAGCCGGACGGGACCGCCTGAACCGTGTCTTGGCTCATGCCCATTCGCAGCAGGATGGCCGCGCCAAGATCGGCATAGGTTGGATATTGCGAAAGCGGCGCCCCCTGCTCCAGCGGCCCGCCCACGACGTAAAGCAGGTGGTAGGGATTCCCCTGCTCTTCCAACTTTGCGGTTTCCAGCGCGTAATCGGGCGACCAGCCTTCCACCACGAGGATTCCCTCCGGCGCGGGATCATTGACGGCCAGAAACGCCTGAATATTTCGGAAGCCAAAGATCAGCAGGCAGGCGAACAGGATTAACAACAGCAACACACCACGCACGGTCGGCAACCAACACGACCGTCGCCGCAATAATCCCCAATACGATGACGAAGCCATAAAGCTCAAATAATATTTTAGGTTAGAATGTCACAACGTAGCAGCCACCGCCGACTTGTGATGTGAGCCGCGCCAGCAGGAACAGCGATCGCCATAGGCGCGTTATTTCGGTCAGGCTGCGTTTTCATATCATCTAACACTTTTTGTCAGGTTAACATCTCTATCGCCTATGGACCAATACCAATGATTTGTGCCCTCCGCCGAATGCTCATACCACAGCCCACCATCCCAATCGAGCTGAAAGAAGAGCTCGTAGCTGTTCGTTGACATCAGATGGTATTCCCAACCTCCCCAGTCTTTCGTGAAATAATAGTCGTTGGTGTTCAAAATATCTGGGACATTCGTGGGCTGCAAGTAGGATGGAATAATGCTGTCGATCCTATCCGGATAATAAGCTTGATCATGCTTGAAATGCTCTAACGCCTCACGCATTGGGCGGCTATCGTCAGCGATGATGAGAAGCTTGTCCATATCATGCTCTGGGGAGAATTCCGGCCCAAAAACATGCCGCAAGTGGCGATTTAATAATACTGCGGCAACGCCAATCACAACGACTAAGCAGAAAAGTATGATGAACGCTTTGCGCATGATGTGTGACGAAGCCTAGCTATGTAGTAAGCCTTAAGTCGTGCATAAAATCATGCATATTTAGTGTTTTCAGCACTAGCTGGTGCCATGCGTTCATGAAACCAGACCGGCATTTTTCTGTCAAAGAGTTTTGGCCAATAAAAAGATTCTGTGGTAATTAATCTTCCGCCACGCCTATATGATGTCCCTTAAACTGCCATGAAAGCCGCATTCCGCTGGTTGCTCCGGTTGCTGTTCCGTTTCCGGGCTTACAACGTGGAGGCGCTGAAGACGCCCGGCCCGGTGCTGCTGGTGCCGGACCATCTCTCCTGGCTGGACTGGCTGTTTGTCTGGGTGTGTTTGGAGGACGACTGGAAGGTGGTCACCTCCAGCGTGGCGGCGCAGACCAGCTGGCTGCACCGGGCCGTGATGATCAACCGCTACACGCTGCCGGTGGACACCCATTCGCCTTACGCGGTCAAGCACATGGCGGAGTTTCTCAAGGGCGGCGGGCGGCTGGTGCTCTTTGCGGAGGGCCGCCTCTCGCGCACGGGCACGTTGATGAAGCTTTTCGACGGCACCGGGTTTTTGATTTACAAAACCAAGGCGAAGGTCATCACGGCTTATCTGCGCGGGGCGGGCAGCCTGCCGTATTCCCCCAACCCGGGCGGGAAGAAATGTTTTCCAAAGGTAACCGCGCATTTCAGCGCCGTGCGGTCGGCGCCGGAGGTCGGTGAAACCAGCACGGGCCAGGCGCGGGAACGGCTGACCCATTGGCTGCGCGACCAGATGGTGCGGCAACAGTTCGACGTGGAGATGGCTTTCGGTCCGGCAAACCTCCTCGCGGCGGTGGCGGCAACGGCCCGCAAGCTGCCCGGCCAGGTCATCCTCGAAGATGCGACGTTGCAGGCGCTGACTTATCGGAAGCTGATGGTGGGGGCGGACGTGCTGGCGCAGGCGTTGCGCGGGGCGGTGGCGGGCGGCGGGCGGGTGG
>Ga0302278_10000679_pt1 | contig 43119 bp, 36 predicted proteins | sample III_Bog_N3_2_FD_194543 | JGI IMG/M metagenome (GOLD analysis project Ga0302278, IMG submission 194543) | Peat permafrost microbial communities from Stordalen Mire near Abisko, Sweden - III_Bog_N3_2 | ecosystem: Environmental > Terrestrial > Soil > Wetlands > Peat | place: Sweden: Abisko...
CGACCGCGCGTACGCGGCGATTGCCCAGGTGATCGATGTCGTCCACCGCGCCAATGTTCTTGCGGAGCTTGAGCAGGTATTTGATGGTCGCGTAGAAATCATTCGGATCAAGTGTGCGCTGCTCGAGGCTCGTCGCTTCCTGATTCTCAAACAACTTGATGTTGAACTTCAGACGGCCGACGCGCGAGAAGTCATACTTGCGCGGATCGAAGAACATGCCCTGGAACAGCGCAGTCGCCGTATCTAACGTCGGCGGGTCGCCCGGACGCAGCTTGCGATAAATCTCAATCAGGGCTTCCGACGGAGTCACCACCGAATCGCGCCGCAAAGTCTGGCTGATCACCGTGCCAACATCGTCGCGCTCCGGGAAAAATACGCTCAACTCGACCACGCCCGATTCCAGAATCTTCGAAACTTTGTCGGCCGTGATTTCCGAATTCGCTTCCAGCAGGACCTCGCCAGTCGTCGTATCGACGATGTCGCCCGCCGACCACGCTCCCTCGAGATCGGTCATATCGATCTCGATTTCGCCGATCTTCGCCTTCTGAATTTCTTTCAGAGTCGCAGCGGTAATCTTGCGGCCGGAGTGCGCCACTTCGTCTCCCGACTTCGACTTGATACTGTGCGCCAGCTTCATGCCAAGCAGATTCGTTGGCTTGTCACTCGCCGGATCCAGCGTCCAGAACAGCTTCTTGTCGCGGACTACGAGACGGTCTGTCGTATAGAACGTCTTCAGAATGTCTTCGCCGGAACGCAGTCCAAGAGCGCGCAGGAAAATCGTACCCAGGAATTTGCGCTTGCGATCGATGCGCACGTAGAGAACGTTCTTCTGGTCATATTCAAACTCAACCCACGATCCGCGGTAGGGAATGATCTTGCCCAGGAAATAGGTGCGGTTCGCGGCCGTCTCGAAGAAAACGCCGGGCGAGCGGTGCAACTGGCTGACGATTACTCGTTCTGTGCCGTTAATAATAAAGGTGCCGTTCTGCGTCATCAGTGGAACGTCGCCGAAGAACACTTCCTGCTCTTTAATGTCGCGGATCGAGCGATTGCCGGCCTCATCCTTGTCCCAGATGGTCAGCCGCATCGTGACTTTGAGCGGCGCGGAATAGGTCATGCCGCGCTCTTCACACTCCGCCACGTCATACTTCAGTTGCAATCCAACCGGATCGCCGCACTTATTACAAAAGTCAGGAGTATTCGCGTTATATGTGCCGCACTTGTGACACAGAACTTCACCGGGATGGAACGGGTCGGTGATCACCGTTGATCCGCAGTTCTTACAAGTTGTGCGCAAGTGGTGCAGCCCTTTCAGGTGGCCGCATTTGCATTCCCAGTTGCCAATGGAAAAGTCGACAAACTCCAACTGCGAAACATTGCGGAAGTCGGTAATCGGAAACACCGACTGAAATACGGCCTGCAGCCCGCCGTCTTCGCGCTCGCTCGGCAGCTTGTCCATTTGCAGAAAGCGATCGTACGAACGCTTCTGTACCTCGATCAGGTTCGGGATCTGGATGGTTGCTGGAATTTTGGAAAAATCAAAACGTTTGCGGTGGATAGTTTGCTTTGCCATTCTTGGAGACTCCTGCTTTCAGGCAGCCGGGGCTGCGTACAGCGCGGAATGAGGGCGCAAAAATGTGGCGCCGAAATTACTGCGATGCTTGCCAAACTCGGGCGGGGTACGCGAAGAAAACAGACAGGCACCCGCAAGGACAGGTTTGTCCGCGGGCGCCGTACGCGACGCTTACTCTTGAGTAACTTGTAAAATTCCGTGCCAGTTCAAAAGGCCTGTTCCATCCCGCCGCCCGCGGGATCGGATGCCAAACATCAATTCCAGCGACTCACTTCCGCTCCGCTTCCTGGGAATATTTGGAGGACTCGAGTCGCTGTCGCCTCGCAGTGAAGCCAGGATGCGGGTTATTTGTTAGATATTAACACTAGTCATTAGGATTCAGCTAGTGTTCGGTCAAATAATTGCAGGCGAGATGGCCTTTTGTGTGGATGATGCTGATGTCGCGACGGGCAAAGCCCCGTCTCCACACAAAAAACCACCCCGCACTGCACAAACTATTTGACTTCGACCACCGCGCCGGCTTCGGTGAACTTTTTCTTGATGGTTTCGGCTTCTTCTTTCGAGACACCTTCTTTGATGCTCTTAGGAGCGCCATCCACCAAGTCCTTTGCCTCTTTCAATCCGAGACTGGTGACTTCGCGTACTGCCTTGATTACATTGATCTTGTTCGCGCCGACTTCTTTGAGAACGACCGTGAATTCAGTCTTCTCTTCCGCCGGAGCTGCCGCCCCCGCCGCGCCGCCGCCAGCCACCATTACCGGGGCCGCTGCCGCCGCCGAAACGCCGAGACGCGATTCCAGTTTCTTTACCAGCTCCGCCGCTTCCAGCAACGACAGGGCAACGATTGACTCTTCCAACTGCTGTAGATCCGCCATGTGAAACTCTCCGCTTTATGTAAGATTTGCGATTTCGCCACCACTCGGCCAGGTTTCCAGTGCGACCAGGCCTTCGATTCCAGCGCCAGACAACGCCCGAATCTCAGACCGCGCCACCCCTAGCCTCGTGATAACTAAATCTTTTTCGAGCAGCAGTGCTGCCCAGAAACTTGAAAAGCATTTGCAATTTGCGATTTGTACTTGGGTAAATGAAGGGCTCCGCCTGCCGCTTCAAATTACAAAATTACCGATTTTCCAATTACAAATTCCTACGCTTCCTTGAATTTCTTCTGTTCCACGCCCTGGCCAATCACCACCGCCAGATCGCGTCCTACCGCATTCATCGTCGTGACCAGACGCTGCGCCGGAGCATTCAACAGGAACAGCAGCTTCGAATACAATTCTTCTTTCGACGGCATCGTAGCCAGCGACTCGATCTCTTTCACCGAGATCAGTTTGCCTTCGACGATCCCAGACTTGAAGCTGAATTCCGGATTCTCTTTCACGTACTTCGCCAACGCCTTGGCCAGCGCTACCGGATCGCCTTCGGTATACGCGATCGAAGTCACGCCCTGCAGATTCTTCAGCGCCTCTTCCACCTTCGTGCCCTTGCCGGCGCGTTCTGCCAGCGTGTTTTTCACGACGCGATACTTCGCGCCCGTCGGACGCAACGCCTTGCGCAACTCAAAATCCTGATGCACCGTCAGCTTCGAGTACGTAGCAACAATCATGCTGGTTGCACTCTTCAACTCTGTGCCCAGCTTTTCAACTTGCGAAACTTTCCTAGCTCGAGTAACCGCCATGTTCAACCCTTTCAGAGTCTCGTGTGGTGACGGGGCTCTGCCCCGTCCGCCGGGTCAAGCCCGGCAACTTCAAATTCCTATGCCTTCGACGCGGCCTCAATGGGAGCGGTATCCAGCGAGATTCCCGGACCCATGCTCGAACTCAGGAAGCATCCTTTGATGTACTTGCCCTTGGCCACCGACGGTTTCGCCTTGATCACGCTAGTAATTACCGTCGTTGCGTTGTCAATCAACTTGTCGGGCGTAAACGAAATCTTTCCCACCGGAACATGGACCAACGCCGTCTTGTCCGTGCGGAACTCGACTTTGCCGGCCTTCACTTCCTGCACCGCCTTGGCGACATCCATCGTGACCGTGCCTGTCTTCGGATTCGGCATCAGCCCTTTCGGACCGAGCACCTTACCCAGACGGCCCACCGATTTCATCATGTCGGGAGTCGCAATCAGTGCGTCGAAGTCGGTCCAGTTTTCTTTCGTGATCTTCTCGACCATATCTTCGCCGCCCACGAAATCCGCGCCCGCCGCCTCGGCCTCGCGAACCTTTTCGCCGCTCGCGATCACTAGAACCTTTTTCGACTTGCCCAGTCCATGGGGAAGCACAACCGTGCCACGCACCATCTGGTCGGCGTGCTTCGGGTCGACGCCCAAACGCATCGTGATCTCCACGGTCTCGTCAAATTTTGCGAATTTCACTTTCTGCAGGAGTGGAACCGCTTCCTGCAGCGTATACGGCCGCGGCTCAACCGCCTTCCGCGACTTCTCAATATTCTTCCCTGACTTCTTCATTTTTCCCTCAGTCTCCCACCGCTCATCGCTGTTCTGAGGAGCCGTGGTATTTGTGACAAATCATCCACTATGTTGTGTGGTGCCGGGCCTCTGGCCCATAAACGGGGCATAGCCCCGTCACCACACGCAAACTAAAACCTAGCCAACCACTTCAATCCCCATCGACCGCGCCGTACCGCGGATGCTCTTGATGGCCGCATCGACCGATGCCGCATTCAGATCCGGCATCTTTTGCTTCGCAATGTCTTCAATCTGCTTCACCGTGACCTTGCCGACCTTGTCCTTATTGGGAGCGCCCGATCCCTTGGCAATTCCCGCCGCGCGCTTCAACAAAATCGATGCCGGCGGCGTCTTCGTAATAAATGTGAATGTACGGTCGCTGTAGACCGTGATCACTACCGGAACAATCAGTCCTTCCAGTTCTTTTTGTGAAGTTCGCGCATTGAACTGCTTGCAGAACTCCATGATGTTGACCTGCGCTTGTCCGAGCGCTGGACCAACCGGCGGCGCCGGTGTCGCCTTGCCCGCCGCAATCTGCAGCTTTACTGACCCTGTAGCTTTCTTAGCCATGATGCCTTTCCAATTACCTTCTTGTGTGGTGACGGGGCTTTGCCCCGTCCCGCGCCGAGTCTAGGATTTTCGGCTCAGCGTGTTACAACGAAATCTACGCTACTTTTTCTACCTGCCCAAATTCCAATTCCACCGGAGTCGAGCGCCCGAAAATCGTTACCATGACCTTCAGCGTCTCCCGATCTTCATTCACATCGTCGACAACGCCCGTAAACGTAGCGAACGGACCTTCGCCAATTCGCACCGTCTCGCCCTTTTCAAACTTGACCTTGAGCTTCGGTTTCTCACGGCTGTCCGCAACCTTATAAACGATGTGGTTGACTTCCTCATCCGACAATGGAGTCGGTTGCTGCCCCGTGCCCACAAATCCGGTGACGCGAGGCGTCGACTTCACCACGTGCCATACGTGATCGTCCATGTCCATCTCGACCAGCACATAGCCGGGATAAAACATGCGCTCAGAAGTGTACTTCTTGCCGCCGCGAACTTCCGTTACCGACTCGGTTGGAATCAGCACCTTGCCGATTTTGTCCTGGAGCCCGAAAGCCTGCACGCGCGATTCGAGCGACTCGCGCACCTTGCGCTCAAATCCCGAATAAGCGTGGATGATGTACCACTTCATATTCGGATTGCGCGGCGTCTCGCCCGCAACCGCTTCCGCGGGCGCTGCCGGAGCACCCTCAGGGCTCCCAGTTGCCGCAGCGCTCTCGATCTTTTCTTTTTCCGCCATTCAATCGCTTCTTTCGCTCGCCGCCCTAATGGCGCGAGAAATAATGCAGCATCCGCTCCAGGCTGTTGCTGATCGCGAGATCCACCAGCCAGAAGTAAAACGCGAACAGGAATACAGTAATGATCACGACCGTCGTCGTCGCCTGCACTTCCTTCAGGGACGGAGACGTGACTTTCTTCATCTCCGTGCGCACGTCGCCGTAAAATGTCTTGATTCGATCGGGCCACGATCTGAGCCGATTGCCGAAATCGCCGCTCGTTGTTGCGATTGAGTTCGCCATTTTCTTCGTTTCTACTCCCATCACAAACCTGGCCTTTTCTTTCCGTCTCAAAACTCTGGCAGGGGCGGAGGGATTCGAACCCCCAAGTTCGGTTTTGGAGACCGACAGTTTAACCGTTGAGCTTACGCCCCTGTAAACCGTTCTCAGCTGTCAGCTCAGTTAAACCTGAGTCCCTGAACGCTGACAGATCCTTCGCTTCGCTCAGGATGACGCCAGCGGGCTCCCGCTTTGCTCACGCCCGCTAAACGGCGTCACTTCACTTCCTTGTGAGTGGTTTGCTTGCGACACCGGCTGCAGAACTTTTTCAGTTCCAGACGATCCGGAGTTGTTTTGCGGTTCTTAGTCTTCGAATAGTTCCGCTCTTTGCAATCACCACACTGCAACGTAATAATCTCTCGGGGCATTTCAAACAGCTCCTGGCTATTAGCCTCTAGCAACCTGATTCATCTCTTCACAGCTAATCCAGCTACCAGCCAAAAGCTGGTAGCTGGAAGCAGCCTTACTGCACAATTTCCGCAATCGTTCCGGCGCCGACCGTGTGGCCGCCTTCGCGTATGGCGAACCGCAATCCTTTTTCCATAGCCACCGGAGTGATCAATTCAATCACCAGGCTCACGTTGTCTCCCGGCATCACCATCTCCGTGCCCGCCGGCAACTCCGCAATCCCTGTCACGTCCGTCGTTCGCAGGTAAAACTGCGGACGATAGCCCTTAAAGAATGGCGTATGCCGTCCACCTTCCTCTTTTGTGAGGATGTACACCTCAGCTTTGAATTTGGTGTGAGGAGTAATCGACCCGCCCTTGGCCAGGACCATGCCGCGCTCGACATCTTCTTTCGCAATGCCGCGCAACAACAACCCGGCATTGTCACCCGCCATGCCTTCGTCGAGCTGCTTCTTGAACATTTCGACGCCCGTCACCACCGTCTTGCGTGTCTCGCGGAAGCCGACAATCTCCGATTCTTCGCCAACCTTCACCTTGCCCCGCTCGATGCGGCCCGTAACCACCGTGCCGCGCCCCTGAATCGAAAAAATATCTTCGATCGGCATCAGGAACGGCTTATCCAAATCGCGCGCCGGTTGCGGCACCGACTTATCCACCGCTTCCATCAACGCATCAATCTGCTTCTCCCACTTCGCTTCGCCATTCAACGCGCCCAGAGCCGACAACCGCACCACCGGAACATCGTCGCCCGGATACTGGTACGCCTTCAACAACTCCCGCACTTCCAGCTCAACCAGGTCCAGCAGTTCGGGATCGTCCACCGCATCACACTTATTGAGCGCGACAACGATGTAGGGCACGCCGACCTGCCGCGCCAACAGCACGTGCTCGCGCGTTTGCGGCATCGGACCATCCGTCGCCGCCACAACTAAGATCGCCCCATCCATCTGCGCTGCGCCCGTGATCATGTTCTTGATGTAATCCGCGTGGCCCGGGCAATCGACGTGCGCGTAGTGCCGGTTCGCCGTCTCATATTCCACGTGCGCCGTGGCAATCGTTATGCCGCGCGCCTTTTCTTCCGGAGCGTTATCGATCGAATCAAACGACCGAAACGCGTTCTTCGGGTTGTGCTTCGACAATACTTTCGTGATGGCCGCCGTCAACGTCGTCTTGCCGTGATCGATGTGACCAATCGTCCCTACGTTGCAATGCGGCTTATTCCGATCAAACTTTTCTTTTGCCATTGGCTCTTTTTCCTTTGTAGCGCCGGCGTCCCGCCAGCCGTTTTACAAATCAACCGTCGTCCTGAGATCCACTCAGTAATACTGATACAGCTTCTGAAACTTTGCCCGCACCGGGGTTTCGACTTCCTCCAGCTTCGAAAGATAAAATTCTCGAATCTGAGACTGATCTGAAACCGGCAACGAGCTATACAAACTCCGCGCCGTTCCTCTTTTGTCGCCCGTCGCCCGGTCGATTGCATCGGCCGCAAACACCGCGTCCAGATTGCGGACTCGAATCCCGCGGCTGGCGAGCACTTTCAAGTACTTCGTGACTCGGTCCGTAACAAACGCCTTCTCAATCGCGGAACGCAATTCGCCAAACTCGCGCTCTTTCTCAACCTTGAGGACGCCTTGCTCGAAAAGCACCGTTTGCACCTGTACGTCAAATTCAACGTCAATCTCTGGAGCGGGAGACGGGGATCGAACCCGCGACCAACAGCTTGGAAGGCTGTGACTCTACCACTGAGTTACTCCCGCTCAGCCTTGAACCTCTAGATCCCTCGCTCAAAACGCTCGGGATTTCGGCTGCGGGCTCCCGCTTCGCTTACGCCCGCAAAACGCCTCAAGTTACTCCCGCCCAGCCAGCTGTCAGCTCTCAGCCGTCAGCAAAACCTTACCAATCTCATGGAGCCGATGATCAGGATTGAACTGATGACCTCTCCCTTACCAAGGGAGTGCTCTACCAACTGAGCTACATCGGCCCATCTAAACCTTAAAACTCTAGAACCTTGCCGCCCTACTAAACTCGTGTCGCCCGAGCCAAGCGAAGAAGCGGCTCAACGCACTCCGACTTTACTCCGGCAGCTTCGCCCGTTCCTGTTGTTCCTCAATTCGAGTTCGCCAGAAGTACAGCGCCGCCCGAAAAGCAAACAATCCCAGTATGAGCAGCGTTCCAGTTCGCAGCCGTATGTTCGCGTTAAAAATCTGAATCGGATCGTCCGACAATGTGGTCCAGGCTAAAACGCCCAACACCACATATGCGATCAAAGCCAGCACGAACTTCTTCTTGATCGTCACAACTGACTCTTCACAGCTTCAGGTCAACCGCGATGCCAGCGCCTCATCACTCACCGAAGCACCGGGTTTCTCACTTCATCACTTCTGGTGCACAGGGGAGGATTCGAACCTCCGTACCTCCTGAGAGGGACAGATTTACAGTCTGTTGGCTTTAACCACTCACCCACCTGTGCAAATCCGAAAACACCGCCCGCGCGCGCGAAAATCTACACTCGACCACACTTCGCTTTTTCGTCTCTCAGTTCGGGAAAACTGTATGCGAGAACTCCCGCCTGACAACCACACTCGCCGGAAAATAAACTGAAGGAGTGCCGTTCGAGCCGTGCCACTAGCGCGCGTCGCCGCGCAAAACTTTGCTGTTTCCGGAATCTTATTTATCTGGAGCTGGCGAAGGGAATTGAACCCCCGACCCTCTGATTACAAATCAGATGCTCTACCAACTGAGCTACGCCAGCGGGTGGAAGCACGTCCAAGCGGGCACAATACTTCCCCGATCCCATCCTGAAATCCGGGACAATTATTTAAGTTATCACAAGGGTTATTGACACGCAACCGCAGCCGCTCAACGATTCTGGCCTCACCGACCGCGGCATAGCCCGCGGTCTGCGCCGATTTCATCCGCAAGTCAGGAAGGCTAACCGATGCTATGATTATGCGCTGACTGTGTTCCTTACGGTCCCGGCACTCGCCGAAATCGATGCGCATTCGCCGCCTCCCCATTCCCTTCGCTGTCTTGCTGATTGTGGCGGCGGTCGCGCTCATCGTCACGCTGCGCAAGCACGCTCCACCGGAACCGGCCCGTCTGTTGCCTGGAGCAGACGGATTTTTCTACATCAATCTGGAGTGGATTCGGACCTTCAACGCCACCAGCCAGTTGCCTCCTGTTTCGCGCGACCCGGAATACCAGAAATTTGTCGACCAGACTGGCTTTCAATGGGAGCGCGACCTCGACAAGGCCGCATTCGCGATTCATTACCCGCAAAGCTGGGGCGATGGCACTGCCGGATCCTCCACAGAACCTCGCTTCTCCGAAGTCTTTGTTGGCAAAATCGATTCCGCGCGCCTCACCGCTTATCTTAAGAGCCTGTCTACCTCCGTCGACGACTATCACGGCTTCGACATCTACAACATTCCCCTGGAAGGCCGTACGGTTCGCGTCGTCATTCTTTCGTACAACAGCGTCGCCGTCTCGAACCACCCCGATCCCGAGGTAATTCGCGGCATGCTCGACCGCTCCCGCAAACTGGCCTCTCCTTTCGGTGGCCCACGCCTGCTCCGGCAGTTTTACGGCAAAGTTCCGCTGGCTAGCTTGTCGTTCGCGATTCTGCGGGTTCGTCCTGACATGGGCCCTGTCGGCGGACTCGGCAGCTGGGGGTTGCTCTTTCCGAAGCCCGCCGTCGCGGTGATCTCCGCGCGTTATCTACGCGCGCTCCATCTGCGCGTTGAGGCCTTCACCGACGGCGAAGACGATGCCCACGCGATCACGGAAAAAACGGCCGCGTTTCTCAGCCTTTTTCATGCCACGGAAGTCAGCGTCGGCGCTCAGGGAACCGACGCTGACGTGAAATCGTTCTTCGACAGCCTCAAAGTGGAACAATCCGGAAATCGCGCCATCTTGACCGCCACCGTGCCGCCCGGATTCATTAAGAAGGTTCTGACCGAAGCTCCGCCCGAGAGCCAAGCTCCGGTCGCCCCCGCGGCCGTGAAGCCGCCCGAAGCGCCGTCCAAGCCGAAGCAACCGTTGAGGTCTCGATAGAGATTTACAAAAGACATTAAGCAACAAGCGGCGGAGCGTCCGGCGTGTCACCCAGCGGCCACTAAATCATGTAACAATTCAGAGCTTCGCGGCATCTACATTTCGTCGATAACTATCAGGAAGCCTGTTTTCTGTCATCGAGTGGAGTGGGAGGTTTTGGATCTTGCCGCGAGGTAGCGATCCCTCGCCTCGCTCGGGATGACAAATACTAAAGGGAGTGCGCTGTTCTCCTACGCGCTACAATAGCTCGCTGGAATAGAGGTCGTTCAGTACAAATTTTATGACGAGTTTGCCCTTACCGCTCGCCGTCTTCGTCGCAGGACTTATCTCCTTTCTGTCCCCTTGCGTGCTTCCGCTCGTCCCCGGGTACGTTTCGCTGATTTCCGGCGTGGGAGTCGAACAGTTGAAGATGAAGGAAGGCGAACTCTTCCGCAAAGTGATGCTCAACTCCGCCGCTTTCATCATCGGCTTTAGCATCGTCTTCATCACGCTGGGTGCGATCTCGACTGAAGTCGGCCAGGTCCTGGCGCAATATAAGTCGCTACTTTCCCGGATCGCTGGGGTCGTCATCATTCTGTTCGGCATTCACCTCACCGGACTTTTTCAGATCAAATGGCTGCTGGCCGACACGCGCCTCCACAACCTTAAGGGCAGTTCCTCGGCGTGGGGAGCCTTTGTCGTTGGATTTGCCTTCGCTTTTGGATGGACTCCCTGCGTCGGCCCGATCCTGGCCGTCGTTCTGGGATTCGCTGCCGATCAAGATAAAGTCTGGAAGGGAATATTTTTGCTGGCGATCTACTCCGCCGGATTAGCCGTGCCGTTCCTGCTAACCTCGCTCGGGATTGAACGTTTTCTCAAGTTCTATAACCGCTTCAAATTTCATATGCATGCCGTGGAAGTTGCCAGCGGCGTGTTACTGATCGCATTAGGCATCTTGCTGGTGATGGGCCGCTTCACCCTTATTTCCGGCTATTTCTCGTTCTTGAACCGCTTTGCACTCTAGCGCGTCTAACAGAATGGCGGGGCAGCGCCCTCGGTGAAACTTGTCATCCCGAGCGCCGCGAGGGATTACTACCGGCCCGCAAGTGTTTGCCGGATTGCGATCCGTCGTTCTGCGAGGATGACAAACAGCTGAGAAATGCGGCTTAGCCGCTGAGGTTTTGAGTGAAAAGAAATCCGCTAATCCTGTTCTTCATCGCCGCCCTGGTCGCGGCCATGCTCTTCGCCGGCGTTCGCATGACGCACAAAAGCGCCGCCGACGGTTCAACCAAGGGAAAGCTCATCGGCAATCTCGCGCCGGATTTCGAACTCGCCACTCTCGAGGGCAAGACTGTCAAGCTCTCCGACCTCAGGGGCAAGGCCGTGCTGCTCAATTTCTGGGCAACCTACTGCGAGCCGTGCAAGGTCGAGATGCCCTGGTTTGTCGAATTGCAGAATGAATATGGTCCTCAGGGATTTCAAATCATCGGCGTCGCCATGGACGATGCCAGCACGGAAGACATCGCCAAGTTCGCCAAAGATATGGGCGTCAACTACCCCATCCTGATCGGAAAAGACTCCGTGGCGGAAAGCTACGGCGGCGTCAGCGTCCTGCCCACCACGTTTTTCGTGGATCGCGACGGCAAGTTAATTCACCGCGAATTCGGACTGCAGAGCCGCAGCGTTTTCGTCGACTACATCAAACAGGCCATGAACCAGGGCCATCCGGTACAGGCTCTCAAGTAACTACGAGCGAAGCGGTCTGCAGCGTAGTCTGAAGGAAGTCGCAGAGCAGCGGGGCATCACGCCGCCTAAGGTTCGTATCGGTGCGATTGAGCGTTGCCACCAGCTTCAAAATCAAACGCCCGATTATGGGCTGGATGCGTTATCCCGCGGAATGGGGTCCGCCAAGATGAAAATTCTTCTCGCCGCCACAATCCTGCTGCTTTCCGCATTGGCCGTCGCCCAGGAAAACTTCGGCCCGCAAGGCCCCGTCGTCAAGATGTCTCCCGCTCCACTGATAACCGCCGTTCAGGGCAAAGCGGCGACCATCCCGCTCACCTTCCACGTCGCCAGCGGATACCACATCAACTCGAATCAGCCGAAATCCGAATTCCTGATTCCGACCGTGCTCAAAGTAGAAGCGACCACCGACATCGTCATTGGAAGAACCACCTATCCCGACGGGCAGGACATGAGTTTCCCCTTCGCCCCCGACGAAAAACTCAACGTTTATACCGGAGACTTCAACGTCGACGTGTTGGTCCGCGTGCTGCGCTCCGTGCAGCCCGGAAAATACATTGTTCGCGGAACCCTGAAATACCAGGCCTGCGACAACTCAGCCTGCTATCCGCCCAAGCAATTACCCATCAGCTTTGACGTCAAGATCGCCAAGGCCCCTGCCGCCGCCCACAGTAATCCCGCCCAAAGTCCGCACGCCCACCAATAACTGCTTCGGGAACCTGCATGCGTTATCGTGTGGTAGCGGGGCTCCGCCCAGCGATTTATTGCTTGTGACATCCCTCTTGAGCACCACAGACTACAGCACGACCGAGCGCGCCTGATCCAGTTGTCGCGTCAGCGTATCAACCTTCGCCTCCAGCACATTCCGAATCGAGAGCATCCCCAATAGACGCCCGTCATCATCCACAATCGGCAAGTGCCGATAATGCCGCTCAACCATCGTCGCCAGCGCCTCGCCCGCCGTCGTCGCCCGCGTGGCCATTTCGACCGGAGTCGTCATGATTTCCGTCACCGAGATTTTGCGCGGATCTTTTTCCCCCAGGGACAATTTTCGCAGCACATCGCGCTCCGTGAAAATCCCCGCCACACGCTGGTTTTCGTCGATCACCGCAACCGCTCCCACATGCCGGTCGAGCATGGTTCGAATTGCCAACTCGACCGTCGCTCCCAATGGAACCACCGCCGCTTCCGAATCGCACATTTCCAAAATGTTCATGCCCGTCCCTTCATTTCTAAACCCCAGGGTGCCGTGTTCAAGCTCAGCTTGGGTGGTTCTTTTGATTCTTCCATCAATCAAGTTTAGTCATCATCATTTCGCCGACGACAACTCGTTCTTGAAAACTTTCCCATCCTTCATCACGAATCCGACATTCTCCAGCACCTTGATATTTGCGATTGGATCGCCACTCACGGCGACCACATCCGCATACGCTCCGGGAGCGATCACGCCCAACTTACCCTTCATATCCAGCAGCACAGCCGCCCGCGAAGTCGCGCTCTGGATCGCCTGCATCGGAGTCATCCCAAACTCCACCATCCGCGAAAACTCCTGCGCAATCGGCTCCGTCCACGGAATCCCGCCCATATCCGTGCCAAAAGCAATTTTCACCCCCGCCTGCAATGCCTTGCGGAACGACACTTCGTGCTCCGAAGCCCGCAGCCGGTCGCGCTTTCCCTCCGGTGTATCCGCCGGAGCCCAATCGCCATAGTAGACGCTTAGCGTCGGACACAGCCACGTTCCCTGCCGGAGCATCTGCGCCACCTCCGCATCCGTCAGCACGAGTCCATGCTCAATCGAATCGCAGCCGCCATCGAGCCCGCGCTGCAAGCCCTCTCCACTGTAGGCGTGACACGCGACTTTTTTCCCCCAGCCGTGCGTCTCATCCACAATCGCATGAAGTTCTTCCACCGTCAGCGTAGGTTGCGAAACCAACTCGCCGTTCGCGCCAACCCACGACCGGTGCGTCATGTACACCTTAATCCAATCCGCGCCATGATCGAGTTGCTCGCGCGCTGCCTTCCGCGCCTCCACCGGACCGTCAATAATCTGCACGCCCTTCGGCACTTCAATCTCCGGCGCATACCCTTCCAGCGGATAGCCTCCAGTCGTCGAGATCGCCCTCGTCGAAACAAACATTCGCGGACCTGGAATGTATCCTCCGTTAATCGCCTCTTTAATGCCTACGTCGCCATAGCCGGCGCCTTCGGTCTCCATATCGCGCAATGTAGTGAATCCCTGCTCCAGCGCCCGGCGCGCTGAAACCGTTGCCCGCGCCGCCCGAAATGCCAGCGGATACTTCAGCAATTGCACATCGTATCCACCTTCGGCTGGAACTTCGCCCTGCAAGAAAATGTGCGTGTGGGCATCGATTAATCCCGGCAGCACCGTCGCCTGCGAAAGATCGATGAAGGTGACATCTTTGCTGAGATTCGAGGGAATAACAACGCCGCTATCCTGCACATCCGAGATTCGGTTCCCGTGAATCGTGATCACCACGTTGCGCCGCGGAGCGCTCGCTACGCCATCAATCAGCACGCCGGCACGAATCATCGTGATCGGCCCCGTCCCAGGCGCTCCGTTTTGCGCCGACATCGGGGTGAAAGAAATAAGGCAAAGTAACGCGACTACAAGCGAAAGAATCCCGCGCTTCACAGCCACCTCCAGAAAGGCTGGATTGTACTCCTCGGCCGGTGGCAGACGACCCACTTGATCCGACGGTGGGGCTTTATCTTCCGTTAAGCAGAATCGATCGCTAGGACAAACGCGCGAACTGCGGAATGCTAAGAACGTAGCCAGTGGAACGAGCATCGCTGTTTTCGAAACGCAGCGACGCTCCGTAACTTTCGAATACGCGGCTGGCAATTGCCAGCCTCACTCTGCTGAGAGTTGCGATTGCATTCGAGGAAGAACCAGACCCTTCTATCCAAAGCGTCGTCCCTGCCGGACTTTCGTCCAACCGCATCGTAACCGTGCCGCCCACCGGTTGCGTGTCAATCACCGCGGCCATCACATACTGCAAGGCCGTCCGCAGCCGCGCTTCCGGAATGGGCAACTGGGCTGAAGACGTGCCGGTCAAGCGAAACCTTACACCTCTCACCGCGGCGACGGTTTCGAGTTCTTCGAAAACACTTCGCAAAACGGGCGCGAGAGCCGTACCAGAACTTTTTGGATTGCGATCGTCCGCGTCCAAGTACTCTCGCATCAACTCGACCATCTCGATTACATCTTCCATTTGCTGCAATGCGGTCACAACCCTCTCGTACTTTCGCTCTGCTCCGCCCACCGAACCTTCCAGTGAGAATTCCAACTCCTGTTCCAACGAACAGCGCAAACTCGTCAGGGGCTGACTCAACGAGTGCAGCAGGTCTTCTAAAACTTCAGGACCGGACGCCGCATTACAAGCCGAGTTTGAAAAAGAATGCGCACCCGCACTCATGCCTGCGCTCCCTCGTGACTGATCTGGTAGCCCACCCCGCGCACCGTCTGAATCAGCGACGGAGTGAATCCGTCATCCACCTTGCGCCGCAGATAGTTGATGTAAACGTCGACCACGTTCGTCGTGGAATCGAAACTTAAATTCCAAACATGCTCGATGATCATCGCCCGCGTCAGACGGCGGCCCGCATTGCGCATCAGATACTCGAGCAAGGCAAATTCTTTAGTCGTCAGTTCAATGTGACGCCCGGCGCGCTCGACCTTGCGTTCCACGCGATCGAGACAAAGATCGCGCACCGTAAGTACGGACTCCGACGGCAAATGGCTGCGCCGCAACAGCGCCCGGGCCCGCGCCGAAAGCTCGAGATACGAGAACGGCTTTACAACGTAATCGTCCGCTCCCGCATCCAGGCACGCCACTCGATCTTCGATCCGGCCGCGCGCGCTCAGGATCATCACCGGTAAGTTCGCCTTGCGCAGCCGCAAACTTTTCAGCACCGACAGCCCATCCATTCCCGGAAGATTTAAGTCGAGCACCACCAGGTCATAGTCAAACTCCATCGCCATCGAACGGCCCTGATTCCCTTCGCTCGCCACATCGACTGCATGATGCTCGGCCTCGAGCCCTTTGCGTATGAAACTCGAAAGTGCAGCGTCGTCTTCCACAATCAGAATTCTCATGAGATCCGTCTCACCTGATGTCTTTGTGAATCGATTCTCATTCTCGGCGGATTCGCTGCGGCCCACAAGATAACTGGCTCGTACGTTGGGACGTACTTCGTACCCAGCATGAAGTCGACAGTACGCCGGCGACAGCTTCTAGTGGGATAGGGGATCCTTCGTCTTTGCAGAGGATGATATTTTGATTCGTGACTGGGTGATTTATGCTAATGGGCTTGGCCCGGCTGGGACGGATGAATGCGTCCGACGCTCCATGGGCGTGCTAGAATTTCCACAGCTTTCGACCCTACTCCCTGGACCCTTTTTTGACCGGCCAACTCATCGAACTCGCACCCTCGATCCTCGCGTCGGATTTTGCGCACCTTGCCGATCAGGTCGAGCGCGCAACGGCTGGGGGGGCAGGCGTAATCCATGTCGACATCATGGACGGACACTTTGTGCCCAATCTGACGATGGGGCCTCCGCTGGTTAAATCTTTGCGGCAGGCAACCCGGCTTCCACTGGACTGCCATCTGATGATAGACAACCCCGATCAGTTCATAGCGGAATTCGCCGACGCGGGCGCGGACTGGATTTCGGTGCATCAGGAAGCGTGCCCGCATTTGAACCGCACGCTGCACCTGATCAAGCAGCATAATTGCCGCGCGGGAGTGGTGATCAACCCGGCGACGCCGGTGGATACGTTGTGCGAAGTTCTCGATATTGTCGACTATGTGCTCGTCATGAGCGTGAATCCAGGATTTGGCGGGCAGAAATTTCTTCCTGGAACGCTGCATAAGATGCGCCGGCTGTCTGAGATACGATCGGAACGCGCCTACCAGTACCGTATCGAAGTGGATGGCGGCATTGCCATGGAAACGGTAGCGCAAGTAGTACAGGCCGGGGCAGAGATTTTGGTGGCGGGTAATGCGGTGTTCGGTAAAGGCGATGCCAAAGCGAATGCCGAGGCATTGCTGGAAGCGGCGCGCAGCGCCAGTTTACAGAGAGTTTAAGGGAATTGGTAATTTGAGAATTATGGTTTGTAATTGAAAGTCCTGGACGGCGATGGCCGGGGCTGGCTTTCCAATTACAAATTACAAATCGCCATTCACAAATTTGGTTTTGAGGTTGTTTATGCGTCGAAATTCTATCTTTGTTCTTCTCGCGTTGGTCTTGGCATTGACGGTCGGCTGCACCAACAAGAAATCGGTCAATCCGCTGGCCAACGTAGGCTCCAAACAGCCCGACAAGGTGCTGTTTGATCGCGCCATGGATGCCATGAAGCACAACCGCTTCGACGTCGCGCGCATGACCTTGCAGACCCTGATCAACACCTATCCCGATTCGGAGTTCATTGCGCGCGCCAAGCTGGCTGTGGCCGACTCGTGGTACGCGGAAGGCGGTTCGACGGCCATGCAACAGGCCGAGATCGAATATAAAGACTTCCGCACGTTTTTCCCCAACATGCCCGAAGCCGCCGAGGCGCAGCTGAAAGTCGCAAATATTCACTACCAGGAGATGGAGAAGCCCGATCGCGATTACACCCATGCCATGCGCGCCGAAGAGGAATATCGCTCGCTGATCCAGGAATATCCCGACAGCAAGTTAGTGCCCGAAGCGAAGCAGCGCTTGCGAGAGGTTCAGGAAGTACTGGCAGATCGTGAGTTCGGTATCGGACGTTTCTACTATTTGCGCTTAGCCTATCCAGCGGCGATCGCGCGCCTTAGAACGCTGGTCGACCGCTATCCGCTGTACAGCGGCGCGGATCAGGCCTTATTTATGATTGGCCAATCCTACGAAGCCGAAATCGAACTGGTGCGCAAGAATGGCCGCATGAACGAAGTCGCCAAGAGCAAGGCAATCGACGGATTGACGAAGGAAGCTGCCGATGCGTATGGCCAGATCATCAAGCGCTATCCCGCGATGGATGCGGCGGTCGATGCTAAAGACCGGCTCATCGCGATGCATCAGCCCGTGCCGCGTCCCACTCGCGCCATGCTGGAACAGAATAAGAAGGAAGTAGCGAGTCGTCACGAAGCAACCCTCATGTCGACCGTGATGCGGGGCTTCGACCGCCATCCCGACGTGGCCAAGGCCACGCATTCCGGCGATCCAACGATGATCGATCCTCCGCCCGTGACAGCGACGGACGTGGTTCGCAGTGTGACCGCCTCAATGAGCGCCGATAATAAGCTCGGCGTCCGAACGATTAACGGCAAGGTGACCCCCAATGAAGCCGCGCCGCGATCGGATACACCTGCAGTTGCGACCGACGATACCGCTACACCTGCGGCAGATCAGGCCGCCTCGACCCCGGACACGACAGCGCCGGTGGCAGCCGAGTTGAAGCCCGCCGCCGATCCGAACGAGCTGAAACCGAACGTGGATGCCGATCCAAATGCGTTGCCGCCTTTGCAGCAGAGTAATCAGATCGATACCAGCAATGGCACTACGGCATCCGCTTCGTCGACTACAGCGGCGAAAACCGAAGAGATGGCCGACATTTCTTCCAGTAAAAAGAAAAAGAAAAAAGGGATCGCAAAGATTAACCCTTTCTAAAGTCAAGCTCACCTTTGGACAGCCGCCTTCGGGCTGGGACTAAGATTTCTAGCTCGCCGTTCCGCCGAAAAGCGCGCTATTTTTGCCAAATCCGATCTCCCCCAAGAGACTCGGAACGGACGTAACCTGTTACCCCTGCAGGAATCGTTGACTTCGATTAGCGGACAAGGTAGTTTCGCGTTATCTCTCCTTATTGCCGAAGGAATGACGCTTGGCGCGGAAAATACTGCTTGCCGATGACAGTGTGACAGCCCAGAACATGGGGCGGAAAATCCTGGCCGACGCCGGGTATGAAGTCATCACGGTCAATAACGGGTCCGCCGCTCTCAAGCGGATCACCGAAATCAAGCCCGACCTGATTGTGCTCGACGTCTACATGCCGGGATACAGCGGTCTGGAAGTGTGCCAGCGGCTGAAGGATGCGGCTGAAACAGCGCACATCCCGGTTTTGTTGACGGTCGGGAAACTTGAGCCATTCAAGCCGGAAGAATCGCGGCGGGTGCGGGCGGACGGGCACATTGTAAAGCCTTTCGAAGCCAGCGAATTACTGACCGCGATCACGCGACTCGAAGATCGCATCATTCCGCCACAAGGGGATGGCTCCCACTTCAGTGCGTCGGTCTCGGGCGTGGAGCGATTTGGCGGCGACGGCATCGGCCGCGATCCGGAAACCAGTAACGACGCCGATACAGGATGGAAGAGTCGGCTGCGCTTCCCGTCCAAGAAAAAGAAAGAAGAGCCTGAGCCAGAGCCCGACGACTTCGGCTCGGCGGCCACATTCCGCGATTTTCGCAAGACCAAGGCCAAGGGTAAGAGCGGATCGAGCCTGGCATTTACCGTGAAAGAGCCTGCTCCTGCTGGACAGGAACCCGGGCTCGTTCCCGATATCCCACGCGATATTACTCCCGAAGAACTGGATGCGCTGAGCGCCCTGGCGGCCAAACTGGACGGTCCGATTCCGGCAGCGGAAGAGGTCGAGCCACTCGCCGAGAAAATGGGCCCTGCAAACGCGCCGTCCGCAGAAATCCCGGCAGTCGCGGAGAAGGAAGTAGCCCAAAGAGAAAGAGATAAAGATAAAGATAAAGAAGTACCCCAGACCGAACTGCCCGAACCTGAGGTTGAGGTTGCCAGCGCCGGGACAAAATCAAATGTAGCGATGAAGGGCGAAGCGGAGGAGATCGAGAGCCCTGCGTCCATTGTGAATGGACCGTCCAAAGTCGTCGTCGAGCCAGCGCGCGTTGTATCGATTAAGTCCGGCGTAGAAGAAATAGCAGAAGACAAACCTTCGGTCGTGATTCCGGTCGAGCACACAGAACCGGCTTCAGAAATCGCAGCAGCCTCCCTGGCCGTGTCTGCCGAAACGCACAAGTCCCCAACTAAGGTCGAGCCTCCCACTCTTACCGTCAATGCGGCCGCCTTGGCAGAACCTCCAGCTCCGATTGATCGCAGTGATGAGCCGATGTTCGAAACGATGTTCGAAAGTGCGATCGGCGCCGTCGCGGCTGCAACGGAAAATCTTCCCAGCAACGAAGTGGAACCGAAGGACGAATCGAAGCTGGCTGCTCCCACTCCCGCGGCCAGCGCTGTCGTGGTTGAGGCCTCGAAGACCGCGGCGGGCGAAGCGCTCGGTTCGGTGGAAGCCGCAGTCGCAAGTCCGGTCGAATCGAAGCTCGCCGAACCCGGCCCTGAGACGCCTAAGCTCGCCGAATCTTCGGGCGGAACTGCTAAGCCCGAGCAATCCGAAGTAGCGCAACTCCCGCAGGCCGCCTCCGAGACGACCGTAGTACAGGCGTGCGAATCCGACGAACCAGCCCCGAGCGACGAGGAATTAGCCGAGGCCTTACGCCTATTGACTCCTTCCACCAGCAGTGCGGAGGTTACGAACATCCCTTCGCATGGAACTCTGGTGGCCGCTGGCCAGTTGCTGGCGGAAGAGGTGGCGCGCCACGCTTCCGCCGGACCACGCTGGATGGCTGAGCACGTTGCACTCACCGCCGACGAGGCCGCACTTTCGTTAGAAGCAGAGATGTTCCGCGCCTTCTCTGCAGCGCCGGATGCCCTCACGGTCAACCCGGAGCCAGTCCATAGCGCAGGAGTCTCGAGCACAGGAGTGTCGGCAATCACGGCAGCAGTTGAACACAGGCTGGCAACCTTCGACCTCTTGAACAATATAGCGCCCGCGAGAACTGAAGAGACGCATACGGCTGTGCTCGCGTCGTCGGAGCCAGCAACCGAAGTCGCGTCGACCGAGAGCACGACAACTTCGAGGGAAGTGATCGGCGTTCCTGACGCGAATCGAGATGCCTCTGAAACTCGGGTTCCGGAACCTGAGCAGCGACAACCCGAGCTAAATGAGCATCAGGATATTGAGACGTCGGGAAAAGAAACAGTGTCCGCATCGCCGCAAGTTGCAGAAGAGGCGCAGGCGGACGACGAACGGATGGGCGGCACCTTCGCGGACGCGATCGGCAGCAACGCGCAGGAGGCGAACGAGCCGGAAGCAACACCGGAAGCAATAAGCGATCGGCCAAGCGAACCAGTTCTCGGCATGGCATCCGAGGCGGACGCGGCAGCAAAAGTTTTACAGGGCAATCAGGAATCCAGTTCAGAAGTTGGGGGCGAAGACATGGCATCAAAATCCGGAAAATCGACCTGGCATCAAATCCGCACAGCGCCAGCACCGAGTGCTGCGGCTGGCACCGATGTGGTAGAAGCCGCGAAACAAGCGCAAGGCGGGGCCGAAGAAACTCCGAAGGCGATGGCTGCTGCGGCTGCCGAAGGTTCGTCCTCTGCCTCGTCATCGACGTCGACCACTACCGATGCAGGCACCATCGCGAGCATCGTAGACAGCGTAATGGCTGATCTGCGCCCGAGAATCGTGGAAGAGATCGCAAAGAAATTGGCGGGCAAGTAAGAATCCCATCGCACTCGATTTCGGGGGTGTCACTCGCCCTTTTGTCGCTCGATCGAAGATCGGAAATCCGCCCGAGCCAGCATTGCCTCGTCGACAATAACTTCTCACTGACAGCGCATATCTTTTCAATCACACGTCGATCACGCGCGCCGATGAAGCGCGAAAAATACTAACGGCGTTCCCGCTTCGGCTCGTAAACCTGCGCTAGCACATCATCATTGGGCATCGAACTGTAGAATCATTCTTCCGAAAAATTACCTGCACCGAACATTTTGGGGGAAGGGTTCATGCTCTGGTACTTCGTCTTTTTTTTAGTTTCCGGTTTTTGCAGCATTCTGTACGAAATCGTTTGGCTCCGCTTGTCCATCGCTCAGTTTGGAGTCACCAGCGGCCTCGTTTCCATTGTGCTGTCAATGTTTATGGCTGGACTCGGGCTCGGTTCCTGGGGCAGCGGCCGCATCATCCGCCGATACGGCGAAAGAATTCGATCTCCGCTGCGTTTTTATGCTGTTGCCGAATTCATGATTGGCGTCGGCGCGCTGATCGTGCCTTTCCAATTGCTCTGGGGACGGCACTTTCTGGAGCGTTTTTCGATCTCCTCTCCTGCGGCGTACTATCTCGTTTCCGGTTTTTGGATCGCCCTCACTCTGGTTCCATGGTGTGCTTTCATGGGAGCGACGATTCCGCTCGGCATGCTGGCCATCAAGAGGAGATTTCAAAGCGAGTCGCATCGATCCTTCAGCTTTCTTTACCTGGCGAATGTCCTGGGCGCCGTGGCAGGCGCATGTGTTCCACTTCTCATCATCGAAGTCTTCGGATTCCGCGGCACTTTAAAAGCCGGCGCGATTCTTAACGGGATCCTTGCACTGACCGCACTTACGATCAGTTTCGGACGTTCGCTTGCGGAACAGGGTTCCAGTTCTGCCGAGTCGTCAAGCCATCTTGATCTTCGCGCCCAACCGGCGGCCAGCAAGAGGCTTCTGACCCTGCTCTTTGCCACGGGCCTGACCAGCATGGGCGCCGAGGTGGTGTGGATCCGCCAATTCACTCCGTACCTCAGCACCGTCGTGTACGCCTTTGCGACGATTCTCGGCGTGTATCTCGCATCTACATTCATCGGTTCGAAGATTTACCGGTATTGGGCGCGCACACATGCCGAACCCGTGACGTGGATGTGGGGCGCGCTTGGCCTGTGCACTCTCTTGCCTTTGCTTACCGCGAGCCCTCAATTCCATCCTCATAGCTTTTATGTTTACAGCCTGCTGCGGTTGGTGCTGGGCATTGCGCCGTTTTCTCTCATCCTCGGTTTTGTAACGCCGATGCTCGTCGATCGCTGGTCCGGAGGCGACTCGGACCGCGCAGGAAGCGCCTATGCGGTGAATATTCTGGGCTGCATCCTGGGTCCTCTGGTCGCTGGATTCCTCCTGCTTCCGCTGATCAGCGAGCGCTGGGTCTTATTCGTGTTCGCGTTGCCGTGGTTAGCGCTCGGCGTGAATCCTGGATGGCTCGCGATCTCACCATCGGCAATTCGTCAGAGATGGCAACGTATCTTATCTTATGGACTCACGGCAGCTGCGGTGCTCCTGCTGTTGAAAGCGCAAGGTTACGAAGATCAGTTTGCCACGCGTGAAGTGTTGCGCGACAACACCGCAACCGTGATCGCGACCGGAGAGGGCATGGAGCGGCGTCTGCTGGTCAACGGCATCGGACTCACTTATCTGACACCTTTAACAAAGGTAATGGCGCATTTGCCCTTGGCCTCGCTCGACCATCCTCCGCAGAACGCTCTGGTCGTGTGTTTTGGGATGGGCACTACATTTCGCGCCTTGATGTCATGGGATATCGCGGTGACGGGTGTCGAGTTAGTGCCGAGCGTTCCTCGTTTATTTTCGTTCTATCACGCCGATGCTCCGCAAATTTTGCAGTCACCGCAAGCACATGTCGTGGTAGACGATGGCCGTCGCTATCTGGAAAGTACTTCCGAGCAATACGATGTCATCACTCTTGACCCTCCTCCTCCGGTGGAGGCGGCGGGCACGAGTCTGCTCTACTCGAAAGAGTTTTACACGATTGTCAAAGAACGGTTGCGTCCGGGAGGCATACTGCATCAGTGGCTTCCCCGGGGAGATGCGGTCACGCAGGCCGCTGTGGCGCGCGCTCTGAAAGAGTCTTTCCCGTATGTTCGTGTCTTTCACGCCATCGACAAGCGCGGATTTAATTTTCTGGCGAGCAGCCAGCCAATCGTCCAGCGAACTGCTCACGAGTTGGCCGAACGTTTACCTGCGGCAGCGGCAGCGGACTTTATCGAGTGGGGCCCTGAACATACCGCCGAAAACCAGTTTGCTCTGGTTCTGAGCGGAGAAACTTCGGTTGACGAGATGATTGCGGGCGCACCGTCGACTCCGGCTCTGCAGGATGACCGTCCGGAGAACGAGTATTACCTTCTACGCCAGCGACTGCCGCAGGGATGGTCGCCCGTGATTCTGGAAAAATGATGGAAGTGGGAAACCTCAAAAAGGATCGTTACCATTTGGTACCCGCACCCCCCTCCCCCTGGGTCTTGAGGAATCATGGGGTTAGCGGGAATTTCTTGCTTTGGTCTTTGATTCAAAAGCGGTTACATCAAAGTATTCCGGAATAAAGAGTTACGGGATTCTCGCCGCGCCCGTCACTTTTTTTGCTTCTCAAGTGGGAGAAAGAGGGTGAAATTTCGGTTTTCAAAGAACGCTGCGATGGTTTGGGGGGCGTAACGGGTGTCGATGGAGACGGGCACACGCTTCGCTACTCCAAGCAGAAGTTTAGTTTTGCACAGTTTCTGGCCAGGGTATGTGATGACGCACACAGTGGGTTTGTGATGAAAAAAGTGATGGAGCCAAGGCTGCGCGTGCAGTGGAGGGCCACTTCTCAAACGCGAGAAGTGGCGCACCCCCAGTTATTTCTGAGTCGACAGTCAGTGTCATCGAAGGTTATAGTCGCCGCTTGAGATGTGGCCCACCCGCCCGTCGAAGCATGTTCATGTCTCGAGCCCCCAAGAGTGTTCGGTTCCGCCAGTTTCTGCGAAGACAACGAGAGCGTCGGGGTGATTTGCAGGATCGAGCAAGGTCAAATGCCAGGCGATATAAAATGAGATTGGCGTGCGGTGGACAGAGAAAAGCCAAGCTCCAAGCCAACGCAGTCGGCATCCCTTGGGAATGCCGGAAATCATTTCGACGGCCCGCGGTTTCTAACAAGTGACAGAAGAGGGTGGAGGAAACAATGGATCGGGGTGAACTACCGGCATCGACTGACCCGAATCCCGAGACCACATCGGTGTCGACAACGCGTGCGCCTCGCACGCTGGTCTCGTACTTATGGGATAGTCCGGAACACCAAGAGTGGATCAAAGCTTTTGCTAAACGTCTGCGGGAGAGCGGTGTTGAGGTTGTCTTCGACCAATGGCACTTGAATCCGGGTGACGACAGGCTTCATTTTATGGAGCGAGGAGTAGCGGAGAGCGATTTCGTGATTGTTGTCTGCACACCGACCTATGCAACGCGCGCAAACAAGCGCGAACGAGGCGTGGGATATGAATCTATGGTTATTACCGCCGAATTGGCAAAGAATATTTTGACAAAGAAATTCATTCCAGTGCTCCGAGGCGGAACGTGGGGTTTGTCGCTGCCGACGTACCTTGAGAGCAAAATGGGCGTGGATTTGAGTGAGGAACCCTATAGCGAAATGGAATACGAGAAGTTGCTTCGCGTTCTCCACGGGGAGCCCCTTCTGCCTCCGCCGCTCGGAAAGAAGCCCGATTTTTCGAAGGAATCCGCGACAGTCGTCAAGCTGAGTAGTGCAGTTATAGCGGGTCCAGAAGCATTCCAAAAGACTCAAACGCGAGCAATTTGCAAGTTCTCTCCTCGCGCGCTCCTTCTCTCGCAGGAGGTTTCCATTAAGGCATTCCCAATTATCCAGGAAAGCGCTTGGTCGGACGAGATCGAGTTTACGGTGGCTGTGGATACGAGCGAAATAGATTCGATTTTCTCGCGTTTCAGAGGACACAAGGGCGCTCTGCTAGTGGCCTACGGGTTCGACGTGGCGGTGGTTAAACTGAAGTCATTGAATAGGGTAGTGTCCGAAGGAAGGGCTTTTTGGAAAGTTCAGTTCGATCCAATCCGCACTGAATTTAGCAACGATATGGAAGTGGGAACGTCAGGCATCAGTGCCGACCAGTTCGCTGAAAAACGGGTTCGCCGGATATTGCTGAATGAGGACCCGATGGCAATCAGATCAGACACAAGCGACATGCTTGAGTTCGCTAATGAGGCTATGTATGAGAGCTTGGTGCAGGGATTGAATTCTATCGTAAAAATCCAGCGTTCAAACTTTATCGACCTTCATGCCACATTCGGAAATGATCCCATCAAATTTGTCGAAATCGCTTGGATTTCCGCTATCGCGGATCTGAAACTCTCCGCAGCCGTTGAACAGGTTCACCATCTCACGTTAGAGATGAATAGCGAGATACTCAACGTAGATTTTTCCGGCCGCCGCCACAAGAAATATGTGAACGTCGCTCCCTACGAGATAAAAGTGGAGGGCTCGGTGACTCTTCCGTTTCGCCCGACAACGAAAGATCGGTCCTCGTAGGTTTTCCGATTACATATGGGTTGATCTTGCGAGCAGATCCTCGTTCGCGAGCATGCAGGGGCCATGCGAGCCCGGGGCCAAATTCACGGTGGGAGGGGGTGGAGCCGTTTTTCCCGTCGCCACTTCCACCCCCCCTCCGCGTTTGACCCTACTTTTCTTACGCCTGTAAGATCAGAGATTCCCTCTTTTGTCGTGGAGTTGCCGAGGTTGCTCGGCTTGGATCCTTCGTTTGGCTTGGACAGGCTGCGAGGGAGGGTGGTCCTACAGGTTCAGGAGAGACATGCCGCACGAATTGCCGAAAGCTTATGAACCGGGCGCGATTGAAGCGCGCTGGGCCGAGTATTGGGTCCGGGAAAAACTGTTTCATGTGGAGACGCCGGAAATCCCCATCCTAGCCGCTCCAAAAGCGGGAGCGGTCAGGATGGGCCACCCAGACCCCGACACCCCACGTGTGTTTACGCTGCTGTTGCCGCCTCCGAATGTGACGGGGCGGTTGCATATGGGGCACATGCTCAACCAGACGCAGATGGACATCATTGTGCGCTGGCATCGCATGCGCGGGTTTGTTTCGCTCTGGCTGCCGGGCACGGACCATGCCGGCATTGCGACGCAGATGATGGTGGAGCGCCAGCTGGTGAAAGAGGGCAAGAAGCGGCGCGAGATGGGGCGCGAGAAATTTATCGAGCGGGTGTGGGAGTGGCGGCGGGAGTATGGCGGCGCGATCCTGGATCAGATGAAGCGGCTGGGCGCTTCGGTGGATTGGGGGCGCGAGTACTTCACGATGGATGAGAAGCTGTCGCGCGCGGTGAAAGAAGTGTTTGTGCGGCTGTATGAAGATGGGCTGATTTATCGCGGGAAGTACATTGTCAACTGGTGCGCGGACTGCGGGACTGCGATTTCGGATCTGGAAGTAAAGCACGAAGATGTGGCGGGGAAGCTGTATGAGATTCGGTATCCGGTGATTAACGCCACGGGGCAGAGCCCCGTCACCACACTAGCATCGTCCTCCACAGAATTTATTACGGTGGCGACTACGCGGCCGGAGACGATGCTGGGGGATACGGCGATCGCGGTGAATCCGACGGACGAGCGTTACCTGCATCTGCATGGGAAGCGGGTGATGCTGCCGCTGATGAATCGGGAGATTCCGATTATTGCGGACGAACTGGCGCAGCCGGAGTTTGGGACGGGCGCGGTGAAGGTGACGCCGGCGCATGATCCGAATGATTTTGAAGCGGGGCAGCGGCACAATCTGCCGCAGATCGAGGTGATCGACGAGCACGCGAAGATGAATGCGAATGCCGGCCCCTATGCGGGGCTGGATCGCTTTGCGGCGCGGGCGCGCATTGTGGAGGATCTCGAGGCGCAGGGATTTCTCGTGGGCACGAAGGACTACACGATTGCGCTTGGGAAGTGCGACCGTTCGGGGACGATTGTCGAGCCGCGGCTGTCGACGCAGTGGTTCATTAAGATTGCGCCGCTGGCGAAGCGGGCGATTGAAGTGGTGGAGAAGGGATACATCCGCTTCACGCCGGAAAATTACGGGCAGATTTATTTGAACTGGATGAAGAACATCCACGACTGGTGCATCTCGCGGCAACTGTGGTGGGGGCACAGGATTCCGGCGTGGTATTGCACGAATAATGAGTGCAAGGAAGTGGTGGTAGCGCGGGAGGCTCCGGCGGCGTGCGCGAAGTGCGGCGGGAAGTTGGAGCAGGATACGGACGTGCTCGATACGTGGTTTTCGTCGGGATTGCTGCCGTTTACGACTTTGGGCTGGCCGGAGGCGACGCGGGATCTGGATGTGTTTTATCCCAACTCTTTGATGATTACGGGCTTTGACATCCTGTTTTTCTGGGTGGCGCGGATGATCATGCTGGGGTGCTGGTTCATGATGCCTCCGCATAAGCCGGGTGGGCGGCCTGAGGGTGTCTCGGAAGAGGTTTTGCTGAAGGAGAGTGTTCCGTTTCGCGAAGTTTATATTCATGCGCTGGTGCGCGATGCGGACCGGCAGAAGATGTCGAAGACGAAGGGGAACGTGCTGGATCCGATTGAAGTGATTGGGCAGTATGGGACGGACGCGACGCGATTCACGCTGGCGGCGATGGCGGCTCCGGGTACGGATATTGCGTTTAGCGAGAGCCGGACGGCGGGATACAGGAATTTTGCCAACAAGATTTGGAACGCGGCGCGGTTCATGTTTATGAATGTCGACCGGATCGATACGAGTTTGCGGCCGGAAACAGGCGATGGGGTGGCGGCTCTACGACCCGCACTGGACGGGGCAGAGCCCCGTCACCACACAAGCTTGGGGGTTGCCGGGTTTCGGGCTGAGGCGCTGGAGGATCGTTGGATTCTTTCCCGGTTTAATCGGGCGGCTGCGGATGTGAATGCTTCTTTGCAGACGTACCGGTTCGATGAGGCTGCGACTCGCATTTACGATTTTTTCTGGGGAGAATTCTGCGACTGGTATCTGGAACTCATTAAGTCGCGTCTCAACTTCGACGAGGGCGCGGACACGGCGACGGCGCGAGTTGCGTGCGCGAATCTGGTAAATCTGTACGAGGCATCGTTGCGGCTGCTGCATCCGGTGATGCCGTTTATCACGGAAGAAATCTGGCACGCGATCTATGACGGTAAGCCTCCGCTGAAGTCGATTGCGCTGGCTGCGTACCCGACGGCCGACGAAAATCAGATCGATCTGGCGGCCGAAACGGAGATGGCGATTCTGCAAGACTTGATCGTGAGCGTGCGCAATCTGCGGGCGGAATTAAAAGTGGAGACCAAACTCAAAGTGCCGATCGAGATTTTTGCGCCCGATCCGGCGATTCGAGCGATGCTGGAGAAAAATCTGAGCGCCGTGCTGCAGGATCGTCCGGCGAATGTCGAGATCGTGAAGTTCGTGGATAATTCGCTGGCGAATTTGCCGGGAGCACGCAGCACTTCCCGATTCGATGTCCATGCCATTTACGAAAAAAAGATTGACGTAGCTGCCGAAACCGAGCGTCTAAAGAAAGAATTGGAGAAGATTGAGAAACAGCTGACGGGCTCGCAAGCGCGACTGGGCAACGAACAGTTTCTAAGCAAAGCTCCCGCTTTGGTTGTGGATGGGCTGCGCAAGCAGGTGGAAGAATTGACCATCATGCGAGAGAAGCTGCTCGCGAATTTAAGGGAGTTAGGATAGGCAAGAAGTGCGTAGGCGTGGAGGCATCCCTACGGGCAGTTGAAGGCAGCAACACCGGCGGCTCTGCGAGCCGCATGGACGGGCGGGAAGCCCGTCCCCACACGAGCTGAACAATTACATGGACTGGAATTCACGACGCATTACGGCGATTCTCGAAAACGCGCTGAACGAAGATCGGGCAACGAGCGACGCGACCAGCTACGCCTGCATCGATCCGAACCAGCGCGCGTCCGCGACGATCCTTGCGAAGCAGGAGTGTGTTCTGGCGGGGATCGGGTGCGTGCCGCGCATCCTCGATGTCTACGCCGCACTCGATGGCGCGGTCACTTCCCACTACGAAGTGACGAGCCATCCCTCGATTTTCGATGGCATCCGATTAAAGACGGGGCAGCAAATCGCGGTGATTCAGCACAATTCGCGGGTGATTCTCTCCTGTGAGCGGGTCATCTTGAATTTTCTGCAGCGCATGGCGGGGATTGCGACCACGACACGAAAATTTGTAGACGCGGTGGAAGGCACGCGCGTCCGAATTCTCGACACGCGCAAGACCGCGCCCGGATTGCGGGTGATCGACAAATACGCGGTTCGCTGCGGAGGCGGTCAAAACCACCGGCTCGATCTTTCCGATGGAGTCTTGATCAAGGGCAATCACATTGCGCTGGCGGGAGGCGCCATTCCAGCCCTGGAACGCGCAATTCACAACCGGCGCGGCCGGCAGCCGATCGAGGTGGAAGTGCGATCGCTGGAAGAGTTGCAGCAGGCTCTCGATCACGGTGCGGAAGCCATTCTGCTCGACCATGTAAGCGTGGCGGACGTACGCAAGGCCGTCGAAATCTGTTCGCGACACTCGCGACGGATTCCTCTGGAGTGTGCGGGAGGAATTAATCTTGAAAACGTGCGTGCCTACGCGGAAACGGGCGTCGATTTTATTTCGGTCGGCGCGTTGACTCAGTCGTCGACGGCGGTGGATATGAGTTTGCGCGTGACGCCGGCATAAGGGGCTTCGGCAGTTCGCGGTTCGTCGTTCGCTGCCGCAAATTCGCCGAGCCAGTGTATCGTTTTTCACGAACGACGGTTCGACCACGACGAATAGCGGCCGCGAACGACGCGACTGTTTATAATTCCCTCCATCACAAGCACAGCTAAAACTCGTACGCTGCCCGCGGTGCACAAAGCGACGGACGTGCGCCTTGGGCGCATCGTGCGGCTGTTGATGAGCCACGCCACGGTAGTCGTCAGCGGGACAAAAATTGCGGAAGAGATTGGGACCAGCCGGTCCGAGGTGTGGCGCTTGATTCAACAACTCCGCGAGTTGGGGGTCGATGTTGCCGGACATCCCGCGACGGGATACCAGTTGCGCGCGGTTCCAGATCTGCTGCTGCCCGAAATGGTCGCACCCTCGCTGAAGGGAACGATCTTCGGCGGGCAGAGTGGGGCAACTTCGGCAAGACAGATTCACCACTATTACAAGATCGGGTCAACCAATTCCGAAGCCATGGGCGCGGCTTCTGAAGGGGCGCCGGAAGGCAGCGTCTATCTCGCGGAAGAACAACTGGCCGGGCGTGGACGCGGCGCGCACAACTGGCATTCCGCGCGGTCAACGGGAATTTACTGTTCGGTAATTTTGCGTCCCGCGATGCCGCCTTCCGACGCGTTGATTTTTTCGCTGGCCGCAGGTCTGGCAGTACGCGCCGCAGTCAGGGAAATTGCGCCGCAAGTGCATGTCGACTTGAAGTGGCCGAACGATCTTCTCATCGCAGGCAAGAAATTTTGCGGCATCCTGACAGAGATGAATGCCGAAGCCACGCGGGTGCGGCACCTGGTCGTCGGCGTCGGAATCAACGTAAATCAAGTAAAGTTTCCGGTGGAGTTGCGCGAAATTGCGACTTCGTTACGATGCGAGACGGGGACTGAGTGGTCGCGCGTGGAACTTCTGGCGGCTTTGCTAAAATCGCTCGACCGGGAGTATCGCAGTCTGGTGGAGAATCCGGAGGTTCGCCCGGCAATCATACGGCGCTTCGAGGAGGCATCTTCTTCGGTGCGCGGCAGGAATGTGAGTGTCGATGAAAACGGCGGTCTGGCAGGCGTTACAGAGGGATTGGATGAACGCGGCTTCCTACGGGTGCGCACGATAGAAGGGGTGACGACGGTGGTCAGTGGAACGGTGAGAATCATTTCTGGTGAAAATCATTTCTAATGTGTGATGGGGAATCGGGAATTGGAAATGAGCGCGGTTTCCAGTGGCGGGTGAGTTTGGAAGTAGGATGCCCCGGCGGCTAAAGCCACGATTCATTAGAGAGCGTTTACGGCACGGCTGAAGCCGTACCCTTTCAAAGCTATTTGGTTTCCAGCTAAAGGCGTCCCTCTTTCAAAGCAATTGAAACCGAGTCGGTTTCCTATTGCAAATTACAAATTACCAATTACAAATTGCCTATGCTTCTTGTGATGGATGTGGGGAATACGAACACAGTGCTGGGTGTTTTTGAGCGCGTCGCTCACCGGCCGGGAGAAGATGTCACATCGGAAGGTGTGCGCTACGAAAAACTGGTCGCGAACTGGCGAGTTGGGTCGCACCTGAATCGCACGGTGGATGAGTATGGCGTGATCTTCCGCAATCTTTTCTCGATGGATAACCTCGAAGTTTCGGACGTCCAGGGAATCGTGATTGCGTCGGTGGTGCCCCCGCTCGACTCCGTGCTGCGGCAGGTCTGCGAACGCTACTTCAATACCAAGCCTCTATTTATCGAACCGGGGGTGAAGACGGGCATGCCGGTACTCTACGACAATCCCGCCGAGGTAGGCGCAGACCGGATCGTGAACGCGGTGGCGGCATTCGAAAAGTATGGCGGACCCTGCGTCATCGTGGATTTCGGGACGGCTACGACCTTCGATTGCGTTTCGAAAAAGGGCGAGTACATGGGCGGCGTGATTTGTCCGGGCATTGGAATTTCAGCCGACGCACTTTTTCAGCGAACCGCGCGACTGCCCCGTGTGGAGATTCGGAAGCCGGGGCGCGTGATCGGCACGAATACGGTCGGCAGTTTGCAGTCGGGCCTGTACTACGGCTATCTCGGCCTGGTTGATGGCATTCTCGAACGCCTGGTCGATGAGATGGGTCCTGAAACCCACGTCCTCGCGACGGGCGGGTTAGGAGCGCTGATCGGTACGGCATCGCGCTTCATCAAAGACGTTGACGAATTTCTTACGCTTGAAGGACTGCGCATCATATGGGATCGGAATCAGAGCTTCCGCCGCGAAGCCACGCCGAAGGCGGCAAAGGCCACGGCACCCGCGAAGCCTCCGGACGCAGATGCGAAACCGTGGCCCTCGCCGAAGGCGCCTCGAACAAGGTGAGAGGTCTGAGGTGAGATTGCAGAGGTTAGAGCTTGCGATTCTATCTTCTCAATTCAATTTGACTTCTTAACTCCGACTTTCAAGAAACCTGCCGTGGAAAATTATTTCAATTATTTCACCGAAATCGAAGAGCACTATCTGCGGCGTCGCGGAACGCATCTGCTGTTGTCGACGCTGGATTGGGCTCTGATCGAAACCTGGAAGAGTGCGGGCATTCCGCTGGAAGCCGTGTTGCGCGGCATCGACGAGGCTTTCGATAAATACGACCAGCGCCCCTTGAAATCCAAGAAGGTGAATAGCCTGACATATTGCTCGCAAACCGTGCTGGCCGCGGCCGAGGACATGAAAGAAGCGGCCAGCGGCGCGACGGGTGAAGAGAACGAAGAGAAGAATGAGCGGGAGCCCGGATTTGAGGCTGCCCAAATCGCCGCGTTCTTGCGCGAGAATGCCGGGAAACTGGAAAAGGCGAAACTGCCCGAGAGTCCGGGATTCGCGACCAGCGCTCTTGCCCGGGAAGAAGCGGCCACATTGCGCGACCTGGCCGCAACGATCGAGAGCGCCGGAAAGCTTCCCCGCCTGGAGGATCTGGAGCGGCGGCTCACCGTCCTGGAAGAGAAACTGTTTGCCGTATTGATGGCGGCGACTCGCGATGAAGATTTGGTGAACATACGCGCCGAAGCCGATCGCGATCTTGCTCCCTACCGGGGGAACATGGCGGCGGCGCAGATCGAACAACTGCACAAACAGTATGTCCAAAAGCGGCTGTTGGAGCGCTGTGGCGTGCCACGCCTGAGTTTGTTCTACATGCATTGAGGTTGCGCCCCCGGTATGCGGAACAACGCCCGCGCTACACTTACGACTTGCTGCTTTCCATCGAAAAATTGGTTTATGGCGGAGATGGCTTGGCCCGCACCGCGCCCGACAGCGACGGACGCAGCATGGCGGTATTCGTTCCATTCGTTTTGCCGGGAGAGAAAATCGAGGCCGAGATCCGGCGACAGAAGGCCGGTTTCGCACGGGGCGCTGTTACCGAGATCATCGAAGCTTCGCCTGATCGCGTCACCCCTGGCTGCCCATACTTCCAGCAATGCGGTGGTTGTCACTACCAGCACATTCCGTATGAGCGGCAACTGGAGTTCAAGTCTCAAATTTTGCGGGAGACGTTGCAGCGAATCGCAAAGATTGAATTGAAGTCGGAGATCCAGGTACATGCTACTCGCCCTCGTCCGTGGAATTATCGTAACCGCACGCGGCTGCAGGTTCGGACCGCGCCGGAGTTCGCGTTAGGCTTTTTTCGCCTCGGGTCGCACGAATTTCTTTCCGTCCGGGAATGCCCCATCAGCTCTGCTCTGCTCAATCGAGTCATCGCGAGGCTTATCGAGCTTCGCGGTTTGGAGTGGCCAGTTGCGGTCGAAGAGATCGAATTGTTCGCCGATGCGGAAGATCAGCGCTTACTGGCATGGGCATTCTGTGCATCCGATGCCGATGAGAAGGATCTGCTGCGCTGGGCGGGGGCGATCGAGCGCGAGCTACCCGAGGTCAGCGGCGTAACGTTTTTCGCTTCGCGCCGGCGGGTCGACGAGGACGACGAGCCGATGAATACGAAAATCCTGGCCCAGTCTGGCGCAAAGTCGATCCGATATCGGGCGAAGAACCACGATTATCAGGTCACCGCAGGTGCATTTTTCCAGGTCAATCGTTATTTAATCGACGAATTGACTGCAGTCGTGACGGGCAACGCGATTGGTGATTTGGCGCTTGACCTCTACGCTGGAGTGGGTCTTTTTTCGGTCCCGCTGGCTTCGGTCTTTCGTCACATTTTTAGTGTAGAGGCGTCACAGATTTCCTATGCCGACTTGCGGCACAATGTGCCTGCGAACGTGAAAGTGGTTGGCGCGCGAACCGAGGACTACCTGAAAACTCGTTCCCTGCGAAAACGTCCTGACTTGGTCATCCTGGACCCTCCGCGCAGTGGTATCGGCAAGGCGGTGACGAGGTTTTTGGTGGAACTCCAAGCGCCGCAAGTTCGATATGTTTCGTGTGATCCGTCGACTTTGGCTCGGGACATTGCCCCCCTCCTGACGGCCGGCTATCGCATCGAGGAAACGCACTTGTTCGACCTGTTTCCCGAGACGTTTCATATCGAATCGGTGATGCTGCTGGCGCGCTGACCGCTTTCACGTCGTCCAGTTCCTCGTCCAGTTCCTCCTGGAAGACGGGTGGTGGAGAAGGCCCTGCTTGCAAGTACAGGTGCGGCAGGGCCCCTCCCGTCCTTTTCTTGTTCTTAACGTTTCTTCTTCGTCTTGGCTTTTTCGAAAACCGGCCCGTCGAACGGAACACTCTGTAATTCTCACCCCACCGGTGGAGAGCAGGCATAATGCGCGACCAAAAGCCGCCGCGGCAGCCATTGTTCTGGGCGGCGCTGGTTTTTTCGCTTGGTCTGTGGACGGGCGTTCACGCCTGGCGTCCACCGGTGTGGTGGGTAGTAGCGTTGCTGTTCTTCTTTTTCGCAGCCTCGTGGTTTTTGGCCAAGCGTGCGTGGCTGGCGAAGACCCTCGCTTTAGGAACATGGTTTCTTTTGGGAGCGTTCCTGATTCAGGTTCGGGGCCAGCCCGCGGGCGATCCGGTTATGGCGGCCTTGGCGGATGGGCGTCCTCTTATACTGACGGCGCATATCATTCGCGAGGGATATGCGCACGCCTCGGGTCCCCGTTCCATTCGTGAATCGATTGACGTCGAGACCGAAGAAATCACCAGTGAGGGGAAAGTCTGGCCGGTGCGAAGCGGGGTCCGGCTATCGATCTATCAAAAGATAGAAGTCCCAGAAGCGGGAGCAAGGGAGCGCCACGCGTCTTCGGTCGCCGACGACGCCACAACCGGCGCCGTGAGCAATTCGCCCGGCGTATCCAAGGCAGATGAGGCGGGCGCGCTATCGTCGCCTCGGCTGACCTACGGCACGCGACTTCGCATCGTGGCGAAGCTGCACCCGCCGCGTAATTATCGTAATCCGGGAGCTTTCGATTACGAAGGCTATCTACGCGATAACGGCATCAGCGAACTTGGATCCGCCGAGGCTTCCGACATCGAGCGCCTTCCGGGATTTTCTGGCAGCCGGCTGCAATTCTGGCGCACCCGCGTACACGCCAGCATCATCGCGAAAATTCATCAACTATGGCCTGAAGCGCAGGCCGAACTGATGGATGCCATGGTCCTCGGCGAAGAATCTTTCTTGCAAAACGCGGCGCGCACCGAGTACCAGCGCTCCGGGACCTACCACGTGCTCGTGGTTTCGGGCATGAACCTGAGCATACTCGCCGTTTCAATCTTTTGGACACTGCGGCAATTTCGGATTGATCCCGCGGTCGCAGCGATCGCGACCGTGGCGGTTTCGTTCGCCTATGCCTTCGTTGTGGGCGTGGGTCCGCCAGTCTGGCGCGCGGCTTTGACGTTGGCAGTCTACCTCGGCGCGCGGCTTCTCTACCGCGAACGCAATATGATGAACGCGATTGGAGCGGCAGCGCTGGTCGTCCTGATAGTCGATCCGCACGCGCTTTTCAGCGCCAGCTTTCAGCTCACGTTTCTGGCCGTATTCATCATCGCCGGAATCGGTTCGCCAATTCTGCAGCGTACCACTCTTCCCTACGCGCGCGGGCTGCGGCAGTTGCGCTCCACGCGCTACGACTTCCACGTTACTGCTGAAGTGGCGCAATTCAGGGTAGATCTGCGCTTGATCGCCGGGCGGCTTAAGAGATTTATCGGCGCTCGATTGAGCTTGGTTCTGCCTGCCATCTTTCTCCGCGTAACAATTTGCCTGGTTGAGCTGATCTTCATCTCGTCCCTTATGCAGGCGGGGTTGGCGCTGCTTATGGCCTACCATTTTCATCGTGCCACCACGATGGGAATGCCGGCGAACATGGCGGTGATTCCACTAACGCAAATACTGATGCCGACAGCCGCCTCTGCCGTCGGCCTGGGATACATCTCGCTTACGCTGGCCAAGCCCGCGGTCTGGATTTCGGGCTTCGCGCTGGATGGAATTGCGGGAACTGTTCACTTTCTCGGCGGAGCGCATCGGATCGGAAGTTCCCTCGCCGACCTGCGTGTAGCCATGCCGTCTACGGTGATGATTTTGGCCTCGGGCGCGGCTCTCGTCCTGGCTATGCTTGCCGCCAGATGCGCTCGTTGGGCGGCATGCGCTTCGGTTGTGCTGCTTTTCGGCGTTGCGATTTGGATCGCCTTCGTTCCTCCTCATCCCCATCTGCGTCCCGGGGCGATGGAGATGACGACTATCGATGTCGGGCAAGGCGACTCCATACTGCTGGTCACCCCCGACCAGCACACGCTGCTCATCGATGCGGGAGGACTGCCCAAGTGGATGCATTCCGACTTTGATCTCGGCGAGCAGGTGGTGTCTTCCTATTTGTGGAATCGCGGCATCGCCCATCTCGACGTGGTCGTCATCACGCATCCGCATGCGGATCATCTCGGTGGAATGCCGGCGGTCATTGCTAATTTTCATCCCCAACAACTCTGGATCAGCATCGACAGACCGGTCGGCGAGTTGGCGCCCATTGTTGCGCAAGCGCTCACGGCCGGGATGCAAGTTTCGGTGAAAAAGGAGGGCGACCAAATCGACTACGGCGGCGCGCACTTTCGGGTGCTCGCTCCGGGACGCGACCAAGCGACAGGCTCCATGCGTCCGAATGACGATTGCCTGGTATTTACCGTTACGTTCGGCGGGACGACGGCCCTACTGGAAGGAGATGCCGAGCGTCCTGCGGAACGCCGTATTGTCGGGGAGCATCCGGAAGCGATGTTGTTGAAGGTGGCGCATCACGGGAGCGCGAGCGGAACTTCAGAGGACCTGCTGGCGACGGTTCATCCGCAATACGCGGTCATCTCGGTGGGCGCGCGAAATGTTTACGGGCATCCCCGCCGCGAAGTCTTAGAACGCCTGCAACACGCCGGAGTGAAAACCTACCGCACCGACGAAGAAGGAGCGGTCAGCTTTTTTCTGGACGGCAAATCGGTGACTCCCGACGTCGCCATGTTGCACTGATCTTCGCGGTCGAACTTTCGCGGAAGCAATCAGGGAAAACTTTGGGTAGGTCGTAGCCGTCAACTCGTGCCCTTCCCCAAACCGAGGCGAGTCGGAGATTTTTCCGCAAATCGTGAAGCTGTGCACTTTCAAGGCGACGCTTAATCAGAATTCCCTTACCCACTAATCTCGGCGGTTTCATCGTCGAGCGGCGGCAGCTTGCGGAACGCGTCAATGATTTTTTCTGCTTCGGCTGCATCTTTCTTGCGCACCAGCAGAATGGATCCACCGACTCCTGGAAAGGCATCCTGCACCGCATCAATTGATTTCAAGTCCGAGTCAATACCGGCGGATTGCAACAGGCCTTGCACAACAATCGCTTCAGACTCCTGCTCGGCATCAAAAATCTTGACCAGTTCTTCGTTGGGCTCTGGCTTGGGGCCACCGGGTGCGTTGGGATCGGTCATGCTTCCTCCATAGATTGGCTCTCAACAGATTACGGCAGTCCGCAGGCCTCTGTCTTGTCGCTCCGAAAGTTTTGTTCCGAAGATTTGCTCGGGAAGTTTTCCGCGAGCGGCTCCTTGATTCGCCGGTGAAAGCTGTCACAATGGCGAGAACGGCGCAACGCGGGGGTCGCGTTCCACATCCAAAGGAAGACATACGGGGAGCAGCTATGGACGTTGATCGGGCCGAATCTGGCGGAGAACAGAACGATAACGATGATTCCATCGAGGAGGCTCGAAGATTGCGCCGCCTGCAAGTGATGATGAACATGGTTATGTCGGTGATCAGCCAGGACCCTGATTTGACCGTCGAAGAAGCAGCCGAGATGGCAGCCCGCGCCCGCCGCGCCGCTCTCAATATGTTTCCTGACAAAGAACTTGCATACGATATCCTCTACCGGCCGAGGCTGCAGCGCCTGATGAACGAACGTTTCCGGCTGCAATAAAGCCCTTTTGGAGCGACGCTTCTTGTTACGATCTTGGTCCAAGCCTCGTTTCGCTGGTTGACATGGGCTAAGGGCAGGATAAGCTGTACGACGACTTGTACGCCAAAGTCGGAGATTCTTTCATGCTTGAATCCAGGCACACAATGCCATGCTGCATCGTGATCTGGGCCTTGTTTTGCTCTGCTCTGTTGTTCGCCCAAGATCCTACGAAGGTTGAGCCCACGCATTACAAATTGGCTTTCGAGAACGAATACGTACAAGTCGTCAACGTTCACTACGGACCCCATGAAAAGTCAAACCTGCACGCGCACATGGGAGGCGTAGTCGTCGTTCTCTCAGCCGGGCATCTCCGCTTTACCGACGAAAATGGCAAAGTTCAGGAAGTGTATGCCAAGCCCGGCGAGCCGCGCTGGTTCCCTCCGTTCAAGCATAGAGTGGAGAACCTGGGGGACACCTCATATACCGCGGTTTACATCGGCATCAAGAACAAGCGCCTGGCCGAAGAGGCGAGCCTGAAGGCCGGATCCACGGAGATGGATGACGCGACCAGGAAGCTAGTAGCCGAGGCGTTGCTCGCGGCAGCGAAGTAGGTATCAACTGACTGAGTTCTAGCCGCTTTGGGCTCGGCACGTACGGGCAACTCTGCCGTCCGCAAACTGAAACGCCTCTTCGGGCCAAACCGGGGGAACGGCCACGCATTTTCGCTTGAATTCGGCGGGCCTGCGCCATCTATACATCTTTCCTTAACATCTGAAGGGGTGAGTTTGGCTTACATTGTCGAGGATGACCTCGCGGTGTTTCGGCCGGGGCGGATGCATGCGTCGGTCACCATGCTTGCGTCTTGATTTGATATTGTCGGTTTGGGGTGAATGAGTTATGGGATTGGCTAATGTTTTATTTGGTCGGCCGCTGGCTTCTTCGGAGGATGAAGGGGAGCGGATTACTCCGACGCAGGGCATCCCAACGTTTGGGCTGGATGCTTTGAGTTCGGCGGCATACGGTCCGGAAGCGGCGCTGACGATTTTGTTGCCTCTCGGGCTGCTCGGGGTTCGATATATCGTGCCGCTTACGTTCGCCATTATAGGGCTGCTGATTATTGTGTTTTTTAGTTATCGGCAGACGATTGCTGCGTATCCGAATGGCGGCGGGTCGTATACCGTCGCGCGAGAGAATCTGGGAGCCGGCGCGGGATTGTGTGCGGGCGCGGCTCTGATGATCGATTACCTGCTGAATGTCGCGGTCGGAATTTCGGCGGGGATTGGAGCGCTGGTATCGGCGGTGCCGCGATTGCAGTCGCATACGTTGGCGATGTGTTTAGCGGTGCTGGTGCTGCTGACAGTGGTCAATCTTCGCGGAGTGAAGGAGGCGGGGTCGGCGTTCATCGCTCCTACCTATTTGTTTGTGGGAACGCTGACGGTGGTGATTGTGATTGGGCTGTATAAGGCGCTGGTAACGGGAGGGCATCCGGTGGCAGTGGTTTCGGCGGGGCAGACGATGCAATCTACCTCGGTACAACTGGTGGGCGCGTGGATTCTGGTGAAGGCGTTTGCGTCGGGATGCACCGCGTTGACGGGCGTAGAAGCGGTGAGCAACGGCGTGCAGGCATTCCGGAAGCCAGTGGTTCCGGCGGCGCGGGCAACGTTGACGGCGATTATCGCGATCCTGATTGTGTTGCTGGGAGGGATTGCGCTGGTGGTGAAGTATTACGGGATCATGGCGACGGATCCGGGCGCGGCGGGGTACCAGAGCCTCCTGTCGTTGGTAACGGCGGCGGTGGTGGGCAAGGGAATCTTCTACGACCTCACGATGTTCTCGGTACTGTTGGTGCTGTGCCTGTCGGCAAATACTTCGTTTGCGGATTTTCCGCGGCTGTGCCGGATGGTAGCGCGGGACGATTATCTTCCCCATTCGTTGACGGGACGCGGGCGGCGGCTCGTATATTCACAGGGGATCTGGGCGCTGGCAATTTTGGCGGCGCTACTGCTGATTTTGTTTGGCGGCGTTACCGACCGGTTGATTCCGTTATTTGCGGTGGGCGCGTTCCTGGCTTTTACTTTGTCGCAGGCCGGGATGGTGGAGCACTGGCGCAAGAACGCGAAGGGGTTTGGCGCGGCGCATGGCATGGCGGTGAATGGAATTGGCGCGCTCGCTACCGGGCTCACGCTGTCAGTAATTGTCGTGGCAAAGTTTGCGGAAGGAGCATGGGTGGTAGTGCTCCTGCTTCCGGCGGCGCTGATTTTCATGGGCAGGGTGCGGCGGCATTATGAACTGGCGAATGAAGAAACCGCGCTGAAAGGTGGAGTAACGCTGAGCGCGGAAAATCTCGAGCCGCCGATTGTGCTGGTTCCAGTGGACCGGTGGAACGCGGCTACGGAGAAAGCGCTGAAGTTTGCGATGACGCTGAGTCCGGATGTGCAGGCCGTACATGTGACATGCGAGGCGGACGATGGGAGACCGCCGTGGGCGGAACCGCCAGCGGCGGGAGTGCGGACTCCAAAGCTGGTGACACTGCCGTCGCCGTTCCGGCTGGTGGTGCATCCCATTGTGGACTATGTGTTGAAGGTGGAGAAGGAAAATCCGGGGCGCACGGTGGCGGTGGTGATTGCGTCCATGGTGGAGCGGCACTGGTACCACTATTTCCTGCACAATCAGCGAGGGCAGATGTTGACGGCGTTGCTGCTTCTGGGCGGAGATGAGCGGATCAATATTATTAATGTACCTTGGTATTTGAAGGCATGAGGCAGTTGTCGGTTCTCAGTTCTCAGTTCTCAGTTCTCGTTTCTCGTTTCTCATTTCTCAGTAGGAGCAGCCGCACCATCTTGCTTCGACCGACGACTGGTGGCTGATGACTGACACTTTTAGCGCCCTCCGGTGACGTCCAGTATGGCGCCGGTGACGTAACTGGCTTCGTCGGACAGGAGCCAGAGGATGGCGGTGGCTACCTCTTCCGGATAACCCCCGCGCAGCAGCGGGACTTGAACTTTGACGCGATCGATGCGGTTGGGCTCGCCTCCCTGGGCGTGAATGTCGGTGTGGATGAAGCCGGGCCGGACGGCGTTGACGCGGATTTTCTCTTCGGCTACCTCTTTCGCCAATCCCAAAGTGAAGGTGTCGATCGCACCCTTGGTGGCGGCGTAGTCGATGTATTCGTTCGGAGAACCGAAGCGGGCAGCGCCGGAGGAGAGGTTGACGATGGCGCCGCCCTGGCTTCCGTGCTTCGTGGACATGCGGCGAACGGCCTCGCGGGCGCAGAGGAAACTTCCAAAGACATTGATGGCAAAGATGCGGTGGAGGCGGGCGGCATCGATATTTTCGAGACGCGACTGCAGTTCGACCGTGCCGGCGTTGTTGACCAGCGCGGTGATAGGGCCGAGTTGTTGCGCGGCCGATTCGAAGAGGCGGATCACTTCTTCTTCGTTACTCACGTCAGCCTGGATGGCAACGGCCGTGCCGTTATTTTTGCGAATCGATGCAGCTACTCTTTCCGCAGCAGGTTGCTGGCGGAGATAGTTGACGCAGACTCGGAATCCGCGGGAGGCGGCCAGGAGAGCGGTGGCTGCTCCGATGCCGCGGCTGGCTCCGGTGACGATCAGGACTTGGTTCGCGGGCGCCATTCGGGAGGTCGGACGTCTCAGTATTTTACTTGCGGTTTCGGCATCCGGGCCAGCTTCTCATTCTCATTCATGCATTCATAGATTCTGGCGGACGGACGAATGCGTCCGTCGCTACGGGATTGGTTGCGATTGCTTATACCGCTTACACCCTCCAATAATCGGGGCGCCAGTGTTGGATGGCCTGCTTGATATCGCGGGCGGCCAGCTTTTCATTGAGCGCTCTGGCGGCCAGGGAGGGAAGCTCACCGTCGGAAGCGAAGCGCAGGGCGATGAGTTGGGACTCGGTGAGTTCTGGAATACGCGGACGCAAGGAGGGATCGAGCAGGGACGCGAGGCGCAAACGCTCTTCCAGCCGGATCACGCGGTCTTGCACTTTAAGGGCGTTGAGGCGACTCTTGGCGATTGCGACGACGGCGGCAAGCACGACGACGACGAGCCACGCGGAATGGATTCCGGGGTGGCGAACCAGATGGTAGATCGCTCCTACCAGGGTGATGGCGAAGACGGGTAGAACAAAAAAGTGAAAGGGCGGATCCCAGCGGGTGTGGTGAGCGAAACTCTGCGGAGAATTCTCGGCCATGGAAGGCTCCTTTATATCTGGAGAAATTGCTGTCGATAAAGAACAATCTTCGAAAACGATCCCGGGATGCGGAGTGGCGACGTTCTGGCTCGTTCTTTGTGCAGGTATAGTGTAGCGGTTTTGGCGGAAAGATTTGGGATGCGGGCCGCTCCCCGGACTGGGTGGACTCGAGGAGCGGCCGCTTGCGGGAAGGAACGCTGCGCCCGGAAGTTTTCCCGAGCGTGATGGGTACACATTCGCGCGTACAGGCTAGTGAGCGATGAAGGCGTGATACTCCCCGATGGAATCGGTATAGGCGCCAACCAGTTCTCCATTGTTCTTCACGCGAAGGAGGATTGTTGCGGAGGGCGAGCGGGAAAGCCGGAGGG
>Ga0302278_10000682_pt1 | contig 43074 bp, 31 predicted proteins | sample III_Bog_N3_2_FD_194543 | JGI IMG/M metagenome (GOLD analysis project Ga0302278, IMG submission 194543) | Peat permafrost microbial communities from Stordalen Mire near Abisko, Sweden - III_Bog_N3_2 | ecosystem: Environmental > Terrestrial > Soil > Wetlands > Peat | place: Sweden: Abisko...
CATTTTTTTACGTTTCACGCCGCCGAAGATAAAAAGTTGGCGGAAGATTGTCCCGCAAAATCTTCATTAACCCCGTCTTCCTTACCTCCCGCCACTCTCATGCATACGCGCTGGGCGGGCTTAATGCCAAATCGGCTTGCATTGCCGCCGATGAACCCTATTTTCTTTTGATGGAATTGACGCGAAATGTAATCACGAACCCGAACCCGGAATTTGTCCGCCGCCATATCGGCCCCGATGCGCAGGAAACCCGGGAGATGCTGGACTTGGTGGGGCATGCCTCCCTGGAGGCGCTGACGGCGGCGGCCGTGCCCTCCGCCATCCGGCTGACCGCCCCGCTCCAACTGCCCGGCGCCCGGAGTGAAGCCGAGGCGCTGGCCGAATTGAAGGGGATTGCGGCCCAAAACCTGGTTTACCGCTCGTTCATCGGGATGGGCTATTATGATTGCATCACCCCGCCGGTGATCCAGCGGAACGTGCTGGAGAACCCCGGCTGGTATACACAATACACGCCGTATCAGGCGGAGATTTCGCAGGGCCGCCTGGAAGCCTTGTTGATTTTCCAGACCCTCGTGGCGGACCTGACCGGTCTGGACACGGCCAATGCCTCGATGCTCGATGAAGCCACGGCGGCGGCGGAAGCGATGACCATGAGCCAGGCGCTCAAACCCGGCCGCCATATTTGGTTCGTCTCCGCCGGCTGCCATCCGCAGAACGTGGAAGTGGTGCAGACGCGTGCCCAGGCGCTGGGGATCGAAGTGGTGGTGGGCGATCCCGCGACGTTTCAATTTAATGAACAGGTGATTGGGGCGTTGGTGCAATATCCCGACACGTCGGGCGCCATTTATGATTATGCCGGCTTCACGGAACGGGCTCATGCCGCCGGCGCGCTGGTGGCGGTGGCCACGGATTTGCTGGCGCTCACGCTGCTCAAGCCGCCGGGGGAATGGGGCGCGGACATGGCCGTGGGCAGTTCCCAACGCCTGGGGGTGCCGCTGGGTTACGGCGGGCCGCACGCGGCGTTTTTCGCCACGCGGGACGCCTTGAAACGGCATCTGCCCGGTCGCATCGTGGGGGTCTCGAAGGATGCGCGGGGCCGGCCGGCGCTGCGCCTGGCGCTCCAAACGCGCGAGCAGCACATCCGGCGCGAAAAGGCGACGAGCAACATCTGCACCGCCCAGGCCTTGCTGGCCAACATGGCGGCGCTGTATGCGGTGTATCACGGACCGGCGGGGCTCCAGCGGATTGCCGGGCGCATTCATGCGCTGACCGGCCTGCTGGCCCGGCGGCTCGGCCAGGGCGGTTTTCCACCGGTCAATCCAACCTACTTTGACACGCTAACGGTGCCCACCGCCAATGCCGCCGCCCTGCATCAGGCGGCCGAGGCGCGCCAGATGAATTTCCGGCAGGTGGACGCCACCCAGGTGGGCATTGCGCTCGACGAACGGTCGTCGCTGGCCGAAGTGAATGCCATCCTCGCGGTGTTCGGCCTGAAACCGGTGGCCGCCACGGACCCGGACCTGGAGTTGGCAGCCGGGGGGATTCCCGCGGGCTTGGAGCGCACTTCGCCTTTCCTCACGCACCCGACATTCCACCAGTATCATTCGGAAACCGAGATGTTGCGGTATATCAAGCGGCTGGAATCCCGCGACCTGTCGCTCACGGCCTCGATGATCCCGCTGGGTTCCTGCACGATGAAGTTGAACGCCACGGCGGAAATGTTCCCGGTGTCGTGGCCGGAATTTGCGCGGCTCCATCCGTTCGCGCCGCTGAAACAGACGCGGGGCTACCAGAAATTATTCGGGCAATTGGAGGCGTGGCTGGCGGAAATCACGGGCTTCGCGGCGGTCTCGCTGCAGCCCAACGCCGGTTCCCAGGGCGAATACGCCGGCCTGCTGGTGATCCGCGCCTGGCATGAAAGCCGCAATGAAACGCACCGCAAGGTCTGTCTGATTCCCGCGTCGGCGCACGGCACGAACCCCGCCAGCGCCGTGATGGCGGGCCTGAAGGTGGTGCCCGTGAAGTGTGACGCCAGCGGCAACATTGATCTGGCCGACCTCCGCCACCAGGCCGACACCCACCAGGCGAATCTCGCCTGCCTGATGGTGACGTATCCCTCCACCCACGGGGTGTTTGAGGAGGGGATCCGTGAAATTTGTGAGATTGTACACGCCCACGGGGGGCAGGTCTATATGGATGGCGCGAACATGAACGCGCAGGTGGGGCTGACCAGTCCGGGCTTCATCGGCGCGGATGTCTGCCACCTGAATTTGCACAAGACCTTTTGCATCCCGCACGGCGGCGGCGGCCCGGGGGTCGGCCCGATTGGCGTGGCGGAGCATCTGGTGGAATTTTTGCCGGGGCACCGGGTGATCAACCTGGGCGGCGAGAATCCGATTGGCGCCGTGGCGGCCGCCCCCTGGGGCAGCGCGGGCATTCTGCCCATCTCGTGGATGTATATCGTCATGATGGGCGGGGCGGGACTGACGGAAGCCACGCAATACGCGATTCTCAACGCCAATTATGTTTCGAAGCGGCTGGCGGCCCATTTCCCCACGCTCTATCGCCGCCATGAACTGGTCGCGCATGAGTGCATTCTGGACTTGCGCGCCTTCAAGGGCACGACGGCCGAGGATGTGGCCAAGCGGCTGATGGATTACGGCTTTCACGCGCCCACCCTCTCGTGGCCGGTGGCGGGCACGCTGATGGTGGAACCCACCGAGAGCGAATCCAAACACGAATTGGACCGCTTCTGTGACGCCATGATCGCCATTCACGCCGAGATGGCGGCGGTGGAATCCGGCCGGGCGGACGCGAAAAACAATTTGCTCAAGCAGGCGCCGCACACCGCCGATACCATCGCGGCGGATGAATGGGACCGGCCCTATTCACGCCGGCAGGCGGCGTTTCCGGTTTCGAGTCTGCTCGAATACAAGTTCTGGCCGCACGTGGGCCGGGTGGACAATGTTTTTGGCGACCGGAATCCGGTTTGTGCTTGCGCCGGGATGGAAGCCCACCCAAGCTGACCGTCGCAATAAGCCATATGAAAATCACCGAAATCCTGATGGCGGAACATGCGGTGTTCCACAATTTGTTCGATCATATCGAAGCGACCGTGCCGCAGGTCCGGACGCTGGCGGAGGTCAAGTCGCTCGGCTTGATCATGGGCAAACTCATGGCCCCGCATTCCAAAACGGAGGATGATTTGTTCATTGCGCCGCTGGAACATTGTTTTGACCAAATCGGCCAGAAGGAAACCTTCCACGACGAGCACAAACTGATTGATCAGACCCTGGAAAAGGTCCAAAAGGCGACGAATCTCAAGACCGCCCGGGCGACGCTCCTGAGCGCGGTGGCCACCTCCCGCCACCACTTCGACAAGGAGGAACGGATCGTGTTTCCGATGGCCGAACGCATTTTGAAGACCCGCACGCTGACCGAACTCGGGACCAAGTGGCTGGAAGACCGGGACAAAAAGCTGCGTCAGACGAAGTGATTCAAACCGGCGGTCAGGGCCGCCACCAGCATCCGCACCCGCCCGGCCAGGGGAAAATCGGACGGGGCCTCCAGGGTATATACCATTGAAGTCTTATTTTGCAGCAGCCAGAACGCCTCCGGCCAGAGCGGCCGGCCGGCGGGGTCCAGGTTGGGGTTGATGATGCCGCCCTTCGCCTCGCGTCCCTCGATGACCGGCGAGAGATCAATCGGCCCCGCCGCCGCCGCCGCCGCGATGATGGCCGCCGCCGGCGAGGGGCGTTGACCGGGGTTCAATTCATAGAGGTAAAACCCGTGGGCCTCCCAGTCTTCGTGCAGACAAAACGCCGCGTCGAAACGCGGTTGTCGTTCCAGCCAGCGAAGGTGGGCGGCCACCTCGCCGGTTTCCGGGTGGCGGTAATCCCGGTTCAAATCCTTCCGGTCCGCATTTTCGCGCGAATTAAAAAAGAACCCCGTGGGGTTCAGGCACGGGCAGAGCCAGTATTCAAAGCCCGCCAGCCAGGCGTTGGCCCGCAGCATTTCGAGCACCGCCAGCGGACCGGCCGGTTCATCGCCGTGGATGCCGGTGGAGATATAGATCCGCCCCCGGGGTTGGCCGGCGGCTTTGCGCAGGGCGAAGATTTCAAAACCGCCCGTCTGGTAAATCAGCTCGGAACTCCAGCCGCCGGCCGCGGCCGCCGCCGACAAATCCCGCAGCAGGGCGCGCACCTCGAGGGTTTCACCGAAATAACCGCCGTGATTTTTGCCGAGTCGCTGCATCGGTTGATTTTTCCCGCAAAGCCGCCGGACGGCAACGTTTTTTAAATTGAAAACCGCCGGGATTCGCGGCAAATTGGCGATATGACAAAATCAGTTTTCACCGGCCCGGTTTATGTGGTGCGCGACAATATTGACACGGATCAGATCATTCCCGCGCAATACCTGAACCTCGTGCCCACCATTCCCGACGAATACGAGAAGCTGGGCGCCTACGCGCTCTGCGGCCTGCCGGAATCGCTCTACGCCACGCGTTTCGTGGAGGCGGGGCAGTTGGACACCCAGTATCCCATCGTGGTGGCGGGGAAGAATTTCGGCTGCGGCAGTTCGCGGGAACACGCGCCCATCGCCCTGGGCTCGGCCAATTGTGAAATCATTCTGGCGGAAAGTTTTGCGCGCATCTTCTTCCGCAATTGCGTGGCCACCGGCGAGCTTTATCCCTGTGAATGCGCCGACCGCCTCTGCGAGATTCTGAAGACCGGCGACGTGGTCACCGTGGATTTGGACGCCGCCACCGTCACGGTCGCGGGCACCGGCAAGGTTTATAAGTTCAAACCGCTGGGCGATGTCCGGCCGGTGGTGGATGCCGGCGGCTTGTTCAACTACGCGCGGCAGACGGGGATGATCGCCAAATAATTCCCCGGCGCTGCGGCGCTGCATTGAAAACGTTGCCCTTACTGCCCTCGCCCCGCTCCTGCCGATGGGGCGCGGGCGTTTTTGTTTTGCCGCCCCGGGTGCGGCTGGACCTGGATGCGGCGTTTCCCCGGGAGGTGGCGGAGGCGTTCGCCGAACGGTTATTCTCCGCCGGGCGGGCCATTGATGTGGCCATCCGTCCGGGGGTGTCCGCCAAAGGCTCAACCGAACCCGGTGCCGAGATCCGGTGCCGGCGGAATCCCGACCGCCAACGGCCGTTGGAATATTACACGCTCACCATTGATGCGAACGGAGTGCAAATCACCTGCGGGGAACCGGGCGGCTTGCACGCGGCGGCGGCCACGCTCCGGCAATTATTGCGTGCGCACGGTCGCCGGCTGCCCCGCCTGAAAATTCGTGACTGGCCGGATTTCCCCCGGCGCGGTTACCTGCTGGATGTTTCCCGCGGCCGGGTGCCGAACCTGGCCACGCTCCTGGACCTGGCGGATCACCTGGCGGATTTCAAAATCAATGAACTGCAACTCTATACCGAACACACTTTCGCCTACCGGCGGTTCAAACCGGTCTGGCAAAGCTGGGGCGCCCTGAGCGGGGCCGAGATCCGAACCTTGGACGCGCACTGCCGCCGACTGGGCATTGACCTGGTGCCGAACCAGAATTCCTTCGGTCATCTGCGCGAATGGCTGGCGTGGCCGCCCCTGCAGGCGCTGGCCGAAGTGGCCGCGCCCTACGAGGGGCCGAACGGCGAATTCCTGCGCCGACCGAGCACCCTGGCCCCGGAACATTCGGGCACGCTGCCCTTCATTCGTCAATTATACGATGAATTGCTGCCGAATTTCACGAGCGGTTTTTTTAACGTCGGCTGCGACGAAACCTGGGATCTGGGCCGGGGCCAAAGCCAAGCGGACTGCGACCGGTTGGGCAAGGGGCGGGTGTATCTGGCATTCCTCAAGAAGATTCATGCGGCCGTGAAGCAACGGGGTCGCACGATGATGTTTTGGGGCGACATCCTCCTCAATCACCCGGAGTTAATCCCGGAATTGCCGGTGGACGTGATCGCGCTCAATTGGGGCTACGAGGCGAAGCATCCGTTTAACCGCGAGGCGGCGCAGTTCGCCCGGGCGGGGATACCTTTTTATGTGTGCCCCGGCACCTCGACTTGGATGACACTCATTGGGAAACACGACAACGCGTTCGCCAATCTGAAATCAGCCGCCCGGGCGGGACACCGGCATGGCGCCCGGGGCTATCTCATCACCGATTGGGGCGACGGGGGGCATCCGCAACCACTGGCGGTGAGTTGGCCACCCATCCTGGCGGGAGCGTCCCTGAGTTGGTGCGCCCGGTCCTTTCGCGAGGAACTGTTGGGACCGGTCCTCAGTCGCGACGTGTTTCAGGATCGCAGCGGACACATGGCGCAGGCGGCGCTGGCCCTGGGCGCGGCCCATCGCCAATTGAAGTTTACCGCGCCCAACGAGACCCCGCTGGGCACGGTCATCACCGCGCCGCCGCCGGAACAACGCGAGTTGTTCTGCCGCCACGGCCTGACCCATTTCACGCGCATCAGCGGCGCGGATATTCGCGCCACCCGGGCGGAAATCCAGCGGCAACTGGCCCGCTTGGAGCGCACCCGCCCCGGCGGGCCGGCCGGCCGGATTTTATGGCGGGAACTGCGGTTGGCGGCGCGGCTGGCGGTGCAATCGTGCCAGTATATGCTCTGGCAACAGGCGGTCGCCGCCGGCAAAAAGCCGGCCGCGCACAAACTGGCCGGGGAACTGCGGCGGGAGCTGCGGCGGTGGGACCGGGAATTCAACGCTGTATGGTCGGCGCGCAACCGGGCCACGCCCCGGCATTGTACACCGTTCATCCGCTGGCGGTTGGAGGAGTTGGCCCGCTGGAGTAACGGGGAAACTTAATCGAAGCGCCGTTTTTAGTGAATGGAGGTCCGTTTGCCGGCGTTCGACGATGGCCCGCACCGCCGGTTAAAGAGCCGGCGCGGGAAGCGGTTTTCTGCTTGACTCTGGGCGGTGGGCTTGGTTAGCATTGCGTATCGTGCAGATTCCCCCCGATAATCGAGCGGCTGGTAAAATACCTGCGGACCGGCGGGCGGCCGCCGCCACCGGCCAGCCGGAGCCGGTGCTGACGTTTGCCGATTTATACGTTAAAGAGTCCGAGAAGCTGGGCGATCCCGTCGCCCCCATGCCGGCGCCGGGGGAGGCGTCCGGGACGGCGAAGCCGGAGGGTTTTTTGATCTCGACCGGCACGGTGGGCGAGCCCTGGGTGGCATTCACGCCCAAGGATCGCTTCGGGCTGGCGCTGTCCGGTGGCGGGATTCGCAGTGCGACCTTCAACCTGGGGCTGCTGCAATCGCTGGATCAGTTGGGGGTGCTGCCCCACGTGGATTATCTCGCGACCGTGTCCGGCGGCGGCTATGTGGGGGGCTTTTGGTCGGCCTGGCTCCAGCGTCGGGGCCAACCCCCGGGCGCGGCCACCACCAGGTTTCCCAAGGCGGATGACTCCGGTACGGGGGAAAGCGCCGAGGTCCGCCACTTGCGGGAATTCAGCCGGTTTCTGCTCCCGTCCTTCCGCGTGTTCAGCACGGAATTCTGGGGGATAGTCATGACCGTGCTGGGGGGCCTGCTGCCCTCACTGGCTTCGGCCCTGGCCGTGCTGGTGCTGTTGTGGTTCGCCTGGGTGGGTTTGATGTCGGGATTGCTGGGCGTCACCAGCCCGGCGGAGCACGCGGGGATCGTGCTGGCCCTGCTGGCCGGTTATTTGGCCGGCACCGAGGCCGTCTCCCGGCGTTCCAAGCCGGGCCGGCCGAAAAATGAACCCAACCATTGGGATGACGGCGGCTATGCACTGGGGGCGTTAATGGCCTGCGCCGTGATCCTGGCCGGCTCGTTTTGGTTGCGCGTGATGGTGCATGACATCTGGCCGGAGGCAAGGAAAGCGAAACCGGAGATGGGCTTCGGACCGGCACTGGTGGTGGCGGTGGCCACCCTGGCGTTGTTGACGCTGCGCTGCCTGATCGCGCGTTTCATGAAATCGCCGGAGGGCGTCGCCCTGCTGGCCGGTATTGAACGGGCCATGACGCGCGTGTTGATGCTGGCGGCGCTGATGCTGGCTCTGGCGGGGCTGTGGTGGCTGGCCAACCTGGTCAAAACTGCGGCCCACGGGATCGGGATTACGGAAACCGGGGCCGCGACTTCCACCGGACTTTTTTTGTGGGTGCGCAAATGGCTCTCCGAACCGCCCAAAGACACCCGGGGCGGCAAGGTGCTGGATACGTCCCTGGGCTGGTTGAAGCGGGCTTCCCCGAAAATCCTGGCGACCCTTTCCTGGCTGCTGCTGTTCACCCTGGTCGGCACGGGGGTGGAGTGGTGGCTGGAGACGCAGGGGTCCGCGCTGGAATACAAGTTCTGGCGGCTGCCGGTCGGCAGTGTGGCGCTCGTGGGGCTGATGATCCTGCTGTTTGATCTCGAGCGGATGGGCATGCATGAGTTATACCGTTCGCGCATTTGCCGCTGTTACCTCGGCGCTTCCAACCTGAAAGCCAGGGTGGATGGGAAACCTTCCGAGTGGGAACAGGTGGAGTCGAACCGCTCGACCCGCGAGCGGCCCAACGATGACCTGACCCTGTCGCAACTCGCCAGCATCGCCCGCCCGGTGCATCTGGTCTGCACGGCGGCCAACGACATCGCCGGCGACCCGGTGGGCACGCTTTACCGGGGGGCGAAGAGTGCGGTGCTGTCCGTCCACGGCATCAGCCTGGGCGACCAGACGGCCCAGCTGGACGATCTGCGACTGTCGTCCGCCCTGACCGCCTCGGCGGCGGCGTTCAATTCCCAAATGGGGCGGATTTCGATGGATCTGGGGCCGGCGGTGACCTTCCTGATGAGCGCGTTCAACCTGCGGTTGGGGCTGTGGGTGCCCCACCCGGGCAATCGCGGTCGCAAGTGGATGCAGTTGCCCGGATATTTTTTCTTCCGCGAACTGCTGGGGCTGTCCTCGGCCGAGGGGCAATATTTGCTGTTGTCCGACGGGAATCATTTCGAGAATTTCGGCCTTTACGAACTCGTGCGCCGCCATTGCCGTTATATCATCGTGGCGGATTGCGGGGCGGACCCCGAAGTGGCGTTTGACGACCTGGCCAATGTGCTGCGGCGGTTGCGCGAGGATTTTGGCGTGGAGGTGGAACTGGACGTGAGCCCGCTGAATCCGGGGGCGAATGGCCTGGCCGCCCAGCATGCGGTGGTGGGCACCATTCACTACAACGGCCTGGGCGGCATGGACAAGGGCACCCTCGTTTACATCAAGCCGGCGATCACCGGCGAAGAGCCCCCGGATGTGCTGCAATACCGGACGCGCAACCCGGCCTTCCCGCAGGAATCCACCGCGAATCAGTTTTACGATGAGCCGCAGTGGGAATCCTACCGCCGCCTGGGGGCGCACAGCGGTCGCATCACCTTCGCCTTTTTAGACCAGCCGGAGGCGACCGCGCTCGACTCCGTGGACCATATCTTCCGCTCCGCGCGTTCCTACTGGCATCCCATGCCGGAGAACCTGAACACCCGCTTCGTTGAAATGAGCGCGCGCAGCGCCGAACTGGAGGCCAACCTGACTTCCGAAGGCCCGGCGATTCTGCGGGATGAGTTCTTTACCGAGGCGGCGGAACTGGCCGCGCGGACGGCACTCCCGACGGTCACGGCCGGCACGCCGCCGGCGGGCCAAGCGCCACCGCCCAACCACGGCGAGCCGGCCCCGGCGCACCCGGAAGAAATCAAGGTGCTCGGCTTCCTGATCCGCATCATTCAGATCATGGAGGATGTCTGGGTGACGGGGGATTTTGAACATTACTGGTCGCATCCGCTCAATGAAGGCTGGATGAATTACTTCCACCGCTGGGCGAGCACGCCCTCCTTCCGGCGCTGGTGGCCCGTGCTGGCCCCAATGTACAGCATCGGATTACGCTCCTTTGTCCAGGATCGTTTTGACGTGGGCACGGTGGCCGCCACCCCCCAATACGACCCCGCGCCCAAAGCCGCCCGGTTTGTGTTCCAGCCGCTCCCATCCCGTGCCGGCGGACAGGAAACCTCCCCGGCCTGGGGGGATTTTCTGCGGAGCCACCCGGAAGTCAAAACCCTCCCGCCCGGCCAGCGCATCTTTGGCTGCGCCCTGCAGTTGCTCAACCGGGACGGCACCCTGGAGACGGTGCTTTTATGGGTGGGTTTTGTGCTGGTCGTGGAATCCCCCGCCGCCGGGCCGGACACCGCCGTCTGGCGCGACGAGGACTTTTTCGTGCCGCAACGGTTGCACGGCAGCAAGATCGTCTCGAATCTGCTGGACGGTCTGATTGCTTATTACGAGACGGGGCCGGGCCGGTCGGCCCGGACCCTGCGGGTGACCTTTGGCGAAGCTCCGCCGGGGATGTCGGGGACCACACTGGCGCATCGCAAATCCCAGGGGCTGGCCCCGGCCGACCGGTATGACCGGGTGCGGAAGATCGAGTTTTACAAGAGTCGCGGGTTCCAATACCGCGTGCCGGAGGATGCCTGCGGGGTGATTGCGCTGCAGCGGGACTTTAAACGGCAGCCACGCCCGGTCGGCACCCCCGCCACCACCGCGTCTTCCGACTTCGGGATTTAGCCGTGACGGGTTACGGACCGATCAATACGCGGTAGAAGCGCTGCCGGTTGGTGGCGTTCGGATCGGTCACCAGGAAGGCGTTGGTGGCCGCGTTGTTGGTCATGAACAGCGGCGTCCAATTGGTGGAATTCAAGTTGGTGGACACTTGCAGGGTGTAGTTTTGCCCCGCCACCCCGGAGAGCCAGAATTGAAACCGGGTGCCGGACAGTTGGGCCGGCGCCCCGAGTTGCGGCCGGGGGTTGATGACCAGGGAAAAAGACCGGGTGGTGGTGAGGGCGTTATAATCGGTCAGGCGCACGATGAAATAGTTGGTGCCAATGGTGGTCGGCACCCCGGCCAGGAGGCCGTTGGTGGACAGGGCCACGCCGGGCGGCGCCGGTTGGGAACCTTGGGCGATGGTCCAGGTGTAGGGCGGCGTGCCGCCGGAACCCAGCAGCGGGTCGGCGTAGAACACTCCGACCGTGGCGTTGGTCAAGCTGGTGGTGGTGATGGTCAGCGAAGCCCCCAGAATGGTGACCGAGATATTCCTTTGAACCTCGTTGCCGTCGGCGTCCTGCGCCCCCAGGATAAAGGAGAAGGTGCCGCTGTTCGTGGGCGTGCCGGAAATGACAAGGTATTCGTTCGAACTGGTCAGCGTGCCGTAAGAGAAAACCAACCCGTCCGGGAGTGGACCCGACGGGAAATACGCCTCGTAACCGTCCGGCGCGTCGCCTAAATACCGGGGATCGCCGCCGGAAACCAAAACTTGCGCGGTATAAGGAGTGCCCGCCGTACCATTGGGCAGACTGTTGCCGGCCAGGGTCAGGGCCGGATAGACGGTCAGCGACAGGAATTGGTCCACCGTGGTTCCCTGATGGTCGGTCACGCGGGCCGAGAAATAATAATTGGTGCCGCCAAAGGGCGCATTGGTGGGCATGCCGGAAATCAAGCCGGTGGTGGAGAGGCTCAACCCGCCCGGCAACGGCTGCGAACCCGGCGTGAGCGTCCAGCCATACGGAAGCTGCCCGCCAGTGGCCGTCAAGGTTTGGCTGTAAGCCCCGCCCACGATGCCGTCGGGCAGGTCGGACGTGGTGATTTGCAACGGACCGGAATTAACGAACGACACGTTGAAATCCTGCTCCACCTGGTCGTTCGCCACCGTGACGCTTTGGGAGTTCACACACTGATAGCCCAGCGCCGTCAAGCCGCCGCAATCCACGCTGACATTCCAAGTGCCGTTGCCGAGGTTGAAGGAATAATCGCCGTTGCCATCCGTCGTCGTGGTGGGATTGTTGCCGCCGGAATTGGTGCTGGCATAAACCTTCACCCCCGTCACCGGATCATGGTTCGAGTCCGTCACCTGGCCGTAGATCTGCCCGGAGCCGCCCCCCGCCGACACGGTGAAATTGGCCGTGCCGTTGGCATTGTTGATGGGGACGGTGTCATTCTCCGGACATTGATAATTGGCGGGGCCGAGCAGGCCGTCCAAACTGTCATTGCCCCCCTGGCAACTCACAAAGACATTCCAAGTGCCGTTGGCCACGGTCAGCGTGTAATTGCCATTGCCGTCCGTGTCCACGCTTTGCAGGTTGTAATTCACGCCGCCGATCGTGGCATAGGCGGAGACACTGACGCCGACGAGATTCGTGCCATTATGCTGGACGTTGCCGGTGATGGAGTGGGTGGCCGGGATGGCCACGATGCTGGCCGGCACCGCCACGCCCGCGCTGAGGTTCGTGCCGCCATTTTGATCGCAGGCCGGGGCGGAAAAAATGTCGCCCGGAAAAATGCTCGAATTATCAATGCTCACATACCAGGGGTCATTGACGCCCAAACCGCCCAGGGCGGCGGCCGTGTAATACCCGGTGGCATCCGTGTAGCCGTCCGCCTCATAAATATAGTTATTGTTGTCTTCAACATAAACCGCCACCTCGCCCGGCAGGGGATTGCCCAGGCCATTGGTCACCCACCCGTAAAACAAGGCGGTGGCCCGGGGCGGCGCCAGATTCACGCCGGCGACGCTGCCGGTGGTCGTGTCCACCACGGTTTTGTTTTGCAACGAAAGGTAGCCGTGAAACGCCAGCCCCGCGCTGTCACTGCCGATGCCCCACTTCTGGGCCGTCACTCCCATCGAGTAATTGCCGTTGGTGTCCGTGACGCAGATGCCCAGCAGCCCGTTCTTGGTTTGGGCCGCCAACAACAGGCCCGCCAACCCCAGATTCGAATTACCGGCATCCGCGACCCGGCCGGAAATGGTGGTGGTCGCGGCCAGCAGGTTCAGATTGGTGCTGAAGGGGGTGCCATTCGTTAAAACCAAGCCATACGCCGACGCCAGATTGGCCACAAAATTAGTTTTAAAAGCCGCCAGAATATACGTTCCGGGAGGAGCGGGCAGGGCATACGCCCCGGTATTGTCAGCAATGGCGCCGCCCACCGGATTGCCCGGGCCATTCCCCCCGCCGTTGGCCCCTGGAAACAGAATGATGCTCGCGTTGGGCACGGCCACCCCGTTATTCAACACCATGCCGGTGAAGCTCTGCCCCCAGGGAAAATTGGTGACGGTGAAGGTGCAAGTGAGCGGTTGGAAATGGCCGGCCGGACTCGACAATTCATAGATGTATTTGGCCGTCAGGATTTGGGAGAATTCAGCTTGCAGGTTCAACTTGGCCGTGATCTGGCCCGGCGTGGTGTCCGTGTCCCCCGGCACATTGGCATCCATCACCCCGCCGAGGGAGAAATTGGTGCCGTCCGTCAGGGCAAACTGCTGCCATAAAAGGTCGCCGGCATCAATGACCCCGTTGCCATTCACGTCCAAATACTTCTGCACCAGCACGGTTTCGCCGTTGGTGAGCCCGCTCACCAGCAGGGTGATCGGGCCGTTGTAGGAGTTGCTGACGGCGGCGGGCGTGACCGTGAAGGCGACCTGGGCGGAGGTGGTCCAACCCATCACCGTCAGCCAGACCAATGCCCAACCAAGTCGGAAAACGGCCTTATATCCAGTTTGAGGTTTCATCTTGAATTTCCAATTCTGTTGATTCATTAACTTGCTTGATCCGAAACATCATTATTTCTAGGCGGACCGGACGGAATTACAAGGAAAATCAGCCTTGAACCCGGAATTCACCAGGGGGCGGCGCCTCAAAATCCGGCGCTCCGCCGTCTCCGCCGGCAGGCGGAGGCGCCTGAGCAAAGGGGCGCCCGTTGAACTTTTCATTGCCGCCGGCTGCAAATCCACTAACGTGGGCTTATGAATCGTTCCACTCTTTGCCGCCGGCTGACCCTGTGGCTCGGGCTGGCGGGTTGCTGGCTGAATGCCGGCGGCCGGGCGGGCGCGGAGGAGGCGAATCTGGCGCTGGTGGCCACGCCTTCCGCTTCGTATGTCTCGGGCGATACTTCGGTGGCGGCCCTCAATGACGGCGACCGCCCGGAGAATTCCCGGGATCGCGGCCGTGGCGCTTACGGCAACTGGCCGCGCACCGGCACGCAATGGGTGCAATACGATTGGAGCCAACCCATCAGCACCAAACAGATCGAGGTTTATTGGTGGGCTGATCACCGGGGGGTGTATCTGCCGCGGGCGTGCCGTTTGTTCTATTGGAATGGCACGCAGTTTCAGCCGGTGGCGCATCCCGTTGGGCTGGGGGTGGCGGGGGACACATTCAACGTCACCACGTTTGACGAAGTTCAGACCCCGAAGCTGCGGCTGGAAATGGACGGCGACGGGAGTTTTTCGACCGGCCTGCGCGAATGGCGGGTTTTGGATTCGGGCCGGTCGCCGGAGTTTCCGCCGCGGGTGGTCGCGGGCGTGGATCGGGATGTGGTGCTGGGCGGCAAGACGTATTTAACCGGCAGCGTCCGGGGCCTGAAGCCGGAGTCGGCTTATCCCGCGCATTGGAGCCGGGTTTCCGGGCCCGGCCGCGTGTCCTTTGCCGACGCGAGTGTGCCGGTGACGACGGCGATGTTTTCGGCCCCGGGCGACTATGAGTTGACGCTGACGGCCGGCACGGGGGCGTTGAGCACCAGTTCCTCGCTGCGGGTCCGGGCGGGCAACCCGCCGCCGGTGCAGCGGTTGGACGTGGTTTATACCAAACACTACACCATTGACAGTCCGTTGTGGAACGCGCGCGCCCGGGCGCTGATCGTGAATTGGATTCCGCATTGCATTGACATGATCAACCGCACGAATCTGACCGAAGGGCAGGGGGGCATTGACAATTTTGTGGAGGCCGGCAAGGCGTTGCGGGGCGAACCGCACGGCCCGCACAAGGGGTATGTGTTTGCCAACGCCTGGGTGCATGAGACGGTGGAGTCCATCTGCCTGGCGCTGATGGTGGATCCCCGGGGCGATGCGGAGATGATCGCCGCCCAGGACAAAATGAAAGCGACGCTGGCGGATTGGATTCCAAAAATCCTCTCGGCCCAGGAGCCGGATGGCTATCTGCAAACGGCCTACACGCTGGCGCGGCGCTCGGACTGGCCGGCGCCCTGGTCGCCCGCGCAACGCGGCAATCACGAGGGTTACACGGCGGGTTATTTCATCGAGTCGGCCATCAATCATTACACGCTGACCGGGGGCACGGATTTGCGATTGTATAATGCGGCCAAACGGCTGGCGGATTGCTGGGTGGCCAACCTCGGGCCCGGCAGGCGGGAGTGGTTTGACGGCCACGAGGAAATGGAGCAGGCGCTGGTGCGCTTCGGGCGGTTTGTCAACGACGTGGAGGGCCGCGGCCGCGGGGATGATTACATCAAGCTCGCCCGCTTTCTGCTCGACTCCCGCCGGGGCGGCAGTGAATACGATCAGAGCCATCTGCCGCCCATCCGGCAATACGAGGCGGTCGGGCACGCCGTGCGGGCCGTGTATTTTTATTCCGGCCTGGCCGACATCGCCGCCGAGACGGGCGACACGGATTATTCGAGCGCCACGGCCTCGCTCTGGGACAATCTGGTGAACAAGAAATATTACGTCACCGGCGGCGTGGGCAGCGGCGAAACCCCGGAAGGCTTTGGCGCCAATTACTCGCTGCCCAACGACGCGTATTGCGAGTCCTGTTCGAGCTGCGGGCTGATCTTTTTCCAATACAAGCTCAACCTGGCCTATCACGACGCGAAGTATGCCGATGATTACGAGGAGACGATGTATAACGCCCTGTTGGGCGCCATTGATCTGGACGGGAACAACTTCGAATACACCAACCCGCTCATCGGCGGGCGGCGGGGGCCGTGGCATGTGTGCCCGTGCTGCGTGGGCAACATTCCGCGCACCTTGCTGATGATCCCCACCTGGACGTATGTGAAGGGGGCCGACGGGCTGTGCGTGAATCTGTTCATCGGCGGCACGATCAAGGTGGAGAACGTGGCGGGCATGGACGTGGAAATGGTGCAAAAGACCGATTATCCCTGGAGCGGCAACGTCGCCATCACGGTCAACCCCCAAACCGCCAAACGCTTCACGGTTTATGTCCGCGTGCCCAACCGCGCGACCAGTGAACTCTACACCGGAACCCCGGCCGTGGGCGGCCTCAAATCGCTGGCCGTCAACGGCCGGGCGTTGACGCCGGTGATCAATCACGGTTACGCCGTCATTACGCGGGAGTGGGCGGCGGGCGACACGATCACGCTGGAACTGCCGATGACCGTGCAGCGGCTCAAGGCCGATCCCCGCATCGAGGCCGACCGCGGCCGGGTCGCGCTGCGTTATGGTCCGTTGATCTACAATGTGGAGACCGCCGACCAACCCGACATTGACGGGGCGTTGGGCGCCGCCCCGCTGACCCCCGTGTGGCGGGGGGATTTGCTGGGCGGGGTGATGGCGCTGCAGGGCGCGTGGGCCGATGGCCGCCCGCTGCTGGCAATTCCGAATTACGCGCGGAACAACCGCGATCTGTCCGGCGGCTCCATGGTTTGGATCAAAGAGTGACCGGGGATTGGCACAAAAAAACCGGGACGGCCGTGAGCCGTCCCGGGCGATGAAACTGAATTAAACGATTAGTTGCCCGGGGCGCCGCCACCACCGCCACCGCCACCACGACGACCGCCGAAACCGCCGAAACCGCCGAAGAACTGACCATAAGTCGCGCCGCCGGGGGCGGCATCAATCTGGGTCTTTTGCTCGGCGGTGATGGAGGCGACCACGGGTTTGATCGCTTTGGTATAGCGCAGCACGGCGATGTCGGTCTGGATGGCCGCCACGGCGGCGACCTTGGCGCGGACCGAGGCCTCGGTGGCGTCCGGGGCCAGGGCGGCGTTCACGGCCGCCTTCTGGGCGTCGGCGAGTTTCGTGGTCAGCGCGGCCAGTTCCGGCGTGGCCTGGACGGCGTCGCGAATCTGTTGGTTTTGTTCCGGGGTCAACACGCCACCGCGCATGCCGCGTCCGCCGCCGCCGCCACCACCACCGCCGCCATTGTTCTGGGCGGTGACGGTTCCGATGCTGCACAAGAGCGCCGCGGCCACGCCGCACGCGATTACGAGTTGGTTTATTTTCATTGCGAGGTCTCCGGTTTGGTTCGAATAATTGGTTGCTATTGGTTTTGGTTGACTTGGCGGTGCCCGGGCATCGTCCAAGGGTTGTCGAATCATTCAGCATTGGTTATGCCAAGTCAAAACCCGCGCCAATCGGCGGTTTCCTCCCCTGAAGTGCGCAATTTCTGCTCGCGCGATGGGGCGGGTCGTAATGTTTTTGCGCAGCCCCCCGCCGTTTCACCCCGGTCTTTACGGCACCACGTCCACGGGCAGCCCGATCCAGGCGAGTTTGATCAGGTAGGCGGCGTCCCAGTTCGCGAGCCGGAAACAGCCATGGGATTCCGTGCGGCCCACCTGTTCCGGCGCGGGTGTGCCGTGGATGCCATAGCCGGGGCGGTCCAGCCCCATCCAGGCGACCCCCACCGGATTGTTGGGGCCGGCGGGCAGCACCAGTTTGCGTCCCAATTGCCGGGCCTCGGCCGATTCGGGGAAGACGGCGGGATCAAAGGTGTAATTCGGATGCGGGGCGACGACGACCACCCGGAGGCGGCCCACCGGCCGTTTTTCGACATGGGCCGCGATGCTGCACGGGAAGTGCGCCAGCAAGTTGGTGGCGGCATCGAACGCCTCCAGATATTTGCCGGAAAGATGGATGATCACCAACGCGGCCTTGTCCGTGGGGGCCGGATATTGCACGTCCGGCACTTGCACGGCCGTTCCCGGCGCGGGGTTCGCCCAATCCACGCGGGGGTTCAACTGGCGGATCAGCGCCGGATTGGCGTGGCTGAATTCGCCGACCAGTTCGAGTTCAGTTTCAAAGTCGAGCGCTGATTGGCGGGATTTTTCCAACCAGGTTTTGCCCAGCGGCTGGAGCCGGTCCAGGTCATTGGTGGAGACGAGGTAATCCGTCAGCAACGGTTCGGCCAGCGTGAGGGCGGCCCGGGTTTCGGCGTCGAGCACGCCGGTTGGGGGCAGATGGTTTTGTGATTGAAACTGGCGCAACGCCAGGCGGGTTTGAGAACCCATGGCCCCGTCAATGGATCCGGGTGAAATGGCCAGCCGCGCAAGCGCCACCTGGGCTTCCAAAACATTACTGACCGGGCGGGGATAACCGCTGGTGGGCGGGGTCGGCACCTCGGTTGCCGGCGGGGCGACTTCGGCGCTGGCGGCCACGGGTTTGGGCGGAACCGTTGCGACCGTGCGGGCTGCGGGGGCCACGGCCGGGGGCGGTGGCAGCACCGGGCGGGTGGCCACCGGCACGGCCTTGGTTGCGGGAATGACCTGCGTGCCGGGAGTGGGAAATTCCGGTGGCGTTCGCCCCCACCAAAACCAAAGGCCGAAGGCCAGCAAGGCCGGCCCGAGCAACCAGAGCCAGCGGCCCGGGCGGGCTTTGCGGCGACCGCGCGGCAACTGGTATTTCGGCTTGGAGCGGAGCGACACGGCCAAATTAAGCCAGATTCAGGACCGATTCCCAAGCCCAAATCCCCCCGGCTCACCCATTGACCAGCAATTCCTGATAGGCGCAGGCGATCTGATCCACCAGCGGCGAAAGCTCGACCGGTTCACCGTCAAACACCGAAACCGGGATGATGCCCAGGGTGCTTTGCGTGACGAAGATGCCCTCGGCATAGCGCAGCGCCTCCGGCTTGATCACCCGCTTGTTGGTTTGCAACCCCAGCGTCTGGCAGATTTCCAGCACCACCGCCCGGGTGATGCCCGGCAACACGCCGCGCCCCGTGGGCACCGTGCAAATCTTGTCCTGATACACCCAGAACAGGTTGCCGGTGGCGGTTTCCGCCGCCTCGCCATTGGTGTTGACGAGCAGGGCTTCATCCGCGCCCCGGGCGGCGGCATCGGCGCGGGCCATGACATGGAGGATTTTGCTGGTGGTTTTGAACGACGAGAACACATCCGCCGCCGAAATGCGGTAAGGTGAGGTGACCATGTTCCACACCGCCTGGGCATCCGTGGCCAGGGCGGGGGTTTCGTGCAGGCTCATCACCAGGGTGGGCGGGCCGGCCGCCGCCGGGAGATACCCGCGCGGGCCGGGGCCGCGCGTGAGCATGACGCGCAGGATGGCCTCCGGCATTTGATTTTGTTCGATCAACTGATCCGTGAAACGCTGCAGTTCCTTCGGCGTGTGCGGCAGTTTGATTTGCAAAAACTCCGCGCCGCGCACCATGCGTTCCAAATGCTGGGCCAGGCGGAAGGGCCGCCCCCCCACGATGCGCATCGTTTCGAACAGGCCGTCGCCATACATGAGTCCGCGGTCGTTGATGGGCACAACGGCCTGGGCCTCCGGCATGAATTGCCCGTTTAAAAACACGATCATGAGAACAAATTCCTAATGCCCGTTTTAATACCTCATATAATTAATTTCTGCGAGAAGAAAAAAACCCCCGGGAAACCTTCCCCCCCAATCTCTGCCGAAGGGGAGGGGAGGGAGTGCGGCGGATACCCGGGGAAACAGTTTTTTTCGCGCCGGGGCGCCGCGCCCTCAGCGAGTGCGGGGCCACCGACCGCCGCTGAACCGGTTGGCCGGTCCGGGCGGCCCGGGGGGCGCGTGGCGGCCTTTCAGCCTTGATTCAACCGCTGGATTATCAATGAATGCCAGCCGGTGGAATAGGTTTCGAAACCCGGCGAAAAAGCGTGGGCGATAATCGCCTGCTCCCCGTTAAATTGGGCGGCGACATGGTGTTTCTTGGTGGCGAACAGCGTGGCTTGGTCCGGCACTTCGATCCTTTCACGGATCATTTTCCCCGCGCTGTCCGCCAGCACCAGGCCATCGGCATCCACAATGCAAACCCGCGTGAAGGACTTTTCCTTGTCGCCGGTAAAGGTGCGGTCAACGATGGTTTGCCCCAGCGCCTCCCAATTGAAAATAATGCCCGGCACCCCGATCAGCTCTCCCCGGGCGTCGCCGTTTTCACGCACGCCACAGGAATAGACCAGGATGTGCTGCCGGTTTGCCAGCGTATCCGAGCAATGGACGCTTTGAAACCCGAACTGGGTTCCATCCGCGGTTTTCACGGCGGCTTGAAACCATTCCGTTTTTTGCTGGCAGGTTCCCATGCTGCGGAATTTCGCCTGGCGTCCGTTCGCCACCACCCGCCCGGCAAGGTCACACAGGACGATGTCAAAATAAACCGTATAGGAGTCCAAAATCACCCCCAGCCTTTGGCCGGCCTGTTCGCAGGCTTGCGGCGTCTTCCGGGTCAGGGCGTCCACCGCGCTCGGGTCGGTCGCCCACCAGCGGACATCACACGAGCGTTCATAAAGGTTTGCCGTCCTTGACGGCCGGGATCGAAGGCGCGCACGAAAAAACCTCCGGTGGGCGGGGGGGCGCAATCTTTTTGTTCGACACTGAGTGGTTTAGGGTCGCGGGCGGCTGTTCAATTAAAAGAGTTTCGTCGAGCATAAGGGGGGAACTTTGCCCCGGGTGGGACAGCGTCCAATGCCATTAATTCGGTGTATAGCGAGAAAACTTTAGCTGAAAAAGCTTGAGCGCCGGTCTGAAAATTGACTTCATCCCGGGAGTGCGATGGCAATCCCTGCAGCTTATGGGCATTTATGGTATTCCAATGGAGGAGCCGGGACGAGGCGGCTATTTTGTATCGCAGACTTCCAAGTCTGCTGGCGGCACCGCAACTTCGTCCCGGCGGGACGACCCGACAATAGCCCTTCCGCCTTCGCTAAAACTTCCCCCTTCGCTAAAGCTACGGCGGACAGGAGGGCGGACAAGCCGGGCTGGGGAACGACGGAGCGTCGTTGGATTCCAGCAGACCATCCCGGGTGAAGGGGCCAAACCAGGAGTGATGCCACCGAAACAGCGAGGAACCAGGGCCAAAGGCCCGCCTTTATACCAGCCTGGGGCCCTCGCCCCAGGTTCCAGGCCCAACGAATAACCAAGGGCTGAAAGCCCGATCCAATCCTCCGTCGCCCGTCCGGGGAACGTTTCTTCCTGCATCAGCACCCACAGTGGCGAAGGCGGAAGCTTCAGCGAAGGCGAACGGTTCGAAAACCATTCCTCTGCGTTCCTTGCGCATTTCGCGGTTGAATTTCCCCGTTTCCGCTTTCCGCTTTTTCCCTCCCATCTTGCGTTCATCAGCGTGCAGCTGCGGTTAAACTCCCCCGGACTTGTCGCGCCGAAGCTTTAGCGAAGGCGGATTTCCGCATTCATTTTCCGTGGTTCGGGCTCTGCGCCCTCTGCGCCTCTGCGCGAAAAATTGGCGGTCCCGGATAATCTTGTCAAAAAAAGTTCGCGTATTTCGCGTATTTCGTGGTTTAAAACCCCCTTTCTCTGCGCTCTTTGCGCTCTTTGCGGTTAAATTTCCCCGTTTCCCGCTTTTCATTTCCCCCTCTTTCCGCCCCGCGCCTCGCGCCCCAAGCCCCGCGCCTTCTTCTCCCCCCAATCCCACGCCCCGCTGGGCCGATGGGGGCCGCCGGCCACGGCCTTCCGCCCCGGAGGGTTCTGCTTTGGGGATTTCCCGGGCTACCGCCCGATCCAGCCGCCGCCCAGCACCAGGTCATCCTGATAAAACACCGCCGCCTGGCCGGGCGTGATGGCCCGCTGCGGCGTGTGCAGTTTCACCCGCACCCGGTTCCCACCCAGCGGCGTCACCGTGGCGGGCGTGCCCGGATGATTGTAACGGATCTTGGCCGTCACCTCGACGGGCTCGGTCAGTTGGTCGAAGGGATGCCAGTTGCAGCGGTCGGCGGTGAATTCGTCCCGGTCCAGCGCCGCGTCGTCCCCCACCATCACGCGGTTGTTCTCCGCGTCCAGTTCCACGACATAGACCGGCTTGGGCGTGGTGATGCCCAGCCCCTTGCGCTGGCCGATGGTGTAAAATTCAATGCCCTCGTGGTGGCCCAGCACCCGGCCGTGCAGATCCACGATTTCGCCCCGGTGCTTTTGCACCAGGCCGGCCGCCTGGAGAAAGCCGCCGTAGTTGTTGTCCGGCACAAAGCAGATTTCCATGCTCTCCTCCTTGTCGGCCGTCTTGAGCTCGCAGTGGCGCGCCACTTCGCGCGTGTCGCTCTTGGTCTTTTCGCCGAGCGGAAACAGCACCCGGGCGAGCTGGTCCTGGCGCAGGGAAAACAGAAAATAACTCTGGTCCTTGCGCCGGTCGTGACCCCGTTTGAGCAGGTGGCGCGAACCATCCGCACTCGGTTCCACCCGCGCGAAGTGACCGGTGGCGATATACTGCGCCCCGAGTTGATCCGCCCGGCTGATGAGCCGGCCGAATTTGAGGTTCTGATTGCACATCACGCACGGATTCGGGGTGCGCCCGGCCTTGTATTCGTCCGCAAAATATTGGATGACGTGCGTCTGGAATTCCGCCGCCTCGTCAATGAGGTAATACGGGATGTCCAGCTTGTGGCACACGGAGCGGGCGTCGGTGACGGCCTGCGGGCCGCAGCACTTGTCCTCCGCGCGGTTGACGCAATCCTGCGGCCAGAGCTTGAGGGTGATGCCGATCACCTCGTAGCCCTGTTCGAGCAGGAGCGCGGCCGTGGCGGAGGAGTCCACCCCGCCGCTCATGCCACACACCACGCGCCGCTGTTTTTGCAAATTCACAGAGCGACAGCATACCACATCCGGCCGGGGTGTAAACCCGGTTTAATGCGCCGGCACCCGCGCGGCCTTGCTCATTTCCGCCGCCAGCAGGTCGGCCGTCCAGGAATTTCCCGTCAGCACCGTTTGCACGCGTCCCCGGGCGTCCACCACCGCCGTGCGCAGGTTGTGATTGAGCCCCGCGCCCTCATGCCAGAATTTCATCCCGAACCCATCCGCCAGCGCGGTGATGTCCGGCAAATTTCCGGTCAGAAAACTCCAGCGTTGCGGGTCGTAGTGATGCGCTTCGGCATACCGTTTCAACTGCTCGGGCGTATCGTAGTCCGGATCAAACGACACCGTCAGAAAATGGAGGTTGGTGGGCGCCTGCGGGTCGCGGCTCAGCCGGTCGAGCGTATCCTGAAACAATTCGGACATGCGCGGGCAGAACGTCGGGTAGGGACAGCGGGTGAAAATAAAGGTGATGGCCAGCGCCTGGCCATGGAACGCCGCCAACCGCACCGGTTGGCCCAGTTCGTTGGTGAAGCCGTAGTCGGGCAGGGGATCGCCCACGGCGAGCGGGTCCACGTCGCGCACCAGCCGGAAGGGGCCGCGGGTGGGGAGATTGGTGTCCGGGGCGTCCGTCTGCTTCTGGAGCTGTTCGATCCACCCGTTCTTGGGGGTGACGAAAAGTTGAAAAGCCACCGTGTCCCCGGGGGCCAGCCCGGTGAGTTGATTTGTGTCTTTGACGGCAAAGGGCATGGTCATGGCGGGCATGAAACCGGGAATGGCGTCATGCTGGATGCTCACCGTGGCTTCCCCCGGGTTGATTTCCCGCACCACGCCCCGCACCTGATAGACTTTCAAATGGACGGCGGAGCGCAGCGCCGAGCCGACGCTCGCGGCCACGGCGAGCAAAAACAGCAGGCACAGGGCCACGGGCCAGAAATACCGGCGGCCGGCCGGGCGGTTTTGCGCGTCCTTCATTTCCTTCATTGCATCGCCGAGGTTCGTTCCGCCATCCATTGCCAGTCCTGCTGGTCCAGGGGATTGGTGGCGTTCGACCCGGCGATTTTTTCCGCCCGGTAAAGCCAGCGATGGGTTTCGGAATGGCCGTCCGCAAAGTGGAAGCCGCAACCGAGGTTGTGATAGGTGCCGGGGGCATCGTTCCAAAAGGGGTTGGCCATGTCAAAGGCGAAGGCGGCGTCATTCAGTCCGTGCGCATCTTCATCCACCAAGACCCAGAGCCGGGAGGGGCCGGGCGCATGGTTGTCCGAGGCTTTGCCAAACGTGTGCCAGGGTTGGTCGCTGAAATGATTGCCGGCGGTGCCGTTCAGCCAGCGGCCATTGACGGGCAGCGTCGGGACGCCCCCATGGCCGTTGCCGGGAACGGTGGCCGCAAACACCGGGTCAATCGTGCCCACCGCCTGGCTCATGGAAAAAGTGCGCGCGGCCGGGACGACCTGGCCTTTCAGGGAGGAATTGGTTCCCTGGTAAATCCCCTGGCGCAGGTCCGCCGGACAGCGGAACACATTGGGGTTGGCCCCCATATAAACGATCAACAGCGAGAGGTTCGGGTCTTTGAGCACGTCCGGATCAAATTCTTCCGACTGGCCGATGCCGGCGGAACCGGAGCACCAATTATATCCGGGATCCGTGTTGCCATCGTCCGGGTTGGGGGGGAAAAAGTCATGATTGTCCCCGGTATACATCGTCATGGCCAGCAGCATCTGTTTGCCGTTGCCCAGACAGAGGACGCCCTGCGCCCGTTGCTTGGCCTTGGACAGCGCGGGCAGCAGCATCGCCGCCAGAATGGCGATGATGGCAATCACCACCAGCAGTTCAATCAGCGTAAATGCCCGGCGTGAGTTCATAATTGAACATTAGACTGCGCCTGGGAGATTAGCTTCAAATTATTCATGTTATTTCCATCGGCATCCGGTCCGTTCTCAGCCGGAACCATGCAGTTGAAAAAAGCTGAACCGCAGATGCACGCAGATGCACGCAGATGAGGAGAGAAGGCAACACCCGAAGAAGCAAGGCCCCAACGGGTGCCCGGCCTTGGCTGGACTGAATCAACTTTTCCGCCCGGTTTTTATCTGCGTTCATCTGCGTCCATCTGCGGTTGAAATGCCTCGTTCCGACTCAGCGTTGCGGTCGCATGGACTTCTACGTATCCCCTGGCAAAATCTTGCACAGTTTTGGTCAAACGCCGAAAAATCTTTTGCGTTCAATCCCCGCTCCATTGGTAAGCGTATTCCGCCGGCGGATCGTAAAACGCCGCAAAAGCCGGGGAGCCGTCCGGATAGGCCAGGGTGCGGGCCAGGGAAATCGCCGGCAACAGCAACGCCGCCAGGATGGCGATGATGGCAATGACCACGAGCCGTTCCGTCAAGGTGAAGGCGCGACGGGGTTGGCGGTTTGTAGGCCGGAGGCCATTGGGGAGTGCGGCGACACGTCGCCGCTTTCGGACGAGACGACATGTCGTCGAGTTCAAAGACATTTGACTGGCCGCCTCGACCAACCACATGGGGATGCACGGTTGGAGCGGGCGCCTATCCATGATCTTCCTTCGGGGGTTCGATGGCCGGGTCGGCGGCGCGACCGCCCCGGCGCTTGTTCACCGCCTGTTTGAGGAGGTATTCGATCTGGCCGTTGACGCTGCGCAGTTCGTCCTGCGCCCAGGCGTCCAATTCCGCCCAGAGCGCCGGGTCCATGCGCAGTAAAAATGGTTTGCGCGCGGCCATGGGTCAATGGTAGAGGGTGCCGATGGCCACCGCCAGCATGAGCCAGCCGTTAAAGACGTTTCTTTCATGTTCACTGCTCGCGGAAGTTTTTTCGATGTTCATAAGTTACAGTTGGTTGATCTGCGATATTCAAATGAAATCACATTGAAATCACTCGTGCTAGTGAAAAATGGTTTTCTCTGCCGTCCTTCACCCAGGATGGCAGTAACGCAACTTTCAGCTATTTTAAATTTGACATAAAGCAAATTAACGCTTATTGTGAACTTGGGATGACGCGTGAACCCTTTAAAATTAACCTAATACACTGCTTTTGAGCGAAAGAAACCCATTTACGCCACCCGCCGAGTGCTCGCGCCTCGCGGTAAGGCAGAACAATGCTGATTCTAGCACGCACAACGGCAACTTCTGCGCCTGACCGCCTCAAGGTTGTGAATTCAACGCTTCTCAACGCTTCTCAACGCTTCTCAACGCCTATAACCCCCCCCGTCACGCACGTCAAATTCCAAAATCAACTTGAAATTCCGCCCGGGTATGGTATCCCTTCCTCGTTATGGAAACGTCAAATCCGCTGTTAACACGAGACATTGAATATTCCTCCATCGGAGCCGCCGGCAGGATGGAATTGCAGGGCGTCATCAATAAGACGGGCCTGTTGCTCCTCTTTTGCATGGCGTCCGCCTTCTTCTCCTGGACCCATCCGCAATTGGCGGGTCCGTTGATGATCCTCGGCCTGTTGGGGGGCTTGGTGGCCTGCTTGGTCGGAACCTTCGTGCCCACCACCGCGCCGATTTCCGCCCCGGCCTATGCCCTCTTGGAAGGACTGGCATTGGGAGCCCTTTCCCGGCTCTTTGACCTCCGGTTCCCGGGCATCGTCGCCAACGCAATGTTGCTGACCTTCTGTGTTTTGGGCCTGATGCTGTTCCTGTATTCCACCCGGATCATCCGCGTGACCCAGCGTTTCATGGTCGGGGTGATGATGGCCACCGGGGCGGTCGCTTTGGTTTACCTGATTGATTGGGTGCTGAGCATGTTCCACACCGGGGTTCCCTTCATTAACGATTCCGGTACCGTCGGCATCGTCATTAGTCTGGTGATCGTCGGGATCGCCGCCGCCAATTTGCTGGTGGATTTTGCGGTGATCGAAAGCAATGTCCAACAGGGCGCCCCCAAATACATGGAATGGTATTGCGGCATGGCCCTGCTGGTCACCTTGGTGTGGTTGTATCTGGAACTCCTGCGCCTGCTCTCAAAATTCCAGCAGAAACGCTGAGCGGGTCTGAAAAAACCCCATTTCAAGCTTGCGTTTTTGCGCCGGTAACCGAAAGATTAAAGGTTCATATATGGAATCACAAGACACTGCCACACTTTATCTTTTAAAAATCTGGCCGGCCCTCGAGGCCAACAAAAACCGGGTCATTGGCGGGCTCATCGCCGTGGTGCTGGTGATCCTGCTGGTGCTGTTGATGTCCTGGCAGCGGGACCAGAAGGAAGTGGACGCCGGTCAGGCCGTCTCGCAGTTGATGGTATCCTCCCAGCCCAACGCCACCCCGGCGCAGTTGGCCGCGCAGTATTTGAAAATCGCCGGTGATTACGCGGGCACCCAGGCCGCCCAACGCGCGCAATTGCAGGGCGCGGCCATTCTCTTCACGGCGGGCGACTATGCCGGGGCGCAAGCCCAGTTTCAAAAATTTGTGGACGCTGATCCCGCCAGCCCCCAAATCGCCACCGCTGAGCTGGGGGTGGCCTCCTGTTTGGAAGCCTTGGGCCGGACTGATGCCGCCGTGGACGCCTATCAAAAAGTTATCGGGGCCGAAGGCACGTCGCCCACGACGCTTTCCGCCCAATTCGCCCTCGGCCGGATCATGGAAGGGCAGGGGAAAATCAGTGAAGCCCTCAAATATTACCAACCTTTGGCCCGCAGCGTTCCCAACACCACCCTTGGCCATCAAGCCGCGCTGAAAGCCGCGGAACTGAACGCCAATCTGGCCGCCAAAACCACGGTCACCGCCGCTCCCAAAACGCCCGGGGCCATTCAACTAACCGCCCCCGCCAAATAACGCGTCCATGGTTCATCCGGGCGGTCAAGGTGGGGAACGCCCTGATAATTCATCGTGACGGACTCAACCCAGCCCATCGAAGTGGCGGCGGCCCTGATTTTTCATCAGGGGAAGTTGCTCATCACCCAGCGCCTGGCGCAGGCGCATTTGGGCGGTCTATGGGAGTTTCCCGGCGGCAAACGGGAACCGGGCGAAACCTGGGAAGCCTGTGTCATCCGGGAAATCCGCGAGGAATTGGGCGTGGAAATCGCCGTGGGCGCCCTGTTCGAGAGTTTGACGCACGCTTACCCGGGAAAGACGGTCCATTTGAAATTCTTCACCGGCACCCTGGTCCACAGCACACCCCAACCCCTCGGCTGCGCGGCCTGCCGGTGGATCAACCGGACGGAATTGGATCAATTCGAATTTCCCGCCGCCGACGCCCAACTGCTGGCCAAATTAAAAAGCCCACAGCAAGTGTGGGCTTGAAATGAACCGGGATGGTTTGCGTTAAGGGCGTCTAAATTCCCCCGTAGAATTCCTCGATCACCTTGCGGAAATTGTTGTCCCCCACTTGGACGATCTTCATTTCGCGGACCGCGTTCTCAGCGGAGTCGCTGGCATGGGCCGCATTGACCATGATGGTGGAACCGAACTCGCGGCGGATGGATCCCGGGGGGGCCTTGGAGGGGTCCGTCGGTCCGAGGACGTCGCGGATTTTGGAAACGGCGTTGACCCCTTCATAAACCAAAGCGATGCACTTTTCCGTGCCGGGCTCTTGCAGTTCCTTTTCCGAGGCGCATTCGCCGGGGGAACGACCGGACATGAACCGGACGATGTTATCGAATTGATTGTCGCCAAACAACGGCCCCAATACCTCGCCCAGCGAGTTTTGATCCTGCGGGGGGATCTTGAAACCCAGTTCCTTCTCCAAAATGCCCGTGGCTTTCGAGGCGATGGCACCTTTAAGCTTGGAGCGGAGCACCTCGCGCACCGGGCCGTAAAATTCGCTGGCCTGCGCCGTGCTCATCCGCAAAATCTTGATGCCGACAATGTAAAGCCCCGTGCGGGAGAAGAAATCAATCACATTGCCCGGTCGCCCGGTCGGAAAGCGGAAATTATCCGGTTTGATGAGTACCAGCGTCCGTTCCGCCGCTTCCCCCGGCGGATAACTGATCACATTCTCCAAAATCCCGCCGTCACTGTCCGAATACCGCGCCCACAATTTCAGCTTGGTATCCGCCTCCTCGGGGTTGGGGGCGGCAAACACCGCCGGCTCGAAATAGCGCACCTGGCCGTCGTCCTCCAGAATGAGATCGCCATAAGTGTCGCGGATGGATTCTCCCACCCGGCGCTCGGGATTCAGGTTGCCGACCACGGAACGCACCTTCCGCACCGCTTCATCTCCCCGGAACAGAAGCATCATCACCCGGCGGCGGCGGCCGGTGACCGGATCGGGCGAAAGGTTCTTCACCATGTAATCTCGGAGCAATTCTTGAATTTTCCGGTCCTGGGTGTCTTTTGCGGACACGATGTTGGCGGCGTATTCATTTACCAATTCGGGGCTGGGCGCATACATGCGCATGGCCGCCAGATCCAATCCCGTGCGGGTGATGAGTCGCGTGAGGATGCCGCCCGTGCGGGACTTGTGCAAGGAATAGGGCGTGAGGATGACGTAAGCAAGCTGCTGTGACATATATTTCGATCAAATCGAAGCTGAGTTTTCGTTGGGGTTGGAGGGAGGCTCCGGTGCATCCGGATTGGCCGGGCTGACCGGATTCGCGGCTTTTCCGCCGAGAAACTTGAAAATTACCTTGCCACAAGTGGGGCACGTGCCTTTGATGGCCTTGCGTCCATTTTTCATGGTTTCTTCAAGGCCATTGGCAATTTCCTTTTTGGCTTTGCATTTAACGCAATATCCTTCGGGCATAAAATTTTAGACCGTTTGCTTCATGCGACACAGTCAGGCGGATAGCCTAGCCAATGGCGGAGGGGGGCGCAATGTTAAAGCGTTGAAGTGTTGAAGCGTTAAAACCGTTGAACCGTGAAACCGTTAAAACCGCTTCCAACCCTGTACAAAAATGGCGGGGCCGGAGGCCCCGCCATTTTGATCATACCCGGTGGTTCAGAAGAACTTGATGTAAAACGTAACGACGCAGGCCACGACAACCAAGCTGAACGCCACGTCCCAGAAGCCCCAACTGGCGCGGGTGGCGGCTTTTTCGGCGGGGGTGGCGCCGTAGAAGGTGTATTTGACGGTCTTCGGGTCAGGCGGCGCGGTCAGGAGGCTGATGCCGACGATGAGAACCAGGGTGAGGAGGAAAAGGCCCTGGCAGAAATACAGCCAGTGAATGTTCCAGAAGGTGAACAGCAGCCCGAACTTGGCGTGAATCGGGGCGATGCCGTCGGCGTATTGCTGCGCCGTGATGGCCCCGTGGTAAAGTTGCTCCTTCAGGTCGCCAACCATTTTGCTGGAATCCCCCATGATGATGTCCGCCGCGAGGCGAGCAAAACCGAAGAACACGCCGACGGAGAAGGCCCAGAGGGCGGCCGGGGCGGTGGCCCGCTTCCAGAACACGCCAACGGCAAAGAGCACCGCGATGGCCGGTGACAGATACGCCTGCACGTTTTGGAGGTAAAGGTAGAGGCTCAAGTGCATGCTCTTGATGACCAGCACCCAGCAGATGCCCGCAAACACGATGACCGCCGTGGCAATGCGCCCGACCAGCACTTCGGTTTTGCCGGAGGCGTTCGGATACCATTCCCGATAGAAATCCATCGTGAACAGGGTGGCCGAGGCGTTGAACTTGGAGGCGAGCGAGGCCATGAGGGCGACAATCATGCCGCAGGCCACAATGCCTTTGACGCCGTGGGGAAGAATCTCCGCCACAAGCGAAGTGTAGGCGGCATCGCCGGAGGCGGGGGTGGTGAAACCGCTGCCGGGCGTCTGGGTGAGCGCAAAGGCCACCATGCCGGGAACCAGGAAGATGAAGACGGGGGTGAGTTTGAAATAGCCGGCCAGAATGGTGCCGCGCCGGGATTCCTGCTGGTTTTTGCCGGCGAGCACGCGCTGGACGATATACTGGTCGGTACACCAATACCAGAAGCCGATGATGGCGGAACCGGGCAGGACCGCGAGCCAGGGCCATTCAGGATCGTGAAGGGAACGAATCAAATGGATGTTGGGACCGACGGCGATTTTGGTGGCGTTCCAGCCCGCAATCAGGCTGCCGTGGCCGAGTTTTTCCAAGCCGATGTAGAGGATGAACAGCGAGCCGAAGATCAATACCGGGGCCTGCAACACCGCCGTATACATGATGACGCGCATACCGCCGAACACGGTGTAAACGCCGGTCGTAAAGGCCAACCCCAGGGCAATCACCCAGAAGATGTCCACCTGATGTCCGAAAATGTAAACCGAGTCCACCCCGAGCAGGGTGCGGATGACTACATCGCCGGCATAGATGGTGGCGGCGATCTTGGTGAGCACCAGGCTCGCGATGGTGAGCAGACTCAACACATTGCGGGAGCCCCGGCTGAAACGCAGTTCCAGAAATTCGGGCATGGTGAAGACTTTCATGCGGTCATACAACGGCACGAAGGCCCAGCCCAGGATCAGAATCCAATACGCATGCATTTCCCAATGCGCCATGGCCATGCCCGTGATAAAACCGGCGCCCGCCAGCCCGACCAGATGCTCGGAGCCAATATTGGACGAGAAAATGGAGGAGCCGATTTGGAGCCAGTTCGCGTCGCGACCGGAGAGAAAATAATCCTTGCCGGACTCGTTCTTTTTCCGCATGGAGAACAGGACGATGGCAATCATGCCGATGGCGAACAGGGCGATGACCGCCCAGTCCAAACCATTGAACACCGAGACGTGGCCGAGGGCCACGCCACCATTGGTCACCGCCGCAACGGCGTTGGTAGCTGTTTCATTCATAGTGTTGGTCCCGAAAAAACGCCCTTATTGAACGCTGAATTTATAAACGATGGTGTTGTGATAGGACTCGCCGGGCTTGAGTTCCACGGACGGGAAATTCGGTTTGTTGGGCGAGTCGGGATAGTGCTGCGGTTCCATGGCGAAGGCGGTGCGCCGTTGATAGACCGCGCCGCCCTTGCCGGTGAGTGTGCCGTTCAGAAAATTGCCGGCGTAAAATTGCAAGCCGGGTTCGTCGCTGTAAACCTCCAGGACGCGACCACTGACCGGTTCGGTGACGCGCGCCATCAGGCCGTATTGGCCCAACGGCTTGTTGATGACCCAGTTGTGGTCATAGCCGGGACCGTATTGCAGCACCGGGTCCGGATCATTAATGCGGGCGCCAATGGCGGTGGGGGTGCGGAAATCAAACGGGGTGCCGTCCACGGACTTGAATTCGCCCGTGGTGATCAGTCCTGCATCCACGGGCGTGGTTTGGTCGGAATTGATATAGACGAGGTGGCCGAGAATGTCGCCATGGCCCTGGCCGGCGAGGTTGAAATAGGAATGTTGGGTGAGGTTCACCACCGTGGGACGATCCGTGGTCGCGGAATATTCCAGCTTCAGGGCATTGTCCTCGGTCAAACTATACGTGGCGGACACCACCAGATTGCCCGGAAAGCCCTCCTCGCCGTCCTTGCTGATGTAGGTCAGGATGAGCACCGGGCCGTAGGGGGTTTCCAACGGTTTGGCCGTCCAAACCACTTTGTCAAAGCCCTTGATCCCGCCATGGAGGGAATTCGGACCGTTATTGGTCGCCAGCGTGTAGGTCTGGCCTTCCAGCGTGAACTTGGCGCCGCCAATGCGGTTGCCATAACGGCCGATGAGCGCGCCGAAATACGGGCAGGCACTCACATAAGCGTCCCGCGTATAGCCGTCGAGCGTGTCGAAGCCCAGCACGACATCGGCAAACTTGCCGTTTTTATCCGGCACCTTGAGGGACTGAACGATGCCACCGTAAGTCATGATGCGCGCCTCGACCCCCCGGGAATTGCGCAAGGTGAAGATTTCCACGGGAGTCCCATCGGGGGTCTTGCCGAACGGTGCCTGGGTGATGGAGCCGGTTGAATGTGACATAGTCGAGCAGCCTACAATACTGGCCAGGGTGAGTCCAGCCGTGACCAGCAGTAGGAGTTGAATGGTTGGTTTCATTGGTTGTGGGGATTATTTTTGTCCGTAATAGGCCTGGGGGCCGTGTTTGCGCAAAAAATGTTTGTCGAGCAGGGCGGAAGGCATCGGCTGGGTCGCCGGATTGAGGTGGAGGGTTTCCGCCGCCAAGCGCGCGGCAAATTCCAAGATTTCGGCGTTATTCACCGCCCCGGCCACATCCCGGCCCCAAGTGAAGGGGCCGTGGCTGGCCACCAGCACGGCCGGATGTTCCAGGGGATTCAACTGCTGGAAAGTTTCAATAATGACGGCCCCGGTGTTTTTTTCGTAATCGGTTTTGATTTCCGCCGGCGTCAGGGCCCGGGTGCAGGGTACTTCCCCATACCAATAATCCGCCTGGGTGGTGCCAAAGGCGGGGAGATTGCGGCAAGCCTGGGCCCATGCCGTGGCATAAAGACTGTGGGTATGCACCACCCCGCCCACAGCGGGAAAGGCCCGGTATAATTCCAGATGGGTGGGCGTATCCGAACTAGGCTTCAGCCCGCCGGACACCACCTGGCCGGTGCTGAGCGAAACCACCACCATGTGCTCGGGCTTCATGCCGTCGTAGGGCACGCCCGAGGGTTTGATGACGATGACATCGCGCTCCCGGTCCACCGCGCTGGCGTTCCCCCAAGTTTGGATGACCAAACCGGCGGCAACGAGTTTCAAGTTTGCATCGCAAACCTGTTTTTTTAATTCTTCAAGCATGTGGGCGGCAACGGGGATTATTTTCTAATTCGACTGCGAATGTCAATAAGTTGCTTCATCACCTCATACAAATTCCCATCCCCCTGCCGCGTGCCAAAGGCATCGTGCAGCCGGCGGTAGAGCGGGTATAACTGACGATAGGTAGCGTGCGCACGGGCATTGGGCCGGTAAACGACCGGTTTCAGGCCGGTCATCGCCTTTTGCGCCGGGGCGAAGCCGGAATATACCCCCGCCACCACGGCGCCGGCGATGGCCGAGCCTAGGGCGCAGGTCTGGGCCGAACGCGAGACCCGCATGGGCCGCCCGGTGACATCCGCGTAGATCTGCATGGTGAGCGGGCTTTTTTCCGCGATCCCACCACAGTTGACCACCTGGCGGATTTGCACCCCGTATTCCTCAAACCGGTTGATGATCGTGAGCGCGCCAAAGGCGGTGGCTTCGACCAGCGACCGGTAAATTTCCACCGGCGTGGTATATAAGGTCTGGCCCACCAACAGTCCCGTCAGGCGTTGGTCCACGAGGATGGTGCGGTTGCCGTTGTTCCAATCCAGGGCCAGCAGGCCGGATTCCCCGGGCTTTAGCTTCGCCGCCGCTGCGTCCAAATCCCGATGCGTCAGGGGCGTTTTTCCGCCCGGCTGGATGTAGTTGACCCACCAGTTGAAAATATCCCCGACCGCCGATTGGCCGGCTTCCAGTCCGAAATACCCCGGCAACACACTGCCATCCACAATCCCGCACAAGCCGGGCACGTCGGCCAGCTTTTTGGAGTTGGGCGAGATGGCGATGTCACAGGTGCTCGTCCCGATGATCTTGACCAGCGTCCCCGGGGCCACGCCGGAACCCACCGCGCCCAGATGCGCGTCAAAGGCCCCGACCGCCACGGGTATCCCGGCGGTCAAACCGGTGCGTTTGGCCCATTCGGCCGTCAACCCGCCCACGGCGCGGTCAATGGAATAAACCCGGGGCGTCAACCGCCCCCGCAATTGCGCCAGTTCGGGATCCAATTTGGCGAGAAACTTTTCATCGGGATAGCCATTCCACTTGGCGTTCCACATGGCTTTGTGACCCGCCGCGCAAACCCCGGCGATGAATTGATCCGGGTGCTCGGTGCCGGTGAGGGCGGCCGGGACGTAATCGGCCAGTTCCACCCAGGAATGCGCCGCCATAAAGACCTTGGGGGCCACGCGCCGGCAACGCAGGATTTTGCTCCAGAACCATTCGCTCGAATACGTGCCCCCGCATTTGGCCAGATATTGGGGGCGCAGTTTGCCCGCCAACGCCGTGATTTCGGCGGCTTCGTTGACGCCGGTGTGATCTTTCCAGAGCCACGCCAGGGCGGCGGGATGGGCGGCGAATTTTTTATTGAAAGCGAGCGGTTGCCCCGCCGGATCCACGGGTAATGGGGTGCTGCCGGTGGTGTCCACGCCCAGCCCCACCACCTGGTCCGCCGTGAAACCCGGGACTTTTTCCGCCGCCGCCGCGAGCGCCGCTCGGATGGTGATTTCCGCCCCCTGCAAATAATCGGCGGGGTGCTGCCGGGCCAGGTTGGGATCGCGGGACAAAATCACGCCCTCGGTCCCGTGGGCATAAGTCCAGACGGCGGCGGCGACTTCTTCGCCATGGGCGACATTGACAATCAGGGCGCGAACGGAGTTGGTTCCATAATCCAGCCCGATGGTGTATTGGTTGCGCATTTTAAGATTTAAATTAATTGTGGACGCCGGCGGCCCGCCGGGGCGGAGCCTTCGGTTTCAGTTATTGGACCGGGATTGAATAGCACAATCGGCCGCCCAACCCATCCCCATTATGCGTATATTATTAGCCAATTTGCGCACCACCCCGGGGAACCGGGTTTACAACGCCAACGCCGCCAGCACCTCCACCGCGTGGTCCTCCGGCTTCACCAACGGCCAGATCTTTTTGATTTTGCCATCCGGCCCGATCAGGAACGTCACCCGGTGGGTGCCCTGGTATTTGCGGCCCATGAAACTTTTTTCGCCCCAGACCCCGTAAGCCGCCACGATTTGTTGATCCACGTCCGCCAGCAGGGGGAAAGGGAGTTGGAATTTCGCCGCGAACTTGTCATGCGCTTTCACCGGATCCGTGCTGACGCCCAGCACCACCGCCCCCGCTTTTTTGAACTCGTCAAATTGATCCCGGAAGGCGCAGGCCTCTTTCGTGCATCCGGGCGTGTCGTCCCGGGGATAAAAATACAGCACCACGTTTTGGCCGAGGTAATCCGCGAGCGAAACCGTGCCGCCGCCGCTGGTGGCCGCCGTAAAACCCGGGGCCGCATCCCCGACCTTCAATTTCAAACTGATTGCTTTGGCCATGCTTACTACTTTCTTCTTTGGTTAAGGTTTGACCGCCGAACTCACCGGATGCGCACTCAGTTGTCGCATGCCGTCCCACACATATAACAGGCCGGAAACGCCGGTGCAAACCGCCGCACCCAGCATCACGGCCGCCAGCCACCGCCCCCGCCCGGCATCCCACTTGAGCAGCACCCAGATCACCACCGCCATTTGCAACACGGTGGCGAGCTTGCCCATCACCCGCGGCCGGACCCGCACCGTCCCGACGGTGAAGCGGACCACGCAGATGCCGATCAGAATCACCATGTCGCGCCCGAGGATCGTGCCGGTCAGCCACAGGGGAATTTGCCCGAGATGATCCGGGTGGTTGAAACTCAGCACGACCACGCTCGAGACCAGCAGCAATTTATCCGCCAGCGGATCCAACACCGCCCCCAATTCACTTTTTTGGTTGTAATGCCGGGCGATATATCCGTCCACGCCATCGAGGCCGGCGGCCAGCCCGAAGCACAATAATGCGGCCCACCGGTGCAGTTCATTGCCTGTACGTATGTAATAGAGCAATTCCACCACAAAAAAGGGCACCAGCAAGATTCGCAGGATGGTGATTTTATTGGCGGTCGTCATGGCGCGTGCGCGTTCATCATAACACCAAACCAGGGCCGCTTTCAACCAAATCATACCCAGACATACCCAGAACCTGTGTTTGCGCATTCCGAGGTTCTCGCCAATTTCTTCTTCGCGTTTGACAAACCGCTTCCGGCGTGGCTTATTTTGAATTCAGCCGATCATTTTTTGCAAACCGTTTTTAACCTGTGCAACCTTATGAATGATAATAATTTAGAAACCAACGGTTTGACGCGGCGGGAATTCCTCCGGGTGGGGGCAACGGGGGCGGCGGCGGCGGGGCTGGCACTAGCCGGGTGGGGGGCTTTTAGTGCGGTCGGGGCTGAACCGGCGGGGGCGCCACCCAAATTGCCGCGCCGGCGTTACGGGCGCACGGGGCTTGAAATCAGCGCCATTGTCGGGGCGTCGGATTGGAGCGCCGATGTCATTCCGCTGGCGGTCGAGGCGGGCGTGAATTACTGGCACAAAGCGCATCGGTGGACGGCCGAGACCATGCCCGACGCCCTCAAAAGTCAGCCCCGCGAGGCTTATCATTTGGAGGTCGTGGTGGACCGTGTCGGCGGCGACAACAAAACCGGTCACATTGACGAGGAGGAGCATTATCAATTTGTTAAAAAAGCGGTCGCCCGCTCGGGCGTTGGGTATTATGACGTGTTCAAGTTCCATTTTGGCTACCATTCCATCGAGGAGGCCAAGACCAACCTGGGCGTGATCCGCGCCTATGACCGGCTGAAAAAGGAGGGCTTGGTCAAGCACCTGGCCATTTCGCAGCATCATTACAACGACATCGGCGGCGACATGGCTTTCGACATTGTCACTTACCTCATGGATCATTCGCCCTTCGAGGCGGCGCAGTTTTTCTACACCTACGGTGACCGGAAGGAAATCGCGGACGTCATCGCGCTGGCGAAGCAGAAGGATTTTGGTGTCATCGCCATGAAAACCATGGGCGGGGTGGGGCGCGCCGCCAGCGACAAGAAGATGCAGGCGCTGCTGGCCGAGCCGCGTTACCAGGGCAGCACGCCCGCCACGGCCATGGTGAAGTGGCTGATGGCCAACCCGAACCTGACGGCGGCGGTGATTGCGACGAAGAACTTTGATCAATTGCAGGAGAACGTCAAGGCCGCCTGCGCCAGCCAGTTCAGTTTGAATGACCGCGAGACGCTCGGGCTGCTGGCGGCCTACAACAAGGGGACGACCTGCCTGTTGTGCGCCGATTGCGTGTCCCATTGCCCCGAGCACATCGCCATTGCCGATATTCTGCGTTACGAGCGGTATGCGTTGGATTACCATGAACTGTCCCGCGCACGCGCTGAATACAAGACGCTGACCAAGGACGGTACGGCGTGCATCGCCTGCGGGGATTGTCTGCCGGGTTGCCGGGCGGACATTAACATCGTGGCCAAGCTGAAGCAGGTGCATCAGTTGTTGGGATGAGGGCAGGGGAAAGTTCAAATTCCAAACTCCAAAGTCCAAGAAAAGCGTTAAAACCCTTTAAAATGCATTAAAATTGAGCCTGCAGATTCAATTTTTGCGTTGAATGGTGATGATTAGCGTTTAAATGCGTTAAATTTGCCACCTCAAGGCGGTGGTCAGGCGCAGAAGTTGCCGTTGTTCTTGCGGATCTAAGCAGATTAATACCGTGCCGTGATGCGCGACCGACCGGCGGGCGATGGGAAAGGGTTTCACACCTTCCAAACAAAAAGCGGGAGGTTGATTCGGATGCGTTCATTCGTTATCCTAAAATCACAATACGCGATCATATGCATTTTGTCAATAGCTGAATGGCGGAAAGTTGCTTATTTTCATTCGTTAGCGGAGAAAGGGTGGAGAAAGCGGGGGAAACGATTTTTTTCGCGCAGAGCGGCAGAGAAACGAAAGCGGAAAGTGGGAAAGCGGAAACGGGGACGAGGCAACCACAAAGACGCAGAGGGCAGCGGGAAAGAGATGATCGCGCAAAGAGCGCAAAGAAGTTTTTTGAACCACGAAATAATCGAAATTCGCGAATGGGGAAAGAAGTGGGAGCCGCCGACGCGGCGGGGGCTGGGTCCAGCAACTCAACCGCCAAGTTTTCCAATAATTCTTCTTTCTAAATTTAACAATGCTTATACATTTCCAAAACAGTTGACCGTCCCGGAATTCCCCTGTTATCATCACCCGCATCATGCAAACGAGGATTGGGGAGTTTACACGCTTTTTTTCTGCTTTGATTCAGCCCGGCTGGTTTTTCAGCCGGTTCCTGTGCGCCATCACCTTGGCCGGCGCCCTCTCTTCCTCCCCCACCGCCCGGGCGGCGGAACGGCAACTGCTCGCCGGTTCCTGGCCGGCCGTCGTGAGCGAACTGTCCCCGGTGGGCCAGCCCACCAATGGCACCCGGCTGAACCTCGCCATCGGCCTGCCGGTGCGCAACCCGGCCGCACTCACCGCCCTGCTTCACGATATTTACGACCCCGCGAGTACCAACTACCACCATTACCTGACCCCCGACCAGTTCACGGAACAGTTCGGGCCGTCCCCGGCGGATTACCAGTCGGTCGCGGACTTTGCCCAAACGCAGGGCTTGACGGTCACCGCCACCCACCCCAACCGCCTCATCCTCGATGTCAGCGGCACCGTGCCGGATATTGAACGCGCCCTGCACGTCACGCTGCGCACCTACCGGCACCCGACAGAAAACCGCACCTTTTACGCCCCGGACACCGCGCCCTCGCTGGATTTGGCCACCCCCATTCTGAGCATCAGCGGACTGGACAATTTCGCGCTCCCACACCCGCATTTTGTGACGCGCCCGCTGACCAGCCCGGCCATTGTCACCAACGGCACCGGCTCCGGTCCCAGCGGCTCTTTTCTGGGCAATGACTTCCGCGCCGCTTACGCCCCCAATACCACGCTCACCGGGGCCGGCCAGGTCGTCGGACTGGTCCAGTTCGACGGCTACACCCCGAGCGATATCAGTTATTACGAAGGCCGGGCCGGGCTGCCCAATGTCCCGCTCCAAAACGTCCTGCTGGACGGCTTCGACGGCAATCCCACCTACTCCGGCAGTGAAATCGAGACCACCCTGGACATCGAGATGGCCATTGCCATGGCCCCCGGCCTGTCCCAAGTCATCGTTTATGAAGCCGGGCCGAACGGCAACTGGGACGACATCATGAACCGCATGGCCACCGATAACCTGGCCCGGCAATTGAGTTGCTCTTGGTATAAAATCGCCACCAGCACCAACGACCCCACCGCCAACCAAATCTGGCAGCAGATGGCCCTCCAGGGCCAGTCCTTTTTCGCCTCCTCCGGCGACTTTGACGCCTGGACCGGCCCGGTTAATTTCCCGGAGGACAGCCCCTATATCACCCAGGTGGGCGGCACCACCCTCACCACCACCGGCCCGAATGGCGCCTATGTTTCCGAAACCGTCTGGAACTACGGCGGCAGCGCCGGCGGCAGCGCCGGGGGCATCAGCATGCAATACCCCATCCCGAGCTGGCAGACCAATATCAGCATGACCGCCAATCACGGCTCGACCCTGATGCGCAACACCCCGGACGTGGCCCTGACCGCCGATAACATTTACGCCCGGGCCGATGGTTATGATTTTACCGATGTCGCCGGCACCAGTTGCGCCGCCCCCTTGTGGGCGGGCTTTGCCGCCCTCATCAACCAGCAGACCGCCGCGAACAACCAGCCGCCGATCGGCTTCATCAACCCGGCCCTCGACCTCCTCGGCCAGAGCACCAATTACCCCACCTACTTCCACGACATCACCGTGGGCAACAACGAAAGCAGCACCAGCCCGAATGAATTTCCCGCCGTCCCCGGCTACGACCTCTGCACCGGCTGGGGCACCCCGATGGCGAACTTGATCAATGCCCTGGCCGGCCCCGAGACGCTCGTCATCAGCCCGGCCACCGGCTTCAACTCGAGCGGGGGCGTCGGGGGGCCGTTCACCGTCACCAGCCAAACCTACACCCTCACCGACCCGGGCATCGCCGGGTTGACGTGGTCGCTCGTCAACACCTCGGCGTGGCTCACGGTCACCCCCGCCAGCGGCGCCCTGGCTCCCGGCGGACCCGCCGACACCGTCACCGCCAGCCTTACCCCCGCCGCCACCAACCTGGCGGCCGGCACTTACACCGCCACCGTCTGGTTCACCGCCCAGCCCGGCAACCTCAGCCAAAGCCTCACCTTTACCCTGGTGGTGAACGCGCTGACCCCGGACTGCGCCAACATTCCCGGCATTGTGGATTGGTGGAAGGGCGAGGACAACGCCCTGGACAGCGTCGGCACCAACGATGGCGTGCTGCTGGGCGAGGCCGGTTATGCGTTAGGGGAAGTGAACCAAGCGTTTACATGTAACGGATATGATGGCTACGTTTACATACCCGACTCCCAATCGCTGCATCAATTTGTAACCAATATTACCATTGAAGCTTGGATTAACGTCAATCAGACGACTGCCAATTTAGATTGGCGGGGGATCGTCACCAAAGGAGACACCTCTTGGCGATTGCAATGTGTGGCTTACGCCAAAACGATTTACTTTGCCGGGACAGGGCTCAGCACTGACTTGTATGGGACTCGAAGTGTGAATGATGGCAATTGGCATCATGTGGCCGGAGTTTACGATGGGAGTCGCATATACCTCTACGTGGATGGCACACTGGATGTTTCTACTCCCGCCACAGGTTTGATCGAGCAGAACACCTCCCCGGTATGTATTGGGAATACCCAGCCATCACCAGCCGCATACTTCTTCAATGGCCAGGTGGACGAAGCTACGCTATATAACCGGGCGCTGTCGGCAGCGGAAATTAAATCTATTTATTTAGCGGGTGTCTATGGCAAATGCCCGGTCCCACTGGTCATTACCACCCAACCCACGAATGAAACGGTGAATGCCGCGAATTCCACAAACTTCGTGGTCAGGGTCACCGGCATGAGGCCGTTGTCGTTCCAATGGGAACTTAATGGCACCAACCTGGTCGGAGCGACCAACAGTGTGCTGACGCTGACCAATGTGCAGCCCACCAATGCCGGAATTTATTCCGTCACCGTGACGGATCCTTACGAATCGGTCACGAGTTCCAACGCGGTGTTGACCGTGTTGACCTATCCTCCAACCATCATTACGCAGCCCGTCAGTCAGACCAATTATGAAGAATCCACGGTCACCTTCACCGTTACCGCCGGGGGCACACCGCCCTTGAGTTACCAATGGTTTTTTAATTCCACGAACTTGGTTGGGGCGACGAATACCACGCTGACGCTGACCGGCTTGCAGTTCAGTCAGGCGGGCGAATACTCGGTGAAGGTGAGCAATGCCTATGGGACGACCAATAGCGTCATTGTCGTGCTGGTGGTGAACCCGCCGCCGCCCTGCGTGTCGTTGTCCGCCGGCTTGGTGGATTGGTGGAAGGGCGAGAACAACGCCTTTGATAGCGTTGGCACCAACGATGGGACGTTGGTGGGCGGGGCGAGCTATACGAACGGTGAAGTGGACCAGGCGTTTTTGTTTGATGGTTCGAGCGGCTACGTTTCCATTCCCGACTCACCGTCGTTGGATCAATTTCTAACCAATATAACCATCGAGGCCTGGATCAAGGTAAATCAGACAAATGCCAATTCCGATTGGCGGGGAATTGTCGTAAAAGGGAATTCGTCTTGGCGATTGATGGGTACCGCTGGAGCCAGCACGATTTACTTTGCCGGTACAGGTCTCAGCACTGACTTGTACGGCACACGAAACGTTAATGATGAAAAGTGGCATCATGTGGCGGCCGTTTATAATGGAACCAACATCTATCTCTATGTGGATGGCACCCAGGATGTCTCGGTACCCGCCACAGGCGTCATTACCCAGACGAGTGATCTGTTGGCTCTTGGGAATGACACGGTCGGATACGCACCCTACTTTTTCAATGGCTTGGTGGACGAGGTTTCGCTCTATAACCGGGCCCTGTCGGCTTCGGAAATACAATCCATTTATCTGGCGGGCAGCGAGGGCAAATGCCCAATCCCACCGACCATTACCACCCAACCCACCAATGAAACCGTGGGTATTGGCAGCGTGGCGACACTGTCGGTGGTGGCCACCGGCATGAGGCCGTTGTCGTTCCAATGGGATTTTGATGGCACCAACCTGGTTGGGGCGACGAATAGTGTATTGACGCTGACCAATGTTCAACTTACCAATGCCGGCAGTTATTCCGTGACGGTGACGAATCTTTACGGTTCGGTGACCAGCTCCAATGCGATACTGACGGTGGTGACGCTGCCCCCCTTCATCATCCAAAACCCGGCCGGCCGAACCAATGTCGCCGGCACCACCGCCACGTTCACTGTGGTCGCCGGTGGCACCCCGCCGCTCGCCTATCAGTGGTTTAAAAATGGCACCAACCTGAATAATGGCGGCAACGTAGCCGGCGCCACCACCACCAACCTGACCCTAACCGACGTGCAGGATACGGACGCCGCCAACTATTCCGTCGTGGTCACGAATGTGGCCGGCAGCGTCACCAGTTCCCCCGCCTTGCTGGTGATCTCGGATCCGCCGGTGATACTAATTCAACCGACCAATCAGGTTGTGTTGCTGAACAGCAATGTGACGTTCACCGTGACCGCCGCCGGGGCCGCTCCCTTGACCTATCAGTGGCTTTTCAACGGGTCACCAATTCCGACAACTAATATCATCACCACGGTGGCGGGCAAGCAAAGTCTGGGAGGAACCTTTTCCGGAGACGGGGGCGCGGCCACCAATGCCGGATTCTATTATACGGTAGGAGTGGCGATAGACAGCGCGGGCAACATTTACATTACCGACGTCTTCAACAATGTTATTCGTAAAGTGTCTGCCAGTGGCGTTATCACTACCGTTGCCGGCAAGCACGCCTTGGGACAAAGCTATTCAGGGGACGGTGGTCAGGCCACTAACGCCGGCTTAAATTTGGCGCAAGGAGTGGCTCTGGAT
>Ga0302278_10000685_pt1 | contig 42856 bp, 52 predicted proteins | sample III_Bog_N3_2_FD_194543 | JGI IMG/M metagenome (GOLD analysis project Ga0302278, IMG submission 194543) | Peat permafrost microbial communities from Stordalen Mire near Abisko, Sweden - III_Bog_N3_2 | ecosystem: Environmental > Terrestrial > Soil > Wetlands > Peat | place: Sweden: Abisko...
CCGTAGGCCCCGTAGACCCAGTAGACCCAGTAGACCCAGTAGGCCCGGTTGCGCCAGTAGACCCAGTAGGCCCCGTAGGCCCGGTTGCGCCAGTAGGCCCCGTAGGCCCGATAGGGCCATTGCTTCCTCCTATTCCCCCGATTGGAATAAGCTGTACGTCTCCCGTGCCAGGATCGCTACGGCCAAGGAGATAGCCGCTTGGAATAGGTGAACGAATGCCGCGTATTTTTTGATTAGGGGCCATTGGGGGCCTCCAATGCCCGCGAGGCGACAACTGAAAGCGTCCACGCCTGCTTGTAAATGTTTTCGCTCGCCTGACGCTTCTCGTCCACGCTCATCGTCTTATTTTCATTGATCCCTTTAAGCGACGCACGCTGAACGGCAAGCACGTGTTCAATGCCGCGCACCAGGGTCAACTTCTTTCCTACTGCTTGGAAATCAGCAACAGCCTGTGGGCCTTGGTTGCGCTTAATCTCTAAGCTCTTATCCACCGCAAGGCTTTCGATCTTTGCCGCATCAGTATAGAAGTCACTGATCTGTTGCGTGGACATCCCCGGATTGCGGACGAGGAAGCCGCGCACAAATGGAAGGTTGCCGGCGTCGAACGGTCCCGACACTTTCCCCAGCGGTGCGTCTAGAGTGTGCAAGAGAGTGGCACCTATGGAGCCGCCCCACTCCTCGACATAGTTGTCCAGCACAATAGGCGAGACGTTCGCCACTTGCAACGGATGCTGCACGGCCGGCGTCGGGTGGTTGCCAATTAGCGCAGAGACGCGCTTGCCAACTTCGCTGGTACTGTCCACATACTGTGCATCGCTCGTCGCGGCCTTCAGGCTATCCGGCACGAGTGGAAGGCCCGTGAAGAAATTATAGTTCGCCACCCCTTCGACCACGGGCTTGGCGATAGCGGGAGTGATGTTCGGCCCCTCGCTGCCGGCCATCTGCCGGATCACGTCATCGAAGGCGTGCGGGTCTTGCTCGTAGGTATGCTCAAGGAAACGCTCTAGGGGAATGCCGAGCATTGGCCCCACGTTGTAAGGCTTACCCAGCTTGAAACGGGTGCCGCCGATTTGCGGGCTGACGAAATAGAGATCACGCTCCCATTGCGGAAGGGATGTGTAACGTTGCTCGACCGGGAGACTTTCGTCTTGCTTGCGGTTCAGGGCATACATCGCCACCTGAGGAAGAACGAGGCCAAGGGTTGCGAACAGTGCTGTGTTACCGAGGCGGCCCGGCTGGATTGCGTCCCACCCTTGCTTCAGGCCGAGGATGTCCGCCTTGAAGAAGGGAACCCACTTCGCCCAGTTGTTGGCGATGTCACTCACAAACTTCTCGTCATAGTCCAGATACGCTTTGCGCCCCTGCATCGCCGCCTTCGCCGCGGGGACGCCGGCTGCCTTCTGACGGGCCGAGTAGCCGATGCGTGCCGCCGCGGTCATCCGCTCCGTTATAAGCTGGGCGAACTGGAGCGGGTGCTTGACCGCGTTGAATGCCTTCGCGCTGAAGCCCGTCGTGTCGAGGAGATGCTGGGCCTCGGTGTCCATGTATTCGTGGTCGAGGTCCGTAATGGCGCCCGTCAAGCCGCCGTTGCGGGCAAGCTCCCAGAACGCCTCGTCCTTGTTGATCGCGCTGAGTGAGCCGCGCAACATCGTGAGGAACGGGGGCGGATGCGCCGGATCGAGAATGAATGCCGTCATCTGATGCTTCAGCAGGACGCGGGGGCCGAAGTCGGGGGCGAACGCAATACCGGCTCGCTCCAGCTTCGCCGGGAACTGCGCGACCTTGGAGATCAGCGTCGCCTCGGCCGGCGTATCGGCGCCGCGCACAAGGCGAGCGAGGTTCGGGTCTTTGGCTTCATAGGTGACAGGCTTGCCATTCTCATAGACGCGGAACGTGTTGCCCTTGCCGGTGCCCTCGACAGTCAGCGGCGTCACGGCAGCTTCCTGCTTCGGGTCCATCCCGTAAGGCTTGAAAACGTTGGAACCCGGCTCCGCCAAGGTCGCCTTCGTGGACTGGTCGGAAAGACGCTTGATGCCGAGCGCTTCCATCTGCCGTTCGGATTGCACGACCGCCATCGCGGCGCGGTTGCGATCTGCGAAGCGGATCATCTGGCGAGCGTTGTCGATGTCAGCCGTCCACGGGTCCACGATCTGGCGATCAGAACCTTCCATCGCCTTGATCGGGTTGCTGCCGAACATGCGGCGCCCCTTGCTCGCGGCGAAGGGGGCGTCGTCGCCCATGATGCGGCGAAGCGAGACGTGGCTCGTGTTCATCTTCTCCATCGCATCCATCTGCCCCTGGCTGATGCCGTGGCTGTCGCGCACATACTCCAGAACACCGCGCTTGAATGTCTGCATCATGTCGTTGGCTTTGGCGTAACGCTTCAGCTTCGGGTCGCTGGCGTTGTCGATAGCTTCCTTCAGGCCACCCTTGAAGATGCCGGTGTCGATACCCTGCTTCGCCTTCTCAATAGTGCGCAGCGAGACGCGGTAGAGATTGAACTCGTCCTTGTTGCCGCCGAAGCTCTTAATCTCGTCCGCGATCTCCCGCAGCGAGACGCCGGGCTTCCGCTCAAACGTGATCGGATCGATGGGCCCTTGGTCGAAGAAGTGGTTCGCCCGGCTCTCGGAGCCGTAAGTCTGCCGGAACATGTCTTCGATGTTCAATTCCTTACTGTCAGGGTCGAGCAGCCCGCGCGTCTTCAACACGTTGTCCACGCGCTTGGCAGCGTCGAGTTCGAACTCCAGTCCGAGTGGAGCCTTCCCAGATTGGGTAGGTTCCTCCCCAATGGCATCCTTGAAGCGCAACAGGCGCATGTCGGTGTTAAGCTTGGTATAGTCCGGCTCCTCACCCTCGGGCGGCTCCGGGGGCTCCTGGGGTGGCGTCGGCGGCTCCGGGGGCTTCCCACCCTTGCCACCGTAGCCGGCCTCGACGAGAGCCTGCTGGGTTGCCGGGGGCATCTCCGAAGTGTCCTTGCCATTCAGCATCATTGTCGCCGCGGCCTTTGGCCCAGCGGTATAGTGCGCCAGTATCAATTCCGGGTCGCCGTGATATTTCGCGGACAGTTGCGTCAGAATGTGGGTCGCTGCCGCCTCATTATATTTCGGGTCGGTCAAGCGTTCAGGATCAAGGCCAAACTGGCGGGCGAGGCCGGGCTGCACTTGATAACGCCCGACGGCTCCAGTGGGTGAGATCGCGTCGTCACTGGCGCCCACGACATGCTTTAGCAAGCCCTTGGTCGCGTTGTCACGCACTCCGCCGCCCTCAATGCCAGCCATCTCGGCTTCATGTTCGGAAGCGATCTTGCCAGGGTTAGTCTTGAAAGGCTCCGGCTCCGCTTCGGCCTGGGCGTTGAACTTCGGGATCACCGGGTCGCCATTCACGTCATGGGTAGTCAGCTCCTCATGCAGCTTAGGATCGGCCTTGGCGGCGTTCGCAGCTTCCCACGGCGTCGTGCCGGCTTGACGATAGACGCCCTCCAGTTGGGGCTGGACGGCCTTGTAAGCCTGCGGGGCGACGCCGTGTGCCTGGACCGTGAAGTCCTGGGCGTCGGGCATCTTGGGCTCGACCTGACTGTGAAGCTCTGTCGCCTGATTAACGAAAGCATTTGCTTTAGCTGGCGCCGAGAACCCGGACGGAACGGCGCCCCCTTCGCCGCCAAGGAGCGGTAGGCTTTCAGCCGTTCCCTTGGCGATGTTCCACGCCGACGTAGCGACCATCTTGGTGAAATCCGTCGCCGTCATCGGCGCACCGGAATGCCCTGACTTGTAATAGTCCAGCATCGTCTCACGAACAGCCTGAGGCACGACGGCGCCACCCAGCGCGGCGCCAGCCACGGCGCCGGGGCCGGTGTCGGCAGTGGCGATACCGCCCGCGACGGCGCCCACAACGGACGGGACAACACTGCCCGCCAAGCTGCCAGCCGTCTCGGCAATGTTGTCGGCGAGGCCGGTGAAGAACCCGGCGTTCTTCGGGATCGAGGTATCGACAGGCTTGCCGCCGCTCTCGACGAGGCCGGTAGGCGACATGCGCCAGCCGGCGACCAACGCCTCGTAGGGGTTCTGAACACCCTCGGCGCCCGGCGCATTCTGCACGAGGCGATTTGCTGGCGCCGGGTCGGGCGACGGAGGGGGAGCCGGCTGATAATCTTCAACGGGAATTTTCGACAGGTCAGCCATTATTGCGCCGGGAGTTTAGGTATCGGTCCATAGCGTTTTCCCGGTTGTCCCTCGACGGTGAAATACTTACCAAAGTTCTTCGGGTCCGCCACATAGCCATCGACTTCCTTTGCTGTCAACTGGTTCGGTGCGGTCTTAACCCCGGTGCCGCCGCTTTGAAAGTCCGCAGACTTCTTGTTCTGGAGATATTGGGGCGCAATGCGGCCAAGATAGGACGGGCTCTTGGGGTCCAGCATCGCCGCGGCTTCTTTCGGGTCGCGGTCATAGGCGGCATTATACTGCTGCTGAGCGTCCCGATAGAAGTTGGCATAGTTCTGGGCGCCAACCGGATCGGAGCTTCCCATGGAGAGCTGCCCCGTCGCCGGATCGACGCTGATCTGCCCCGAGCCGTGCGTGAAGGCGGGCTTCTGCCCGGCTGTAAAACCAGCGAAGTCTTTCTCCGCATTCCGGCGCGCGGGGTCAGCCGCGAGGTTCTTTATCGCGCCAATGAAGTATGACGTATCTCTGTCCGACAGGTGCCCATCAGCTCGCGCCTGGTATACGTCAGCGTCGGACAACTGGCCTGCCAACATCTTTTGGTTAAACATAGAATAGGTCGGCGGATCAGTCGCGGCCTTAGTGCCGGCCGCGTTAGCCTTGTTTACCGTGCGGGCCATGTCTGCCAGGGCACGTATCTCGCCGCCGTCAGCATTGGGCATACGGGACATGCGGATAATCTGCTGCGGTAAGTCCGGTGGCACCTTCAAAGTCCCGTCGGGCTGGATCATCGACGCTGTTAGCCGAGCAGAAGTCTGCCGAAACGCTTGCGTGTCCGCTTCCTTCTGCTGCGTCACCGCCGCCTTCTGCGCTTCAATCTGCGCTTTAGATTGCATGTCGGCATAGCTCTGAAGCGTCTTGATGTCCTGCCCAGAGAACAGGCCGGCAAAGTATCCCCCGCTAAGCGCAGCCTTCGCGCCCGCCGGGTTCTTCTCTGCCATCGTATCGAAGGCTGCGATACCGAGATCGCGGGAAGCCTTATCAGTAAACTCACTTTGAACCCGAGAAAGGTCTTCAGCCGAAAGAAACGAATGCGTCTTCAGTTGGTCCGCCATCGCCCCGCGCAGATAGGCAATCGCCGTCGGCAGTGAAGTGGGGTCATTCGACACGGCCTGAGCGAGGCCGTCCTTTGTTTGGCTCAAGTTCGACAGGACTGCTTGCGCCGACAACGTAGATTGATATGCCATCGACTTAGACGTAAACGTATCGCGCAACGTATTGCGAACACGCTCTGCCTGTTCCAGCCCGGCACGCGTCGCAACATCGGCGCCCACATTGTTGATGGTCGTATCCATCTGAGCACGCCAACTATCCGCTGCCTGGTCGGCGTCATTGGGGTTGGTATTCTGCATGGTTGTCGAAAGACTTTTCGACAGTGCCGCAAAAGCCTGTGCGCCGTCCGCACTGACCTTACTCGTGTCCTGAATTTCAAAATGGTTCTGAACCGCGTCACCCGCTTGGCCTACGCCTCGCCCAATCGCCTGCCCGGCGACAGCCGACGCTTCCTCAATGTGGCGACCTTCAATCTCAAATGCTTCGCTGCCGGCGCTGTCTGCCCGCGGGGCGCCTATATTATTCGTATAAGTCTCGATATTATTACCGGGCATAGAGTGCCTTCCAGTCTGTCGAATGACGCATCATAATCAAAACCGCGCCGATGCAGTAACACAAAGGCCAGAGGGCGGCAGTGACCGCGGCACCGCGTAACAGTCGACGCGCTCCCACAACACCCGCGGCGGCAGCGATGTTCTCTGCACGCCAATTGAAAACCGTACAAAGAAAACGAGAATAGAAGCTGCGAGGGTGGTCCCGCAGATGACGAACACTCGGGACAGCCCAGACATAGTACCCCTCTTTCACGGCAGTTGGATAAGCGTTGAAAACTTTAGAACCGTGTTTCCAATAGCGCATCGGCATCCGGCCTTGTTTCATAAGTTCCGTGCAGATGACCCACGCCAGAAAAGAAAGCGCGGTGCCGACGGTGTCCAGAATGCCACCCCCGGCAGCCGCTCCGGCAGCCGCGTCTGTTACGCCGTCTGCCGCTAAACCAGATGCCAGAACCGTATCGGAGCCAGCAGCAATCGCCGCAGCAGAACCAGCAACCGCCGACGTTGCGACCCCGCCACCAATACCCAATGCAGTTCCTACGCCGCTCACAGCAGCGCCAATACCACTTGCGATTTTACCGAGCCCACCGAGGTCTGAGATCGCACTGATGCCCTGCAAGATGCCACCGACAACCTGCCCTTGGCCCTGTGCCTGCGCCGCCTCGGCCTGGCCACCATAGGCGGACGCCTGTTCCGCATAGCCCTTTGCCGTAATCGAACCCTGGTCCTCAATTAAAGTTTTAGATAGGGCGGCCTGAAGGGCGCTGGAACGCATCAAGTCTCCGGCGCTCCCGCCAGGTGTAAACCCGGCGCCAGCTACGTCTGCGCGCTCTGTTCCCAATGCCTTGAATATGGCGATGCCAGCTTGATCTTCTTGTACCTGCGTTGATGCGCGGGTCGTGAGTTCGTTTGACTGCGCAATAGTGGCGGCTTCCGAATATGCAGAAGCCGCACTCGCAGACCCAGACGAGCCAAACAAATCTTCAATGGCGCCACCAGCGGCCGAAGCCGCCTGCCCGGTACTACTCATTTATGACTTCTCCTGCGTTTCCAAGAATGGCACAATCGCGCAGACTGCACAAGGGTATGGACGGTCGATTTGCCACGCGAGTTGCCCGTCATAACTAAAGGTGTCTTCAACCGTGCCCTGATAAACGCCAGAGAATAGATTAGGGGGCACAATAGGTGAACCCCCGGCGGTAGAAAAAGCCAGCGCCCGAAACTTTCCCAAAGAAGTGCCGATTGAGAGCGCAGTCGTATTCAAGAGCAGTGCAGCAAACTGAGCTGACTTCCGCTTCTTGCCAAACCCGGGCCCCTGTGGCGTCTGCGACTGCGCTTGCGTGTCGGGCCGCAACACCCGGCCTGCCGATAGATAAGTGAAGCCGATGACCGCCGGGACCACAAGCTTAGTGCGGTTCGGCGACGTACCAATATCAATCTGCACCGAGCGGTTACCATAAGCAGTCGCGTCAGATATACTCGTAAGATAGTCCACAGTAAACACTGCGTTTAGGTCAACATTGATCGGAACCGACACAGACCCATTCGAGACTGTGGCGTCCCCGCAATCTAAGCCGCCACAAGATATAGAAACAGTCTTCCCATTCAAATATGACAGCCCATAGAAAGTGAGAGTAAGACCCACGTCCGTGCCAACTATGAGGCCCCCGGTCGGTATAATTGCGTCATCACAAAAAAACCCGTCAACGATTGCGTCGCCAACGTCGAAAATCTTTTCCATGACTTCGACGTGCCGTACGTCGGTCACGGGATCATTTGTTACTAAGGCCAGGGTGTCGAGAAGCCCGTCGCTACTCGGCGCCGTTGCTATGCTCTCCACAAGCCGCCCGCTTCCCAAAACATGCCGATGCCATCCAACAAAATCCGCCGCTTGCGACGACATCAAACTGGTGCGCTTATAGGTCAAACCGCAGAGAGAGCCGTCATTATTGCGGACCCAGATCAGGGGCGCGAGTTCGTCTTGATAGCGAATTTCTGCGATGCCGGAAGTTGTCAGGTGCTTGCCGGTAAACGACAAATTCGGCGCCAGATAACGCCCGCTAAAAATGTCGGGGAAATACTCCAGAAGTTTGCGTTGGAACCGCTGCACAAAACACGTCGTTAAGTGCGTCTCAATCGGCTCGACATCTGCACACCCATATTTCGTAACGCGATGCGCTTGAATGCTAGTGGGGGTCAAAGGGTCAGACAAAGCCGACGCCTGTATAAGCCACTCACCGCTCTGCGTTCCACAGGCGATACCTGTTGCCTGGCCCACCATCCAGAGGATGGGACTGAGATTACTTGAGTTGAAAGTATAGGTAATCGCGTTGTCGTCCGCGACAGTGCCGTCTGATCCTGTCGGCGCCATGTTCCAGATATCGCCGGACGCCGTACTGGCGTCAACACGGTTCGGTATCGCCCCCGCCAACCACAGGCGCCCTTCATAAAAAACACCGCACGTCGGCCAGCCGGTTGTGTTGCTATAGGCCCCAAGTCGCCAAGTAGCAATCGGATTGGTATTCAGAAGTGCAGGACCATTGATAATAACCGAGCAGGCATTCGGCGCACTCACCACGTCGATGACGCCGTAAGTCCAAGTGATAACACTCGTAGTCGCACCCCACTCAGCCGGGCTGACATCAGGTGCATTACCTGTATTGGAGCTGACAAGCGACACATAGTAGGCGTCCCCATAAGTAACCGCTTCACCGGCGGTATATGTCGTACTTGGATCATAGCCCGGCGGTTGCGAAAACAAGCGCAACAGGCGCCCAGTGTCAGTCGGCTGCAAGCCGGCCCCCGCGTTGATAGACGCGATAGAAGAAAAGGTTACATCAATTGTGCCGCTGGTAGCCGTCGGCGTCACTGTCGAACCATCCGTCGGGGGATCGAGATAGGGCCCGTCGTGAAGAACGGCGTTCACAATTTCGAACTCAGCAAAATCAGTCGAAGTGGGAATGGCTGTAACATTCAACTGCGTGGGGTTATACTGTTTATTCAACAGTATTGCCTGCGGCAGCGCACCTTCTTCAATTTGTATAGAACGAACCGTTGACCAGCTGCCCTCGACAAATTGCGTCACCAGCTCTAGAATACGAGCAAACTCCAAAGTAAACGTACCGGGGCTCGTATAGCCCAGCGTGGCGGCGCTGGTCGCAGCCCCCGTTAGGGGGTCAACGAGAGAAAAATGCGTCGCATCAATGACATCAATCTGATAAACGTAGTTCCGCGCATTTGGCATATAAGAAGCTGGCAACCGTTCATCAAACAAAAAGAAACCCTGGTCGCCGCTGTCCCACCCGTGCGCGCTCTCCGTCTGGATGATCGCAACTGTCGTGCCAGTAATGCCCGCGACCATCTGATTGTCGTTTGTCGTCACATTCTGATAATCGGTGCCTTCCCCCGTAAGTATTTGCGGCAGCGGCGTGGCAGCAAAAAACCGCACAATACCGTCGGTCAACTCCATAATATAGGGCGCACTTCCCTGGAAAGCAAAGTCCATCACCCGGCCCTCAGCCCCATTACGCGTCGTCGAAATCAAGTGACTGCCGCTTCGACGTACCCATGCGCCTTCCTCAACAGGAAAGCCGTTCTGGCATAGGGCCATGGCAATTCTATAGCCGGGGAGGTCAATGCGCCCCTGAACTAAAGGCGACCACTCCCCGCCTAAAAAACTGGATTGAGTAAGTGAACTCTTAGACATAATAGCCCCCTAGTATCGGCACGCGACATAATCATCTTCAGGCGGATAAATCGGACCCGCCTCAATCGCATTTATTAAACGCGCGTCGCTCATACTCTGCTTATAGAAACCCGCGGCTGCCGTGACTTTCTGAGTTGACTGCGTAAGGACTTCTCCAGTCTCCATGGCGATGCGCGCGGCAAAGCCTTCGCAGAACATGGGGTCAAACCGGCGCACGTCGATAATGTCTGCCACAAATCGCACAATGATTGGGCTCTGGTCCCGCGTAACGATATACTGGTCGTCAATTAACCAGTCGTCAAAATTCAGACCAGAGGGTGCCCCAAGATACAGAACGCCGCCAGCCTTCGGGTCGCGGGGCGCCTCACGCAGATAGTTCGCGGGCAGTCGATATATATTGCGCGTGTTCTCCTGCGACGCCGGGCCGCTACCGATAGGATACACAATTGCGCCACTCGCAAGCGCAACATCCAAAAGAAGCCACGTCTTAGAGCCGGTACCGTAATTCGTCGTTAGCGTCCATGGATTAAGGACATTCGTGTTTGTCCAATGGGTGCCGCCGTCTGAAACCGGGTCGTGCCCGATGTTGCCACTCCCGACCGATGTATAAATTAGCCCGTCCGAAGCGCCGACAGAATTTCCCATCGAATAAGAAGTCGTCGCGCTCCACGTGGCGGGGGCGCTTGACGGGTTGTTATTTGTGTTGAGGTCGAACAAACTCGTATATGTAACGCTGCTCTCAACGACAATATCGTCCTTATTATAGGTCGCAGTTGAAGACCAGACATATGCAACAGCCGGATCGTCAGTATTACCTTCTACTAGCGACATCCACGTCGTATAGGTCCCGTCACCTGGGGCCTTATAGACAATCTCGCCCGCAAAATACCCCGCCACCGAAGCCGATTGTTCGCCCGTGTTGCCCGTCAGCGTATTATCAAATAGTGTCGCCGTCAGTGGGCCGCAATAGGCGTCCCAGGACGTCGTGTTCGCCGGGTCGTTATTCAGGTTGTCCGCTACGAGCGACTGCCACAAATATCCTGTTTCGTCTTCAACAATAGCCCCAAGGCCGTAAGTCGTAGTGGAGGACCAAAGCGTCGGTTGCACAAACATTGTGTTGACGTCAATGGCGCGGAGCGCGGCTTTCTTGATCGCGAACTTCCAAAAATTGCGACGCAGCTCCGCTTGCCGCAGTTTCCCATAGGCAAACGAAATCTCTGACGCTTGTTGGCTATCTTCCGAGAAGCCGTCAGAGCCAAGGCGCGGAAGGCCAAGGTGCTGGCAGGCCCGGCCGGCGATATCGAGGGGGGTTTGAAATGCCATCTTAAGCGCCGAGCGTCCCAACAAGCGTGACAAAGATATTCGACACAACCCCACCCACGTTTTTGACGTTGAACTGGTCGCCCGAGAACCCAATGTTGAATGCACACGCGGCGCTACTGCCGTTCACCAAACTTCCAAGAAGTTGCGCGTTTGTATTATCGCCCTGGAAATAAGTGACAAGATAGGCACCCGCCGTGCGGGTCGCGCCCGACGCTGCATCAACATTCAGAACATATGCGATCCCACTAAAGGTGTCGTTGTTCGACAAAAGCGGAACCGCAAGACTGGCATTATTCGCCACGCCAAGCGCCGAACGGGAAATAATCTGTCCATTGCCGCTGTTGCCAACAACTGTGTCGCCCAGGCCGTTCACGGCAGAACTGATATAAGGCGCCGTATTCCCCCACACCATTCCCTGGTTACCAGTAAAGGCTTCAGCATAGCCGCCATTTATACCATAGATAAGCCCCGAGGAGCTTACGCCGGGACAAAAACAGCCAGTGACACTTGTGGCGCCCGCCACTCCACCAAAATTTATAAGATAAGAAGAACTGGCGGTGTGGAGGTAGGCGCCCGCGATGGAAAAATTCCCATTGGCGGCGCCAGATGCCGGAGTAATACTTCCGTTTACGCTGTTCTCGTACCAGCCACCGGCAATACTGAGCAACTGGATATTATGATGCAAAAAGTCTGTTTCATTGCCGACGCAAATGACGTTGTGTAAATTCCACATAGAGCCGTCAAGGCCGCTGAAGGCGGCGGTCGTATTATCAAGGAGCGTCGCATTGTAGAAGTTCTCGGTCGCGCCCTGGCCAATCGCGCCAGTCTTGCAATTATAAATACCGCCACCGACCATGAAAAAGTCATTGGCAAAATTGGGGGACGAATTGCTATGGCCAAGCTCGATGCCAATGCCGCTGCCCTGCGTGACGTTCTGAATAGCTACGTTGTAAAGTGAGTTGCGCCAGTTGCCGCCGCCCGCGCTATCGCTGTTGTCATAAACTTCAATGCCAACTCCGGCCAAGAGGTTGCCGTCGAACATAAGATCGCGGACAGAGCAATTACTGTTCTCCGCGCCAGAAGAACTGGCGCGGAAAGAAAACATCTTGCCACCACTGGAGCCCGTCCACTTGACTTCGGTGTTGCCTTCCTGGGTCTGGAAGCCGGACCCGGCGCCTTCGATAATCTGGCCGCTGAACTGAAAGCGTACCGTGTTGGCGATGGCATAGGTCTTCGCGCTTAATAGAAGCCGCAACGGATGCGTCAGAGCCGCATTCAATGCCGCGCTGTCGTCTGTGGAGCCATCGCCTTTAGCACCGAACATTTCGGCCGTGACAAAACTGCTGATGCCAACACGGTAATAACGATGGCCAGAGGCGTCAACAAAAATCGTACCGCCATCGTCAGCGGAAGTAGTATCAGAAGGTACAAAGAGCAGGAGCCCAGAGCCGCCGTCGCCGGCCGCATAGTAACCAGAAAGAAAAACCAAACTCAGCGCGGCTGTGTTTAACCGCAGGAGGGCGACTGACCCATAAGTAGCAACACCCGCCCCGGCCAAAAAAGGGGCGATATCGGCAAAGGGTATTTGTTCTGCCGGACCCGCGGTAGCGGCGAGACGGCCAACAAGCGTGCGTGACTGAAGCGTTTGGGGGAAAAGGGGAAGCCCAAGGCGACCTGAAGACGACATAATAAGCTCCGTTGCGAGAACTTACTCGCCCTGAGGGATGCGGGTCAACTGAACATAGTTCGCCGTGCTGGTGGTGATGACGATTTCATAGAGGCCGGGGGGCACGTTCAGTGCGCGATAGATGCCAGCCGCGGCGACCGGCGTGGTGGGCGCGGTTGTGAAAGCGGCGGTGTCGGCAATGAGAGCAACGGCCTCAAAAGTCGAGCCGTCCGGTCCTAGCTTCTTCAGCGTCATTGCCGGAGTGCCAGTGCAGAGAAGCTCAACCATGTAGGAGCCGCCCTGGAGCAAGAAGCCAGACGTTCCACCGTTTACGTTTGGCGTGGTGGAGTTCGCTGCGTTCAACGTGCCCGCCGCGATGTTCGACCAACGATATGCTTCGCCCGCGCGCATGTTAGATCAACCCGCTGTCTTTCGACGCCAGCCGGCCGTCTTCCAGCCGGCGAATGAACGCCTGCAAGATCAGGATGACCTGTTCGTTCGAGGCGCCCGTCGCCGCCGCGTTTACGCGAAGCTCGACGTTGCCGGCGCCCGGCGCACTGGTGCCGAGGGTAATCTTGTCGGGCGACTGATCGGCGCCGAAGCTGAGGGAATAGGAATAGGAAGCCATTGGGTTCTCCGGTTACGCGCTGAAGTTTAACCCCAAACCGCCAAGTTGTGCAACAATTTTCTGCCAAACCGAGCGGAAAGCGTTTGCGCTTGTAACAGTTGAGGAATTGACGATGATAGTCACGTCGGCCCCGAGGGAGCCCGATACCGCCGCAGCGGCAGTTTGGGCGGCCAGGGAGGCAGTCGTAAAGGTGTTAAGCTCCGCCGCAATGGTGGCCCATTGAGCGTGGGTCAGGCCGGTGCCGCCGCCAGTCGTAAACTGGAGGGTGCTAGTGTTAAAAGTGTCTCCCGTGATGGCGATGATCGCAGCGGCCGGGATTTTATAATCCGTCACTGCAGTCGCAAGATCGGTGACGACAGTTGTCGCCTGGGCAACGATATCGCCGGAGCCACCAACGACCTGTGAGGCAAAACGGCTCTCGCTCAGCTTGGCGCCGACGTTCGCGTTTATAGATACCGATGCCATAACTGGCTCCTGATTAGCGTCCAGCGGGCGGCGTTCGCCTCCGCGGGAGGGGGCTAACGCGGGCGGCGACCACCACCCGTTGGAACCTTAGACGACGTACTTGACCGAGATGCCCAAGTTCGCCGAAGCACCCGTTGCGGCGACGGTATGGACCGCCAACACAACGTCGATATTGCCGGCCGGAGGGGCGCCGGTCTGGTTCGGCAAGCCGAACGTCAGGCCAAGGGCAACCCAAAGGGGCTCATTGCGGTCCACGGTTGTCCATTTGATATCAACGCGGGTGCTGGCGCCGGTGACAGAACCGTAGGTGGCAGCCGCGGCGAAGCAGTTCGCCGAGATCAACGTACCCTGCAAAAGCTGTGGGGTACCATCGAAGGCGCTGTCGGACCAATAGGCGCCAACGTCGAACGCCAGGGCCGGGGAACCGCTGGTGTCGAGCTGGCCGTCGGCGAACAGCTCCAGGCTCTTGACCTTGGCATAGACCGGCAGGCGGACCATTTTGTAGGTCGAGCCCGTGGTCGCAACGCCGGCCGAGGTCGGGGTCACGTAGTCCGAGATTTCCTTCAGGTAGGCGCCAGCGCCGACACCCGTGGTATTCGCCGTCACGATGAACGGGCTCGACGTGGCGTCGAGGTTCGTGATCGAGAGGGACTTCAAGCTATCAGCAGCCATGTTTTTTACTCCAAAATTCTTTCAGTAGAAGGCCCCGGCTTGGGGCCGGGGCTTCAGGGATTACGGGGTGATGTCGGCTCCGGTGGTGTCAGCGGCGCAAATCTGGATTACGCGGCCGAGTTCGAGGCGGGTCGCACCGAAGGAGATCATCGTGTTGATGTCCCACGGATTGGACGACAAGTCGGAACGACGGAACACTTCTGTCTTCACGTCCTGCCAAGTGCCCAGATAAAGGCCGAACTTCACGAACGCCAAGCAGGAACGCTGGTTGGCGTTGCTGTCCTTATCAGTGACGACGTTCAGGCGCTCGGACACAACAATATCCATGCCCATATAACGCTTCACGACGCCATTCTCCAGAACGCCACCGTTCTTGTTGAAGTCCGAGGACGTGACCTGGGCCTGATTGCGGAGGTCGGCGTGCTGCTGGGAACCAATGACCAGAGTGATGCTCTTGTCTTCGTCCAGAGCGTGATACTTTTCGAGAATGCGATAGGCTTCATTCAGCTTCGCAACGGTCAGGCCGACCGCGGCGGAGGCGGCGAAGTCGCCGGCGATCTGGAAGTCGGTCGTGTCCCAGGCTTCCGTCGAGAGGGAGCCGGTGTCGGTGCCGATGGTCGAGGTCGCGGTGGCGGCGCGGATGATTTCATCGTCCCAAGCGCGACCACAAGCCGCGGCAGCGCGAGCCACGAGCTGGCTCTTGGGGTCGATGGGGGTCTTGAGCTGGTCGAAGTTGTCGATGTACTGATCGGCTTCCTTGTCGATGGGGACGATCCAACGGCGGGAATAATCCTGCTCCTCATACTGCTTGGGAGCGAAGCGGCCCTGCGGGGTCTTCATAGACAGGGCGCCAAGGAACTGCACCGGGCTCGCCATCTTGGCGCCCGCGTGGGAGCCTTCCATGACGCGACCGCGCAGAAGCGAGGACTGCTGTTGCAGCTTCAGACGCAGGAGCGTCGAAAACTGAAGTTGGAACAAGTCGGTCAAGCCAGCGTCGGTCGTCATGGACGAAACTCCGTTAAAATTCTATGGGAGGGCCGTGTCCATAAAGGGGGCCGGGACGCCCCGCCCGGGGCCGATGTCGCGCACGCGGCATCCGGAGGGGGACTGCTCCCGCCCTGCGCGAGCCGGTTGGGAGCCTCGCAACATTATTGCGCGCAATTTTATTTGTCAAGCGGAAATTTGAAATTTTCTTGCGCGCAATAAAACACCGCCTGACCGTGAGGCCAAGCGGTGCTGTTAAGTGCCTATGACGAAAGATTATTGCCGGGCGGCCTTGCGGAAGTTGTTGATGAGGTTCGTCAGGTTGTCGAACTCTTTCTTGGCCTGCTCGTCGCCATTACTGAAGCGGTTCGCCCATTCCGTGTCCGCCATCTTGGCGTCCAAGGTCTTCTGAGCGTCGGCCTCGGAGCCATAGCCGTCCGTGCCCATGGGCTGGTTTAGAACGAGCTTGTCCTCGCCGGTCTTCATACCAATCTGGCGGAACATCTCCATCACCTTGGAATAGCCGACCGACTTCTCCAGTGCGTCCACTGCCGTTTGGTCGATCCCGAGCGACTTCGCCGTGTTCTTGGCGATCAACAGATTGGTCGGGGCGTTGGCGCCCCACTTGAGGCCAAGGGCTTCCTTCTCGTTCAGGAGCGCAGCTTCCGCCGCCGCAACGTCGCCGCCCTTGTTCGCAGCCTGGAAGTCAAGCAGCGCCTTCAGGACAACCGGGGCGTCGGTCTTGGAGACGTGGGCCTTCTGAAGCGCGGGACGCAGCGCGTCGATAAGCTTCTGGTCGAGGTCACCGTCGGCCGGCTTCAGAGAGGAGAAGTCATATTCCTTCGCCTCTTTCGGGACACCGACGCGCTCGTTGAAGCGGGCCCAGGCGTCCACGTCCGCGGCGTCCTTCGGCATCTTGATGATGTCGTTGGCTGGCGCACCGATCAGCTTCTCAGCCTGCTGGTGCGACGTGATCGCCGTGCGAAGGGCGGTGTTGATGTCGAGCTTGTCATAGCCGCGATTTTTGATGTAGTCCATCATCGGGGCGTCGAATACGCCAGCCGCATCCTTGGGGACTACAACATCCATCCATGGGGTTGCGCCACCGTTTCCGCCGCCAGCGGGGGTTCCTTCAGCACTCATTTATTTTCTCCGTTTGCAACACCGACATTATCGCCGGTGTAAATGGCGAGAAGCTGCTCGACCGACAGTCCTAGATGGTTGACTATACGCAAGTAAACCTCCCTGCGCCCATCCAAGTTTGCTGCCACCCGGGCATCCGGGTGGAATGTACTTTCATGCGCGCGACAGAAGCGCGCCAAGTCCTGCATGACCAAGACGTTCGCCGGCTGCATCTGCTGGAACGTCAACTGATAGGCGCGCTTGCGCTTATCCATAAACCCAAAGAGTTCTCGAAGCCCCATCCTGATCTCCTGTTATTGCTGGCCCGGTGCGGGCAGCGGTTGCAAGGTCTGCTGTTGCGGCGGGAGCTGTCCGGTAGCGCCCTTCGCCTTCAGCATCGCGGCAGCGGCCGGCGCCGCCTGGATCGCTTCCTGGCGCTTCTGCGCTTCCGCGCGGGCCTGCCGCTTGGCGGCAACCTGTTCCGGCGAAGCGTTCCAGCTTTCCGGCATTCCGTTGATGTTGTTGACTTCCGGCATGATCGTATCGAAGTCGAAGGTGTCGAGCGGCGACGGGTCTTGGGTCGCGTTGACAATCAACAACGCCGTCTCCAGCGAGCGATTGAAGCCTGCCACATCCTGGGCGCGCATGTCGCGCGACAAGGGCGACGTGTAGTTCACGGTATATTCGCCCTTGGCTTCCGCCAACATCTGCGGCATCGGCGGCAGGAGATGCTGCGCCACCAACACGTCAAGTTCGCGGTCGATCAGTGGGCCGAGGTATTCGGACTGCTGGCGGCCAATAGTCGGGGCAATCAGGATGCCGCGCTGGGACATCATCTCCACGACCTGGGTGGCCGAGAAGACCTTGGGGTCGGAGTTGAGCAGCAGCTTGAACAGGTCCACTAGGAAGAAGCCATCGATGCAGGCGCCCTCCTCATCCATCATCTCCTTCGAGACTTGGATGTTGCCGGAGGGCAGAACGCCGACCATCATCTCGCCGTCGGCGTTCATGAACCCAGGATTAATAGCCCCGGGTCGCAAAGAAAGAGCCGCAGAGCCATCATCGCCCGTGAGGAGAACCGGCGACGCCGCGCGGTGGCCCTGAGTAAGGAAATCACGCTTCTCCGCGTTGATAGTCTTGATCGAAGGCAGCGCAAGCATAGCGGGTGAGCGACCATAGACTTCTCCGGGTGTCTGGATGTAGCGCGAGATTGCGCACGGGAATTTGCGGTAGCCGCCTTCGCCGATCATCTCCTGCGTGGTCAGGCAAATATAGTAGCTGGCGAACCGCTTGCCCTTGGCGTCGAGGCGACCCGGGTCATAGTCGTCACCGCGCGGGGTCACGCGCTGCAAGAAGTCGAACGGCATCTGCTGGTATTTCTTCGCCTGCTCGATGAGGCGGGGCGGGCATTTGTCGCCGAACTGGCTGATCGCCTGCTGGGCGCTGAGCCGGAACCAGCGATTGTAGCCGCAAATGAGGCCCTGGTGGTTCTCGCGCAGGAACATTTCGCCGAGCGGCAACGCCTTATAGCGGATGCCTGGGACCGGGCGGCCGGCCTCGTCGCACGCCTGATCGACATACATGCTCCCGGTGCCGAAGGCGCCGAGTTCTTCCCAGATGTTATAGTTCTGCCCGCTGAAGTTGGCGATAGGGGCGTAGCGATATTTGAACAGCGCCTTCGTCGCCTGTTCGAACCAGAGCCGCACTTGGCGATTCTTCATCAGGTAATCGGAGTTGGCACCCAGCATGTGCCACGTCATGTTGCGCGGCGTCAGCAGGCTGTCGAGGATCGCAGCAAAGCGAAAATTAGCAAGAGCAGCCCTTGTGTCAACCTGACGATCAGTCTTCTTCTGGCCGGGGAAATTGTAGTTGCCATAGAAGAACGTGTTCCGCGACGTGGGCCGCACAAGCTCCGCCACTTCTTCCCAATGCGAAGCGAACATCGCGCGCATAGTCTGAAGCTGAGAGAACTCAGCCATCGATTGGCCGAGGATACTGTCGAATTGCTCATTAGTCGCCATTATATCGTGCCAGTCATCAAAGATGTTACAGCACCGCCGGGTGCATTGGCGACCCCCGCGGATGATGCCTGCAAGTCCTGAAGTCGTTTCTTCTTAATCTTATCGGCAATATCAGCCGCTTCGTTCTTCGCAGCCGCGCTCAAGCCCAGGTCGCCGGCGGCGCCCATGATCTGGGACATGATTGGGTTGGTTCCGGCGGCTGACATCAAAAGCTCCAAATAGGGGAACAGGACGAATGTTCCCATTCGACATTAAGGCCGAGACCCCTGCGCCGCCGCAAGATTATTCCACGGCGCAAGGAAATGTCAAGCCCTAACCCCAGAGGTCGCGCGGCGACAGTTCAGCCCCGTCGGCAATCTGAACACCAGGACCGCGGGAAGGCTTTTTTCCGCCCAACATCACCATCTTAGCCATCCGCTTCGACATCACGGCGATGCGGGTTGCCGACATCAGGTCATCTCGTTCCTTGACGATCAGCCCATCCTTGCGGTGATAATTGTTAAATTCATCGAACCACTCAGTCAGGTGGGACGCAACTTTCAGTCGGCCGCTCTTAAACCGCTGATCCATCTCCAACACTCCGGCTTCGGTCGAATATCCGCCGTCGTCGAATTGAGCGTGCGCGGGACACATAAGCAACCCCTGGCCCTTGTAGAGCGACGCCAGTGTCTCGCCCGACCCCTTCTCGCGCTGGGCGCCGTCATGTGGCCAAGCGACCGGGACGTTTATGGCGACCCGCTTCATGGCGTCGGCGTGCTGGAGTGGGGTCGCGTCCGCCATGCGGATCGTGTGGTGGATGTGGATTACGTCCTTGTCCTTGTCATAGAGGATCAACACCGCGGCAAAAGGATGGGCGATGCCGAAGTCGATGCCCCAGAGCTTGCACCAGTGGGTTGGGATCACGGGGGAGGCCATCGCCGGCTCCTGAATGTTCAGCGGCGACACGGCGAACACGCGGCCTTCGCCGCGCATCGGTACGCCCATGAGGCGCGCGTCCCACATATACTCCGGGGTGTTCTGCTTGATCTCCTCGATGCGGTCGGGTGTCATGTGCGGGCAGTCATAGGCCGTCCCGACGATCTCTTTCATTCCGGGGCCGCCCTTCTGAAAACGGAGATAGACTTCCTTGATGCCCTTGATCGGGGTCATGGTCGTATAGATGATACCCTTGGTGGCGATCAGGCGCGCGAGACATTCGCCATAGATTTTCATGGGCGGGTCTTCATCGCACCAGATAAGATCGACACTGCGGCCCTGGAAGGCGTCCGGCTCCATCGTATAGGCAAGGAAGGTGAGTTCGGAGATGCCGCCGCTCTTGTGCCGCACGTGCACCGTGTCGATCAAGTCGGTCGTCCCGCGCGATGTCGAGGGGTCGCCAATGAAAGCGTCCTTCGGGATGTAGCCGGTGCCACGCTCCGACAAGACGCCGGGCTTTCCGATAAGCTTCTCCTGCGGCCCATCGCGCACCGCCTTGCCGTCCACGCCGATGGCCCACGCCTTCACTGGCTTCGTGAAACGCTTGCCGAGCCACCAGTCTGGGTAGTCGCCCGTCAAATGACACGCCGTCTCAAAGGCGCCAGCTTCGGTCTTGCCCTGCTGGTTTCCCATGCGGAACAGCCGTTCCGTAAAGCCGAGGCCCGCGTCAAAAAATTCCTGCTGCTTGGGATAGGCAACGAAGTCGGCGATCTTGTTGAAGCGACGCTTCGTCTCCAGGGCGCGAAGCTCACGCTCCAGTTTCAGGAGGCGGTTCTTCCAGACGCGCTCTGTCTCGCCCGGGCGCTGTTCGAGATTGTCCATCGTCATAAGATGTCGCTTAGGTCGTTTGGGTCATGTTCTGACATGTCCTGTTGATGCGGCGAAACATCTTCATACTCCGCATCAATCGGAGGCGGCAACTGCTTTGCCGGCAGATTGTTAGAAAGCAAAGATCGAACTTCGGCCAAGATGTCGGCCGCGCTGCGGTTGTCCGTCACGGTGACGACCTGTTCTGTCTTGACGTGGTAGCCGGTGCGGTCGAGGATCGAATTGATCGCCTGAACTTTTCCGAGCTTCGCCTGCTCGACGAGGCGCTTCACCGCGATGACCGACCCCTGCATGTTGAGGCGCCGCTTATTTTCTTCCGTGATCGCGGCTTGAACGTCGCCGCGGCTCGCGAGCCGACTGGCGCACGCATAGGCCGTGTTTTCGTTTTTGCTTTCGTAGCCGGCGAACTTGTAGGCCTGCGCAATGTTGCAGTCGAACACCAGGGCCGCGCAGACGAACCGACGCTGCTTCTCGTTGAGGGAGAGCATGGCGTCGCCCATGAGTTCTTCGGGCGGAACGAGGATTTCTTCGAGGTCTTGATCCATGATAACTTTCTTAGCATCGTTGTTGATTTTGTCAAGCTTAATCTCGGATGCTAAGAAACTTAGCCTACGCAAGAAAATTTCCGCGAGCGCGTTGATTTGGTAGCTTTTTCACACCGAAGCCGTTGCGGCGACCCACCCCGGCCCCCGCCCCGGTCTTTTGGGTCATAGGTCTTATTGTTTCAAAATACATGGTCCTAACGCAATTTTGTTTCAAGGATGGTCACCATGGCCGGACTGACGCAACATTATTGCGCGTTAGGGGCGCCGCTGGCGGCGGTTTGACCATTGGGCGACCATAGATAGACCCCCGAAAACGAGAACAAACCATGAATACGCGCAAGATTATTGCGCGTTAGCGGGTGATATGGCTCTGGGTGTCAAAATGAGGGTATGGGATGGATTGTTGCGCAAGCTTTGTAATTTTATTGCGCGCAAGATTATTGCGTGGATGGCGGCAAACGCAATAATCTTTCAATCGAAAATAGGCCAAAGATTGCTCTTGACTTTCTATAATCCCGTGTTAGATTGCCTAGCTTCGCGCTTGGATGGAGGGGAAGTTACGGTACGCAAGCTTCCCGTCCGTCCCCAATAGCGCAAGCGCTAAGGCAATCTAGGATGGGAATAAGTGAAGAAAGAAAAAACCCCTAACCCAACGCAGTATCGGATTAGGACTGGCATACGAATTGAAATAGATGCATTGAAAGAAAAGAAGCGTGTCAAACTGGCGCATCAAAACGCATATCGGGCAGCGATCGGTCTGCCGTTAAAACCGGAGTAGGGCAAATGCAAGTTGGGATATTTAGTCTTCACATGAGCGAGAAAACAGCGCAGCGTATTATAGTGCGTCTGCCAATGAACCCAACGTCAAACGACATTCAGCATGTATGGTGCCAGATTATCGCTGAAGATGAAAAAGCAAAGGCTGAAGCGCTTGCGCAACAATCTATCACAAAATAAATTCTGAAACCTCTTGCGCCCGTCCGCGTTTCGTGCTTAGTAGCGTCACCATTTCGAATTAAACCCCACGGAGGGAAAACGAATGACCATTGATTATCCCAATATCCGCAAGGCAATCCATTGCCCAGTTTGCAAGCTTGATAAGCCCGCCGGCAATATTGTTTGCTGGGCTTGTTATGGCCGCTATCTTTTCCGCTTTGGCATTCCCAAGGCAATCACAATCAAGCTGGATTTTGTGGAGGATGTTCTGTCAATCACGCGTGAATGTGCCAATGCGCGCGGTTACCTTGCCGCCCGCCCGGCTTTGCGCATTGTGAAGTCCTAATGAGATACGAAGCAATCCACTTGCGCGGCCACCGTTATGCAGTTCGCCCGGTTGGCGCCCTTGGCACATGCGGATGGGTTTTGGGCCAAGCATGGACCGTCGCCCATATCAATGCGCGCAGTTCGGCCGAAGCCCTGCTAAAATTCCATTGTTCGCATTCTGGAAAACCCGCGATAGTGGAGGTCCGCGCCAATGACGCTGTTTGACCTTAGAACCATGGCGCAATGCGTTCATGCCTTGGCCCCCAATTATACCGCGCGCAGTATTGCGCCCAGTACTTTTCCTGAGATAATGGAAGCCCCGGGCATTGTCTGGGACGGCGCCAGCGACGCGACCATATGGGGTGACGCTCACACTAATCACGCGTTCCGGGCATGGCATGACGCTTGTCACATTGCCGGACAATTCGATTTTACCTTGGCAGGGGAAATTGCGACGTGCGAAGCTCAAAAGAAAACCCTGTTACGTTTTGCGCCAAGGGCGCCGGCATGGGCTTTGCGGTTATTAGACGCTGAAATAACGGGTCAAGCTTTGCACTATGCGCAGCATGGCGCCTTTCCGTTGGATCAACGTCGCTTCGTTCTCGAAAGGCTGGCGCCATGACCCTGTTTGAAATTTGCCTTTGCTTTTGGGGCGGCGTCGCCTTTGGCATACTTGCTGCAACGGACCACCTATGGAAAAGACAATGAAAACGGCAAACTGGGCTGTTCGCTGGAGGGCGGCAAAATTCCTAGGTGACTATCTCCCCGCTGATTTTCTGGCCTTGGCATGGCGCATTGCCGCGACGCGCGAGGCGGTAGGTCACGACAAATTAAACCTAGGCCACTTAAGACCGTGATTGCCGGAAGCAATCGAATAAGACTAGAACGGGAATAGGACTATGAGAAAAGACATTCACCAAGCGGCGCCATTGCCCCAGATCATGGCCACGATTTACTTCGGGGCGAATATTCCCGGGGGGCGTAAAGCTCAAGGGCTCTTAGACGCGGTAACGGATAACGAGTTTGCGCGTTTCATCCGGGACAGTATCACCCCGCGTTTTCCCGGCTTCACGCTTGCCAAGCTGGGGGGCTACTGGAAAGGGGAACCCGAAACAGTCCGCGTTGTGACCATCCTTGCTGAAGACGACAAGTCATTCCGCACAAATATTCGCATCATGGCGGAACACTATAAGTCAGACTTTGGTCAAGAAGCAGTGGCCTACTCCTTTGCGCTGGTCGAGTTTACGCTTAATTGCTGGCCATATGGGCCGATAGGCGCCTATCACAAAGCAGGCCTTGGATATTGACAGTTTGAGGGGCTTGCGCTATGCAGGCCCCTGATACGGGCAATACCGTCCGAAAAGGAAAAATACCATGCTGAGTTATAAGACCCCCGAGACTATCAAAGCGGACAATGCGCGCGCCGCTCAGATAATGAGTGACCAGGGCTATGATGTCCCGCACGGCGTCGCAACGGCGGCACGGACACTCAAGAAGCCCACGGAAACCATCCCGCAATTTCTGGCGCGTATCGGATACACTCGCTAATCAGTTTCAACGCTAAACCCCTTGGAGGGATAAGACATGACGCGCAAAGACTTCGAACTAATAGCCCGCACAATCCTAGACTTGCCAGTGATGACGCAGGAGGAAATAAACCCATCTCGCCGGATTGCAGTGGCGCGTGAGTTTGCCCATGCCCTACGTCGCACCAATGACCGCTTTGACGAGGAGCGCTTCCTAAAAGCGTGTGGGGTGGTCACCCATGTATAGAAAACATTGCCTTGGTTCCATTGCGCTGGCCATGCGCGCGGATATGACCATATTTAGACGCGGGGTTATGTTTGCTGTTTGCAGCATTCGCCAAGCAACTATTAATGTGCCAGATCAATTGGGCGCCTTGTTTGAACCAACGGAGGACAATCACGAAAATCCTTTGTTCGGACACAAGTTCGGCGCCTGGGAATATATCAACGACGACGCGAAATGCGTGGCAATCTGGCGCGAGCTGACACTGCTTCGGAACAACGTGCATGGTTGCCAAAAGGCAATCATGGAACTGTTGCGCATCCCGGGCCTTGGAATTGTCAAAGCTGCATTCGTGGCGCAATTAATGGGCTTCAATGTCGCGTGCTTAGACGCGCGCAATATCAAACGCGAGGGGCGCAACCCGCGCGCATATCGCACCGACGGAAAGTCGCCTGAAGCCTTGGCCCCAAAGGTTCGGGCTTACGTCTTAGAGACTTTCGGCCGCGCGGAGGAATATTGGGACGCATGGTGCAAAGACGTGGCGCAAGCTTACCATCTTGAGCCCGAGGCGGTTTCGGCCTTGCACCTTTCAATAATCCCATCTAATTATGTTCCGTTCTAACCAAAGGAAAACCGATGACCATCCGTAAAATTTCGTTGCTACTCCCGACGCATATCAAACCGCAACATTTCGGCCAGACCCCGCTCGCCTATTCGCACAAGGTCATCTCTAAGTTTGAGACTGCGCTAAAGGCATTGTCGCCGGCGCTAGTCCGGCACCAGCACATTCAAGAGCGGACAGAAGACCCCCAGACCGGCGCCCAATGGGAACAGCGGGTCCAGTATGACGTATGGGTCAACATGGGCGGCGAAGACCTTGCGCCCTTGGTGCAGCTTGTCCTGTCATCGCTGGACATCAAAAGCTTCACGGCCTTTTTAGGCGACGACTATCAGCGCATGACGCTCGACGCTTGTGAGGAAATTGTTGCGGGTCTTCACGTCTGGTGCGAAGAATGAACCGGAAAGATTTTGAGCTAGTCGCGCGGGCCGTCAAGTCCATGCGCTTCCTTGAACCGCTGCAACGTGCCAACGTGGCGCACGCGATTGCGTCCGACATTGAGCGCGCGGAAAATTGTAGCGGGTTTGACCCGGTTAAATTCCTCTCCCAATGCGGGGTGAAAACGTGAGCGTCGCGCCAGAAACTTATGACCTGATCGAGAAGGCCACGCGGGGTTACCTAGCGGGCCTTGCGCGCGGTGTTCAAATCAGCACAGCGCAGCTTGTGGATGCGCTGTATGACAGCGATATGGAACGAGAGGTCGCCTTCCGGGCGATCAAAGCCTTGGCCTATGGCCGCCTGGCCGACTGCTGGAGTGCAGGGCCCCCAGTCATGCGATATGGTAAGGAAGTGCGGCCAAAGCTCTGGCACTCTCCGGTAGTTAAGACGTGTAAGCATTGTGGGGGCGAATTGTGAGAGACGGCAGCACGGAAGCAGCGGTCCGCGAGGATTGCACCAAGGTCTATGGGGGCGTCTTCGGGCCCTGCCAATACCCGCGTTGCGCTTGCGACCACGCTATCGTTCGCCAGTATGACATGCAGGAAAAGATCAGGGACAAGGCATCGAGAGGGGACTATGACTGATGAAACGCACTCATGAAGTGGCCGCTTCCTTCGGTTTTTCGCCCGCTGCATGGCTTGCTATATCAAAGCAAGAACGCGCTAAAATGTATCAGCGCCAGTATAGGCCTCGCCGTCATAAACCTTATACTCGTGAAGAAGCCCTTGAAAGAAGACGTGCCACATATGAAAAGGTGAACCTTGCGCGGCGTGGAACTTATGACAAAAACGACCCTAAAATGAAAGCGAAAGTGGTGAGACAAAAAGAAACGTATCGTCAAAAACAGCTATTAAATGCGGCTGCTAATGATGCCGCGCTAGATGCAGCTATAGAAAATGCGGAGAAGAAAAAGCAACTAAAAATTCTCATGAAGGCTGATCCCGGTTTAAGAAAACAGATTTTAAAAGAGCGAGCGAGAGAGCGGAAGCGCGCCTTTCTCAAGACCGCGAAAGGCCGGGCGCAGCACCAAGCCAGGAAGAAAAAAAGGATCAAAGCAATTTTAGCGGACCCCGTTAAAGGCACCATTTATCGAGCAGCACGAGCCGCTAACAAAAGGGCAAGAACGGCACTTTTAAAACAGTGTCCGCATTGCGGTGGAGAAGTCACAGTAGACAGTTGGAAAAGGAAAATTGAACATGATAGACTACAAAACAGTCGCTAAAAAGTATCTTCGAGAAGAACCTAATAATCCCATTGCTGCTGCCAAACTAATGGCTACGGAAGCCAAAGGTGAGCTACGGGACCATCTTGTTATTTTGGGGGCTCAACAAGTCATCCGAAATTATTTAACAAGCGGGCGGAATAGTTCTTCAAATCCAGTTCTACCTCATGAGGCTGCTCGTGCCGTGCGTGCGCGCTGGATGGACGAATATCGTTTATTTGATGGGACTGTCCCGCTTGCCAAGGCAACGGATAAAGACCTAGCCGACAGCGCCCGCAAACATGACGCGCAAGCGGCGGGCCATAATCGCACTGCCGCCTTCGAGCGCGCAGTTGCAGAACGCCTTGTTAAAACTGGCAAGACAGTGGAACAGGTTTTTTCAGACGAAACCTTGAAGAAGCTCAAGGCCGAACTTTAAGCCGCCACATGCGCCCTTCGCCTGTCCCCTCGCATAGGGGGGACAGGTTATTCTTTTTCACGGCGATGGTCAGGGCGCGTTTTCGCATTCCAAGGAACTGAGCATAAGCCTCGTCCGTTTCATCGGGGCGTTGCCGGCACATAAGCGTGAGTAGCGCATGATTGGTGAGGGCATGATCGGGATTGAGAGCCAGGACCGACGCGATATTGGCGGCGGAGAACTCGTCGTTCTCGTCGGTCAAGATCGCCGCTTCCTTGGCGCTGGCGGGAATGAAGGCGAGGCCTTCCCCGTAATTGTGACCCTGATAGAGGAACGGCGCCTCACGCTCCTCCGAGGTCTTCTGCTTCTGCACCCACATGCGGACCAGCTTGGCGTCTTTATCCGCGTCAATCCGCAGGACGGTATCGCAGCCCGCGTAAAGAGCGGAGGAACCGCGTGGCCCCTTCCCGTCGTTGGGCGTATGGTGCACCAGCACGACGGCGCATTTGAACGCCTGCTTGATTTTGTCGGCGACGCGGATGAATTGCGCCATCTCACTTGCGCTGTTCTCCTCCAGGCCGACCAGGGCGCGGTTCAAGGTGTCAAGGAAGATGATACCCACGTCCTTGCCAGTCGCCTCAGCCTTCGCCGCGATGGATGCGCTGAAGGCCTTGTAATCGTCTTCGCTCTCGGTCCAGGCGGGCATATCGCCGGTCATGAAGAACGGGACTTCCCCCTCGACGCCATAGGCAAGCTTCCAGGCCGGGAAGTCCTTGGCCGCCATGCGGGAGATGCCCTCGGCGGCGACGTAGAACGCGCATTTGCCGGCCAGGGCCACGTCACCGCCCAGTTTCATGGCGATGAAACTTTTGTAATGTCCCGAGGGGCCATAGAGCATGTTGACGGAATTGGTCGTGAAAATCTCGTCCAGGAGCCACACAGGGGGCGGCATATGGCGAAACTCGTCCTCCGCCATCCAGTGGAAGCGAGCGTGTTCTGCCGGCTCAGGAGCCGGCTGGAGCCGGGCCTCGTCCCGCAGTCTGTCGAGGATGGCGGGAGGGACCGCCTCCGTCACCGGCAGAACAGCCCACGCCCCTGCGTCGTTTTGGGAATAGAGAGCGGCGTTGGCGACTTTACCAGCCAGCTCGTCTATGTCCCAAGGCGGAACGCAGTGGCAATTCCAAAATGTGTCGATCAGTTCGGTCGCGCGGCCTTCGGAGAGGCCAAGGTTCAGGACTTCGGCGCAGACCTGATAGGTCCGAACGTCACCGCCTTGGCCCTGCCGAGCAACGTCGTCGCGCTCAACGTAATCAAGAAGCAGTCTCCTTGCTCGTCCAATCGCGCTGTCGCTGTCCAAGTCAGTTCCGGCGACAGCTTTAGTTGCTTCGCGAGCGCGTCCAGCATCTTGGGACACGTAATCGGGAAGCTCTGCGATGTCGCGGTCTTCGGTAAGCTTATAAGATTTTCCATTGACCTCTCCAGAAATTACAATGTAGCCGTTCTGCCCGCGGGTGTCCAGCTTTGGTCCGAGCTTGCTGACGCTATTGGGGCAGAGGCAGAAATCGTCGCGGAAGATCAGGTGGCGTCCGCCGCGCGGCGTCTCATGTTCGCGCGTAAGCGGCAGGGGGCCACGCTCCAATTCATAACGGAGCAGACTATCTTCGCCGACTGGGGGGTCAATATCGACAACGGCGAGGCCGGACGGCCCGAGTGCGACAGCCCAGTTGCAGCCAGGGTGATCTATAGCCCACTGTTCTATAACTCGCGGATCGTCGGTGGCGCGCGCGGGCCAATCCTTAAAGCCCGCAACCGGCGTTTTGGCGCCGGGGGCACATGGAAAGATTTTCCACCCTTTGGGGAATGTTGAATTTTCTTGTTGCATTTGGTCCCGACAGAAGCTATAGAGTTCTCACAATCGTCGAGGGGTTGTCAAGGGTGTCAATTCACATTACGCCTGAACTTATGGAAATCAGCTATGAACGGCTGAGGCTGACGCGCCCGTTCCGGCGCTGGAAACTTCCGCACGCGGATGAAGTGATCTTTATGGTCACAAACAAGGATGGCGAATACGGCGAATTTTGTTTCGACACTGTAAGGGCCAAGAGCAAGCCGACAATCAAGGTCAGTTGCGTGATGGTGCGCAGTCTGGACAAATTGGATGAAACGATGGCGCACGAGATGGGGCATTTTTATGAATATCGACAGGGGCGCCGCAGTGACGTGCACCATGGACGCTCGTTCCAGAAAATCGCGGACCAAATCTGCGCCGCGCACGGCTTTCGACGGGGCACCTTTTGAAACTTGATTGGGTGAACAGCACGGGCACATTCCGGCTTGATGTTCCGCGTTCGGAAGGGGTGGACATCAAGGCCCTGATGACCGGGCACGGCCTCGACTTTAGTGCACCCGCCAGCATCCCGGGCCACGCCGTTTTAATGACGCGGGAGCCGTTTGCTGCGGCGAGCTTCCGTGATAGTGCGACGCCCGCGGCCCTACACGAACTCCGTCATATCCTGGCGGAGATAGACGAAAGCCAGAAGCCGACAAGCGGGGCGCACATCCGCGTCCCCGGGGATCAGGAGCTTTGGGGCTTTCAGAAAGCGAGTATCGAATATGCGCTACGCAGAAAATTCACCCTGGTTGCAGACCAACCGGGACTTGGTAAAACACCTATTGCGATTGCTTATGCAAACGAAATCAACGCTAGACGTGTTCTCTGTATCGTTCCAGCCAACATTCGAGGCCAGTGGGAGAAGCGGATCAGGCAATGGACCACAATGCGATGGCCTTACACTGTCTATCCCATCTTCTTCGGGCGGCACGGAGTACACCCTTCGGCTAACTGGACCATTGTTTCATATGATCTTGCGAGAAGCCCGGCGATTGGAGCCGCGCTGGCAAAAGGAACATACGACCTTCTTATTTTGGATGAAGGACACTATCTCAAGAACGCTGACAGCAAGCGCACTAGAGCGGTGTTTGGTGGAGGACTACATCGCGACTTTGATAGCCTTGCTTCCCGAGCAGGAGCCGTTATGGTCCTCACCGGAACACCTTTACCTAATCGTCCAAGAGAAGCCTTTACGCTCGCCAAGGCGCTAGACTGGAATTGCATCGACTACATGACGGAGGAAGACTTTCGTTTTCGCTTCAACCCGAGCGAAGTGAAAGAAGGCGAACGCTGGAACCCTGCGACCGGCGCCTTCGAAACCTTTATGTACACAGACGAGCGGTCTGGGCGCCACATGGAGCTGCAGAACCGCCTCCGCACTTCGATCATGACGCGCCACCTGAAGCGCGAAGTGATGCCGCAGCTCAAGATGCCGAAGTATGACCTTGTGCAAGTCACCGAGACGGCGATTGTCAAGCAAGCCCTGGCGGCCGAGAAGATGCTCGACATCGACCCCGAAAGCTTGGCCGGCGCCGACGCCAAGGTGCTGGGCGACTTCGCCGTCGTTCGCCACATGACTGGCGTCGCCATGGCGCCCCAAGTTGCTGAGTATGCGGAGATGCTAATCGACGGCGGCGAGGAGAAGCTCGTCATTGCCGGCTGGCATATCGACGTGCTGGACATTTGGGAAAAGGCTTTGGCCCGATATGGCGTCTTGCGTATCGACGGGCGCACCACGGCCAAGAACAAGGAACGTCACGTCGCCGAGTTTCAAACCAACCCCTACAAGCGGATTATGATCGGCAACATGCAGTCGATGGGGACTGGCACTGACGGCCTTCAGGAAGCCGCCAGCCATATCCTGCTTGGGGAGCCGAGCCCCGTCCCAGGCGAGAACGAGCAGATGGTGGACCGGCTAGATCGAGGCGGCCAAGAGGGCCACGTCCTAGCGGAATTTTTCGTCATCCCGAACAGTATTCTGGAAAGAATATTAGCCTCGGCTTTGCGGAAATTGTCCGTGACGCACAAGGCCCTTGACGAGAGCAACCCGATATGAGATACAAGCGTTTCTATTGGCCCGCATGGGCGGGACTGGAAGGGGTTTGACAGCGATGATTGCAACGCGCAAGATTACCCTACCTCCTGAAATCCCGCGGGCGGCGCCGCCAGCAGGCTGCACACCAGGGCAGGCGATAGTGTTGAATTTTGAACCACTGAAGGAGACGGGCATATGGCACAGCAGATGAAGATTACGGGCGGCATGGTCGCCTTTGAGGACGGGCTGAAGAAGCCTGAGGAGTATACTCCGCCGAAGAAGGCCAGGGTCGAGCTGCGGTTCGATGTCGAGGATGGGCAGGACCCCCAGATTGTTTTGAATTACGCCCACGCATCTGCAGTGGCCAAGGTCCACGAGATGCTGCACGGCGTTGCACCCAAAGCCGCGGCTGCGGCCCCGGCGCCGTCTCAGCCTGCGTCTTCCCCTGCGCAGGCTGAGGCGGTAGCCAAGCCTAAGACGGGGCCCAAGGTGGGAGCAAACAAGAATAGCAGGACCAAGGCCGATCTCGAAGCTGAGATGCTTGCCGCCGCCGCGAAGCCGGCCCCGGCCCCTGTTGTTGAAGACGACAGTGTTGACAACATAGACGTTGTTGAAGACGATGACATGAGCGACATCCTGGGCGAAGCTCCTCCGGCACCGATCACCGATAAGGAGTTGTCCGACGCCTGCGTGGCGAAGGCTGACAAGATGAAGTCTGTGGCCGGCTGGGAGCCGAAGAAAATCCGCGGACTTATCGAGAAATACACTGGCGCCCCCGGCAAGCATAACCGCGAAATTCCCGCGGCGAAGCGGCCGGAGTTCTTGAAGGAGCTTGACGCGCTGAAGTAATCCCGCCCACTTGCACTCTGCTAAGTCGCACTAGAGATAGTCGGCCGCAGGGAAAGCGGTGAAGCTGGTAGGGGCTCTGAGCCGAGTGAGAGTGCTACAATCGCAAGCGCACTCGGCTCATTCCCCGGCCCAATTTGGAGATGAAGATGAACGACGATCCGCTGAATGAGTTTAACCACATGATGAAAGGCGTTGCGCTGGGGCGTCTAAACCCAGACACACTCTTGCTGCTTTCCATCGCCCGCGACACGCGGGAGCAGCTTGTGATGGCGCGCGAGAACCAGAAATATATCGAAGCGATTGCAAAATCAGGAGATGGGCATGACGAAGGACAACGAAGCGATTGACGTAGCAAAACCGGTGTTGTGGAGAGACGGAAGCGTCACCCGACCGGAAGAACTGATCGAATATGCGGACGGCGTAGAACGTCCCGCGCATTCCGACAAAGGCGCCAGTGGCGCCGAGCGTTGGATGAACTGCCCCGGATCGTCGGCCCTCATTGCGGCCTTCGAGATGCCGGAGACTGATGAACCTTCCTATCGCGCCGAGGGTATCGCCATGCACGAAGCTGCGGCCCATTGCTTGGCCGCCGATGCTGACACCTGGGAAATTGTCGGCCAAAAGTTTCACGATGTCGAGATCACCGCCGACATGGCGAACGGCGTCCAGATGTACCTCGACCGCGTGCGACCCGGGATCGACCGCGACAAGGGCTTCCATGGCGAACAGTTCTTCATCGAAGCGCGGTTGGCGGCGCCGGACATCCACGAGAAGATGTTCGGGTCGGTGGACTTCGGCGCCTTGGTATCGCGGCGGAAGACTGGTGAATGTAACGATGACGCCAAAGATGCTGCTTGGAAGACCGGCTTTCTCGACGTGACTGACCTGAAGGGTGGCGAAGGGATTGTGGTCGATCCCGACGATAATCCCCAGCTCAAATACTACGCCTTCATGTTGATCCACACCAAGTTTAACGACCTCGACGACGAGTTTCCCGTGCGTTTGACCATCGTGCAGCCCCGGGCATTCCACGTCGATGGGCCGATCCGGGAGTGGTGGACGACGGTCGGTGAGATCAAGGCCTGGGTCGTCCGCGATCTCCTGCCCGCCATGAGGTCAACCGACGATGAACTTCAGGCCGGCTCGTGGTGCCGTTTCTGCCCGGCCAAGCTGGTCTGCCCACTGCTCACTGGACTGTTCAAGGCCGCCGCCAGCTTTGACCCCAAGGCCGTGATCGAAGCGACGGACGTTGCCCTTGGCCTCTCCTATGGCAAGATCGAGGCCGTGAAGTTCTACCTAAAGGCGCTGGAGGAGGAAGTGTTTCGTCGGCTGCAGGCCAATAAGACCGTGGCCGGGACGAAGCTTGTGAACAAGAAGGCTAATCGCGTCTTTAAGGAAACTGTCACGGTTCAAGTCGAGGGCAAGCCAGCCGAAGTCGATCTCGTCGGCTACATGAAGAAGACCTTTGGTGAGAGGGCGTTCACTGCGCCCGAGCTGCGGACGCCCGCGGACTTCGCCAGGCTGGGCGGCGCCGAAGCCGAGTTCGTCAAGCAGTACGCTTACACCCCGGTCACCGGCCTCACGGTCGCGCTAGAGACGGATCGTCGCCCTGGCGTCAAGGTTCAAACAGTGCAGGAACGGCTAGACCCCGCGATCCTCGCCAAACTCCAAGGAGAAGCCAGTGCCGAATAAATACCCAACACTCACTCCGGTCGAACGCGCCGCCATGGTCAAGGCCGGTTGGCTCTACAATCCCCAGGCTGACATCTGGATGTTCGCGCCCAATGATATGCCCTTCTCGGAGGAGCAGAAGGATCACGACATAAAATTCTATGAGGATTTGTCGCGGGTACGGATTGACGCGACCTATGGTCTAAACTACGCGACGACTGGGGACGCCCCCTACATAACCGATTGACAAACACCTTGGCCCCGGGTATCTGAGGGGCTTCTGAAGTTTAACAATGTAGGAGAATGACATGACTGAAGCAACACAGAAACCGCAGCTCGCTTTTAACGAAGGCTATCGCGGAACATACGTCAATATAATCGAAGCGCGTGCGTTTAAGAAGAAAGGCCAAGACAAGGGCGACCCGAAGTATGGTGCGTCTTTCATCATCGAGCCGGCATTCATCGACAAGGACGGCAAGCAAGTCATCGACCCGGCTTCCGATCTCGGTAAGTTGCAGGCTGAAGTTGCGCGGATGCTGAAGGCGAAGCACCCAGGCAAGAAGCTCATCATCGGCCGTCGCATGACCCAGGAAGAACTGGACAGCGGCGCCGCGGTTGAAGTCAATGTCCCATGGCAGAAGGGCGAAAAGCTCGTCGCTGCCATGAAGGGCAAAGACGGTGGCCCCGCCAGCGAGGACAAGAAGGCAGAGGCCCTTAAGCTCTATGCCGGCAAGATTGTCCTCAAGGGCTCCTCCAAGTATCGGCCGGCTATCGACGCCATTGAACCGGGGACGGGCAAGCTGTTAGCGTTCACTGGCCTGGAAGAAGGCGTCATCAAGGCGCAGGCTTCCAAGTTCTTTTACAGCGGCGCCTTCTTCCTCCCGACGTTCAGCCTGAATTACTATGACGGCGACGAAGGAAAGCCGAGCGGCGTCTCTCTGTACCTGAACGCTCTGCTGTTCACCAAGGGTGGTGAACGCATCGGTGGGCGGACCCACAATCCCGCGGAAGCCTACAAGGGCTACATCGGGAAGATCAGCCAGGAAGACCCCGGCAGCAATGCCGCGGTTGAAGAACTGTCCGAAGAAGAAGTATTCTAAGGACAACGAAGTCCCGCCCTCGCCGGCTAAAATTACTGCACTTGTACGCGACCCGTGCAGGCCGGCGAGGGAGGGGCACGGGGGCGCCATGGCTGAAGTTGTAACCATCCGCCAGTTGTTTGATCGCTTCCGCGGTGTCCATGATTTTACCAAGGAGAGCATCTTGTATCTCCCGCATGAAGTCGTAGTCTATTGCGCAAGTGAGATCGTCTATGGCGTCCCGTCCACGGTCATTGTCGGCTTGGTTCAGGGGCGCCCGTCCACCGAAGTTGTTCTTGATTACTACCCACTCGACGGCGAATTGGAATGAAAGTTCTAATCCACGACTACGAAACCTGTAGCTCGTGCGACCTGAAAAAATCCGGGTCGTGGCGATATAGTGAGTGCGTGACCACGGATGTCCTCTGCCTCGCCTACGCCATTGACGACGGCCCCGTGCACGTGTGGCGCCCTGGTGATCCAATAGATGAACTCAACCTCTTGGCCGCGGCTCCTGACGTTCTCTGGACTGCTCACAATGCGGCGTTTGAGAAGGCCATACATCGAAATATAATGACGCCGGTCTATGGGCTCCTGCCAGTCCCAAACTCGCGCTGGCACGACAGTCTCGCTCGCTGCGCTAATCTCTGCATACCGCAAGATTTGGATAGCGCTGTGCGCGTGCTGCGTCTGGCGAACTTGAAGGACGCGGAAGGTAGCGACTTGACTATAGGCTTGTCGAAGGCAGACCGGCACGGCAACTATCCTGAGATTACCCCGGCTATCTTAGACCGCGTGAGCCTGTATTGTATGGACGACGTGCGCGCGCAGCGTGAGCTTCATAATCGCGTGGGGTTCTTATCGACTGCGGAGACGCAGGTTTGGAAACTAGATCAGCGCATCAATGAGCGCGGCGTCTTGCTTGATCTGCCCCTGATCGACAAGATGCAGAAGATCGTGGACGACGCGACGGAGCCGCTCCTCAAGGAGTTCGGCGAGATCACCGGCCTTAAGGACAAGAAGGGCGTCGTCAAGCTGGCGAGCCCGAAGCTTAAGGATTGGTGTCACGCCCGCGGCGTCCTGATCCCGAATTTGCAACGCGAGACACTCATCGAGTGGCTCAAAGAGGAGGACATTGACAATGACGAATACGAAGAACTTGCCGGTGAAGACGACCCCCAGCGCGAGATCGACTTCATCCCGCCCGAGGTTCGGCGCGCCCTGCATATCAAGCAACTCGTCGGGTCTGCTAGTGTCAAGAAGCTTGCGCGTGCCCGCCAGTGCGTTAATTCGGATGGTCGAGCGCGCGGGCTCCTCCAGTATCATGGTGCTGGACCTGGGCTCTGGGCGGGCCGCATATTACAACCGCAAAACTTTCCGCGAGGAACCATAACCTCGGAGACGGATGAAAAAACTGAAGCGTTTGTCGCCCGCAAGGTCGATGCGCTCATGACAGGAGATGCCGGCTATGTTGAAACAATTGTGGGGCCTGCGGTGGAGACTGTTGTGTCTTCGCTACGCCATATCATTATCCCTAGTCCGGGGCGCGAGTTGGTTGTTGGAGACTTCGCCGGCATCCAGGCCCGCATCGCCCTGGCAGCGGCCGGGCAGCATGACAAAACGGCGCTGATGGCGTCGGGCGCCGATGTCTATATCGACATGGCGTGCGAAATCTTCACGATGCCGAAGCCCGACTGGAGCAAAGGCAAGGACCACTTCAAGCCGCTCGTGAAGGCGTTCAAGGAACAGCACAACGAGAAGCGTCAGTACGGAAAAAATTCGATCCTTGGCCTCGGCTTCCAGATGGGCGCGAAGAAGTTCTTGAAGCGATACTGCAAGGGTAAGGACTTGGACTTCGCGCAAGGCGTCGTCGATACCTACCGTGACGAGTGGGCGCCGGAAGTGCCAAAGCTCTGGCGCGGGTTGGAAGATGCGGCGCGTGATACGGTATGGCACCGCACCCCGCATAGCGCCTACGGCGTCGAGTTTCGGCTGGAGGATATGTGGCTCACGGCGCGGTTGCCGTCCGGGCGCAAGCTTCACTACTTCAATCCGCAGCCCGTCAAGAAGGAGATGCCCTGGTCAACCGAGGAAGAACCCGATACCCGGCGCGCGTGGACATTTCAGGCCAAGAAGACGGGCAAGTGGGTGACGGTCGATGCGTTCGGCGGCCTCTTGACAGAGAACCTTGCTTCTGCTTTGGCGCGCGACCTGTTGGTGAACGGCATGTTCAAGGCCGAGAAAAATGGCTTGCCAATCGTCTTGACTGTACACGATGAAATTGTTAGTGATGCTGAGAAGCGGCCCGACAATGCAACCGTCCTGCGCCAGTGTATGGAGGACATTCCTGATTGGGCTCATGCGATGAAAATTCCAGTGGAGGCAGAGACGTGGGCCGGCGACCGTTACAGGAAATAGGATGCTAAAGATAATTCATTTCGATCTCGGGTCGAATATGGCTTTCGCTCACAATGGTTGTGAGGAGGTCGTAGTCACGGAGCATAGGGCGTTCGTTGGTTCCCGGCAGGAACGTGCGGCGGCGACGCTTGAGTGGATCGAACGCCGCTTCAGAGAAATGAAGAAGGCCGGGATAGCCTTTGATGTCGTGCATTACGAACGCCCTTTTGCCCGGGGTTACGATGCGACGAGATGCGGATGGGGGCTCGCTGGCATCATAGAAGCAGCAGCCGGCTCTAACACCGTCGTATTAGACAGTACGCCCCAGTCAATAAAAAGTTTCGCCCTCGGCAGTAAGAAGATCGCAAGGAAGAAGATGGAAAGTGCGGAACGCCGCATTGCCGCCGCCAACGAGAAGCTTGCCATGATCGAACGCGCGCAGGAACTGGGATATGGCGGCGACAACGAGCATGAAGCAGACGCGTTCATGGGGCTCAAATATGCTGAGCGATATTGCTCACGTTCAAAAGGAAAACTAAAATGACCGATAAACTTACCGACGGTCTATGTGTCGAAGCGTGCAGAACTCTGGAAAAAGAGGGCAGTCAAGTAAAGGCTGCGCTTGCCCTCGGTTTATCTCGTCAAGCATTTCAACAGCGCCTTGCTCAAGCCAAGCAACGCAACATCACCGCCCAGACTGTACTGCGCGACCCGGCCGAGAAGTACAAGGCCGAGAACGCCGGCCTCCGCGCCCAGGTCAAGCAGCTTCAGCACGAGGAAGAAACCGCCGCGGCGATCCGCGAACAAATCTGGAAGCTGGAGGCCCACGACCCGGCGCCGCCCGAGTGGCTAATACGTGAGGGCAAAGGTGGCGCCCGCGGTATGCCGATCCTGTTCGCGTCCGACTGGCACTATGGCGAAGTCGTCCGCGCCGAGGAAGTCGGCGGCGTCAATGTATTCAACAGCGAGATTGCGGCCAAGCGCATCAAGCGCATGACCGAAACCGCCATCGACTTGGCCTTCAATCACATGGGTAAAGCCAAGACGGTCTATCCTGGCATTGTTCTCGCCTATGGCGGCGACATGATCTCCGGCGATATCCACGAGGAGCTTGCCGTCACAAACGACAAGACCCCGATCCAGTGTGTCAACGACCTGACCGACCTGATGGGCGCCCAGGTCGAGGCATTGGCGACGAAGTTCGGCCGCGTCCACGTTCCCTGCGTCACCGGCAACCACGGGCGCAACAGCAAGAAGATGCACTTGAAAGGTCGCGTATTCACTAGCTACGAGTGGAACATCTATTGCAATCTCGCGCGTGAGTTCAAGCGCAGCAAGAAGATCACATTCCAAATCCCGGAGCAGACTGATGCGCGCTTCAATGTCTATGGACACCGCTATCTGCTTACTCATGGCGACATGCTTGGGACGAAGGGCGGCGACGGCATCATCGGCGCGATTGGTCCGATCCGCCGTGGCGAAATCAAAGTCCGCAACTCGGAGAGCCAGATCGATCAAGACTTCGATACGATAATGATGGGCCACTGGCATCAAGAGATCGTGTTGCCGGGCCTGATCGTGAACCCGACGCTGAAGGGCTATGACGAGTTCGCTCGTTCGGTGCTGCGTGCGCCTTACAGCCGTGCGGCCCAGCTCCTTTGGTTCACGCATCCCGAGCACGGGATCACGTCGCGCTGGACGATTTATCTCCAGAGCCAGAAGCGTGCGAAGGAAACGAAAGTTCTGGAGTGGATGGAATGAAGCAGAGCAAACGACACTCCGCCATTGAAGCCTGTACGAACTCGATCTCCGGCATCGTCACGGGGTTCCTGTCGAACATCTTCATCCTGCCCTATATCATCGGGCACCCCGTTGACTGGCGCGAGGGCTGGGCTATAACTGCCGTGTTCACGGCGATCTCGATTGCGCGGTCTTATATCGTGAGGCGCATTTTTAACTGGAGGGTATGATGGCGAAGTGGGTTCCTGATTTGCCGATGCACATTCCGCATGATGATTATTCTGCGGAAGCCTGTGAGATGCGGCTGCATCTTTATCAAGCGATGTTTGCCCGCTCGCGCGGTCGTGGCTTCCGCTTAGCGCCGGGCACAAGTCCGAAGCGCTGGAACCCGCGCCGTGGGCATAAGCCGTCCGTCACCCGCATCGACACGCTGTATCTGATCGCCCGCTATGGAGAACGCCATGCCAAATCCGCCGTTTGATTTCGCCGGCCGCGTCACCGATCACGACAAGGAGATCGCGTCTCAGTATATCGGCTCTCTGTATCGGCCGCCCGACCTAGTGATCGCGCCTAAAGGCTATGGCGAATATCTGTTCCGCTGGTATGTCATTCCGCGGAACAGGGAGGCGAATGTCTATTTCCATATCCAGACGCAGAGCGACCCCGAGCGGCCCCTGCATGACCATCCCTGGGACAACACCAGCGTCATTTTGTCGGGCGGCTATGATGAAATTATAGACACCGAACCAGAGAGTATTATGGAAGGCCAGTGTTATACCGTGCAGCGTAATAAGGGCGACGTGATCCATCGGCCGGCTACCTGGGCGCATCGTCTGCTCTTGCCACTTTATCACCCCTACACCATGACCCTGTTCACGACGGGACCGAAGGTTCGCAAGTGGGGCTTCTGGAAGAATGGAAAGTTCAAGCCCTATGAGGAAGTCACGGTCGAGGCGGCCGGCAAGTCCACATGGAAAGGGAGCATGGAATGAATGCGAGCGAAGAACGAAAGGCGACGCCGATCTGGAGTGGCGTTCTGCGTTATTTCCCCGACGCCATTGCGGCTGTCGCCCGCCTGTCCAAGCGCGGCAACGACAAGCACAATCCCGGCGAGCCGCTGCATTGGGCGCGGGAGAAATCGAACGACCATGGCGACTGCATCCTGCGGCACCAGATGGAGCCGGACGCCATTGACGAGGACACTGGTGAGCTTCATGCCGTAGCCGTCGCATGGAGAGCCCTCGCCCAGCTTCAACTGCTGGAAGAAAAAAGGTTAGGCAAATGAAGATCGCGGTCTATGCCATCTGCAAGAACGAGAAGAAGCACATCGAACGCTTCTACTATTCTTGCGCGGATGCCGACTATGTTGTGATCTGCGACACGGGATCGGATGACGGCTCCTGGGCAGAACTCAAGCGCAACGCGCACCATAATGATCGGCTGATCGTCCTCCAGGCAAACGTCATCCCCTTCCGGTTCGACGACGCCCGCAACGCAGCCTTGGCCGCAGTCCCCGCCGATGTGGATTTCTGCGTCGCCATGGATATGGACGAAGTGCTGGAGCCGGGCTGGCGCGAGCATGTCGAGACGGGCTTCGCCAAGGGGGCCAATAGTATCGTCTTCACGTTCGATCCTGTGGCGAGCCGGCCCTTCGAGCAGAACAACCGCATCCACGCCCGCTCCGGCTTCCGCTGGGCCTATCCCGCCCATGAGGCCCTTGTCACGTCCCTCCATGGCGAAGTCGTCCATTACAAGGCGCCCGGGTTAGTGATGAAGCACTATCCCGACAACGATAAGCCGCGCTGCTATCTGAACCTCCTCGCCTGGGGCGAATGGGAGAACCCCATCGACCCGAGGATGAAGTTCTATTATGCCCGCGAGTTAATGTTCTTTAAGTATTACAAGGAAGCAATCGCCAAGTTCGACGAATATCGGGAGCTGACGATCAAGCTGAACTACGCCCACTTGATTGAGATCGCCGACGCCAAGCACTGGCGGAGCGAGTGCGTGAAAGCCCTTGCTACCGCCTCAGCGGGCAGCCTGGACGCCGGCGATCAGGTCGGCCTGCTGGAAGTACCATCCCCCGGCCTCGTGGATACTGACGGCCTTTAGAAGCGTCGCCTGGGTGGTCGGGGTTCCATAGAACGGAAATGGAACGTCCGCCCCCCAGGCGGTATAGTCACAGACGCTTTCAACATACGCCGCAGTGTTATTCTCGGTTGGCGGCGCCCAGCGGGTGATTGCCTCCCGGAGCGTGCGGACGCCATCCTTGGTATAATAGGTGTGGAAGATTTCCGCCACGGCGCGGAAACCCATCACGGGAGACGTGAAAGTGCAGAAGTCAGGATCGGGCTGCACCGCGGCGAGGCCCTGCCAGGGCTGCCCGTGCCGGATGTTCCCGGGATTATTGTTGCGGACGGCGCGGATGGTGGATGGGTCAGTCATGTCTTCCTCGCCTGGGCAGTCGGCACACAGTCACTCACGATGCTCCACCCAGTTACGGTCTTGTCTTTCTGTATCATCGTCGCCGTGCCGCCTTCGGCCACCTCGCAATTAAAGGCGTCGGGGAAATACCCGTCGATGAACTGCGGTCCCGATTTACTCCAGACCAGAAAGATAAGGACGAAGATGGTCATTTGCTCGCCCCCACTTGTGCGGCGTGGTTTGCGGTAACCCAGCTTTCGAGGTCGTTTAGTTGCTGGGCGTTGCCTTGGCTGTTGCCTGCATATTGAGTGAACCAACTGGCCACTTCGGAAGCGGTAACGTCCGAGCAGTCGTCATCAGATTGGCCGGGGGCAAGATTGAGGGTTGCAGGATCGGTTGCGGAAGCGGCGCCGAACAGGACGCGAGCGAGGCCAACAGTAGGGCCAGGACAAGATATTTTATCGTGGACATAGGTGGGTATCTCCTTAGTGACGGTGACGGTATGAATTTCGACCTTGGTTTGGGATTGGGCTTCCGAGATCGCGGCAGCGGTATTCACCGCGTCTTGCGCAGAGATTGAAGCGGCTTTCTCCGCAACAGCCTTAGTCTGGGCGGCGGCGTCGTCCGCTACGCGCTTCTCATAGGTGCCAAGCTCCCAGCGGTAGCCGGCGTAGAACCCGGCGCCCAGCAGCCCGACCAGGGCAAGTGCAGCGGCGCCCAGCTTGATCCAAGTGAGGTAGGGGGCGATGGCGGTTTCAGCGACATTAAGGAGGGGCATTGGTTTGACCCGTGGTTGCGGTGATGCGCGCCAGGACGATGGCGCCGAAGCAGAACAGCGCGACCCAATGCGTCACCCAGTCCGGTAGATAGTTTCGCAGAGTGTCGGGGAAGCCGATGATGGCAAGCTGTAGGGCACCGCTAACTGCCGCCACTTGGACTGATGCCCACTTCCATGCATCACGCCAGTTCCAAATAAGTTGCATGGCGTTACTCCTTCGATGCGGCCGGCGCCCCTTTGGGCGGTTCGATCACAGTGGTCTTCGTGGTCGTCTCGGTGACGGTCGTGGAGTTCGACTTGAAGAAGCGGTCATAGAACAGGACGGCATACCAGAGAAGGCCAGCGATAGTGGCGACCAAAACGAGGTATGGTTCTGCGCCGAGGAAGAACGCCCCAGCGGGGATAGCCACCGCCGCCGCGTTAGCAGCGTGGTGGGCGACTGTATCGCTCCCGTGGATTGCTACTGACATAGCTGCACCTTAGAAAACCCATACCGCGACCACGGTGCCCAGCAGGACGGCAACGATCACGGCGATGACCTCGTGATGATGCCACATGTCGGCGATCTGGGCCTCAGCAGCTCCAAGTTCTTTCTGAGCCCAGGCCAAGTCGGCCTTCAGGTCGTCCACGATCTTGTTGTGCTGCGCGACGGGCACAACCTGATTGGCCCCGATGACGGAGGCGGAGGAAAGATTGTCGGCCATAGGGAACTCCTGTTCGATTGAAATAAAATTTCAATCTGGAACCTAGGGCTGTGGCTAAAAGATGTCAAGCGAATTTTTATGATAAGGGGTAGATGCACATGCCATAAAGTGTGGCCCCAGAAAGGGTTGCGTTTTGTGTAGGTGACCCCGTGTTGGTTTGAATAGCAAAAGTTGTGTTGTTCGCTGTTGGGATACATTGCGTGGCATAGGTCGCAACTGTTGTGACCGTAAGGAAACCTTGTCGTGCTGATTGCTTATTGGCTACGGTTGCTGGTAGGCCACCGATAAGCGAGTTTGCTCCGTTGGTGTTCGTCGGATACTGAAGGCTGAAATAAGCAAACACCATGTTGCCAATGATAGTGTAACTGCCTGACGCCGCAGGAAACGACAAACCGGCGCCGCTACTATCAACGGGGGTCCAATTCCCGGTAGTCTGCGTGACGCCCGGTCCGGTTGCGCCAGTAGGCCCCGTAGGCCCAGTGCCGCCTGTTGCGCCAGTAGACCCAGTAGGCCCCGTAGGCCCCGTAGGCCCCGTAGGCCCCGTAGGCCCCGCGGGCCCAGTAGGCCCAGTGGGCCCAGTAGGCCCAGTGGGCCCAGTAGGCCCGGCGGGCCCAGTAGACCCCGCGGGCCCAGTAGACCCAGTAGGCCCGGTGGGCCCCGTAGGCCCCGCGGGCCCAGTAGACCCAGTAGACCCAGTAGGCCCGGTTGCGCCAGTAGACCCAGTAGGCCCCGCGGGCCCAGTAGACCCAGTAGACCCAGTAGGCCCCGCGGGCCCAGTAGACCCAGTAGACCCAGTAGGCCCCGCGGGCCCAGTAGACCCAGTAGACCCAGTAGACCCAGTAGG
>Ga0302278_10000686_pt1 | contig 42848 bp, 34 predicted proteins | sample III_Bog_N3_2_FD_194543 | JGI IMG/M metagenome (GOLD analysis project Ga0302278, IMG submission 194543) | Peat permafrost microbial communities from Stordalen Mire near Abisko, Sweden - III_Bog_N3_2 | ecosystem: Environmental > Terrestrial > Soil > Wetlands > Peat | place: Sweden: Abisko...
GCCGATAGCGGCGACAACGCAGTGAAGAAGATGCCCGCCGGATGCGCCTCGTCGAGCTGCGTAACCACGCTGGGGGGCGGCTTCAGCGCTCCCTATGGCGTAGCGGTGGACGGTAGCGGCAACATCTATGTCGCCGATTATTCAACCGTAAAGGAGATGCCCGCCGGATGCGCCTCGTCGAGCTGCGTAACCACGCTGGGGGGCGGCTTCGCCGAACCCTTTGGCGTGGCGGTGGACGGCAGCGGCAACGTCTATGTCGGGAATGTAGGCAACATCAACGCGGTGAAGGAGATGCCCGCCGGATGCGCCTCGTCGAGCTGCGTGACCACGCTGGGCGGCGGCTTCAACACTACCACCGGCGTGGCGGTGGATGGCAGCGGCAACGTTTATGTCGACGATTACGGACACAACGCGGTGAAGGAGATCATGACCAGCGGGGTGAACTTCTTTACCGTCCCGGTGGGAACCGCCAGCGCGGCGATGACGCTGACCTTTACCTTCAATAGCGCAGGGAGCCTGAGCGGCACATCTCCCTACCAGGTGCTGACGCAGGGCACGAAGAATCTTGACTTCAACGCGGCGGCCACGCAGGAGTCGAATGCCTGCAACGGGACCACAGCCTACACTGCGGGCGAGACCTGCACGGTCAACGTGACCTTTACGCCGACTAAGGCTGGACCGCGCCACGGCGCAGTCGAGCTGCTCAACGCTAGCGGCGGCACGATTGCCACAGCTAACGTCTTCGGCACCGGCCAAGGCCCGCAGGTTGTCTTCAGCCCGGCCACGGAGAGCGCGCTGGGCGGCGGCTTCAGCTATCCCGTGGGCGTTGCGGTGGACGGCAGCGGCAACGTCTATGTCGCCGATACCAGCAACGAAAGTGTCGGGTATTTCGGCAACGTGTTTGAGATGCCCGCCGGCTGCGCCTCGTCGAGCTGCGTGAAGACCCTGGGCGGTGGCTTCAACGCTCCCGTCGGCGCGGCGGTGGACGGCAGCGGCAACGTCTATATCGCCGACACCTACAATAGCGCGGTGAAGGAGATGCCCGCCGGATGCGCCTCGTCGAGCTGCGTAACCACGCTGGGCGGCGGCTTCAACGGACCCTACGGCGTGGCGGTGGACGGCAGTGGAAACGTCTATGTCGCCGATGGAGGCAACAACGCGGTGAAGGAGATGCCCGCCGGCTGCGCCTCGTCGAGTTGCGTGACCACGCTGGGCGGTGGCTTCGGCGGTCCCTCCGGCGTGGCGGTCGACGCCAGCGGCAACGTCTATGTCGCCGATCCTTACAGCAACGCGGTGAAGAAGATCCCTGCCGGCTGCGCCTCGTCGAGCTGTGTGACGGCGCTGGGCGGCGGCTTCAGCCGTCCCATCGGCGTAGCGGTGGACGGCAGCGGCAACGTCTATGTCACCGATGAGGGCAACAATGCGGTGAAGGCGATGCCCGCCGGCTGCGCCTCGTCGAACTGCGTGACCACGCTGGGCGGCGGCTTCAGCTATCCCCAAGGCGTGGCGTTGGACAGCAGCGGCAACGTCTATGTCGGCGACTACGGCAACAGCGCGGTGAAGGAGATCAACCGCGCCACCCCGCCCTCGCTGAGCTTTGCCGCCACGACGGTGGGTTGGACCAGCAGCGACAGTCCGAAGACGGTGACCGTCGCGAACATCGGCAACCAGCCGCTGATCTTCACCGTGCCCGTTTCGGGCAGCAATCCCAGCTACCCGGCCAACTTCCCAGAAAACGCTGCGGACACCGACCTCTGCTCCTCCGCCACTCCCTTGGCCGAGGGATCAAGCTGCGATGTGTCAGTGAACTTCATGCCCACCGTCGCAGGCGCCAACACCGGCAGCGTGGTGCTGACCGACAATGCGCTCAACCAGGCCAACGCCACCCAGAGCATCCCGCTCTCCGGCTTGGGTGTGATAGCGACCGCGGCCCTCACGTCTCCCACGCCAAACAGCCAGCTTGCAAGCTCCAGCGTCACCTTCACTTGGTCCGCCGGCATCGGGGTCACATACTATTGGCTCAACCTTGGCACCGCGGCTTCGGGGGTTAACGCGAAAAACATATATAGCTCCGGCTCGGTCAAGGTCCTTGCTGAAACGGTCACCGGCCTGCCAGCCAACGGCGAAACCATTTACGCCACGCTCTATTCCGAGATCGCGGGAGTCTATCAGCCCACCGTCTACACCTTCTATGCCACCGGACCGGCAGTCCTGACCGCGCCCTCGCCGACCGCCAAGCTCACGGCCAGCACCACCTTTACCTGGACACCCGGCACCGGCATTTCACACTACTGGTTCAACCTGGGCACTGCCGCTGCGGCTGCAAACGCCAAGAATATCTATTCGGGCGCTTCAACCACGGCCACCTCCGTAACCGTTTCGGGCATTCCGCAATACGGTGAAACACTCTACGCCACGCTCTACTCCTACATTTCGGGCGTATGGCAGCCCATCGTCTACACCTACACCGCAGCCGGCGCGCCCATTGCGGCCACGCTAACCACGCCCACGCCCAGCACCAAGCTTACAAGCTCCAGTGTTACCTTCACATGGTCGGGGAGCGAGGGAGTTACTTACTACTGGTTCAACCTCGGCACCGCTTCCTCACCCGCGAATGCGAAGAACATCTACTCCGGCAGTCCAACCACAGCCACTTCAATAACCGCCACAGGTCTTCCCACCAACGGTGAGACGATTTACGCCACGCTTTACTCGTACATCGCCGGAGTCTGGCAGCCCACCGTTTACACATACACCGCTTCGGGATCGCCAACTCCAGCGACATTGACAACACCCGCTCCCAGTTCCACGCTGACAAGCTCCACAGTAACGTTCACATGGTCGCCGGGAAGCGGCGTGACTAGTTTCTGGTTCAACCTGGGAGCCGGCACCTCGGCCACGGCAGCGAAGAACCTCTATTCCGGCAGTCCAACCACAGCCACTTCAGTGACCGTCAGCGGACTTCCCACCAACGGCGAGACCATCTATGCCACGCTTTATTCCTACATCGGGGGAGCCTGGCAACCCACGGTCTACACCTACAAAGCTCAGTAGGCCAGTTCTCCCACCCCTTGCGGCTTCGTTCGGTCGCCGGCGGGTGGCCACGGTCCCTGAGATTGTTGCAAATCAAGATGAGGGTGCCCACGGTCCCTCGCTTTTGGAGACCGGGGAGGGAATGAGGCAGACTCCGATTGTTTTTTGGACGGCAGGTGGCCCGATCATCAACTTCGAAGAATCACCCTGAACCTCGAAAAGCTGTGCCCCGTTCGTCGCGGATTTATTGCGATGAGCGGACGGGCGGCCCACCCTTCAAATACCCGCAAAGGCGGGTGCCCCATCCTGGCGACTTTTTCTCGCCGCAAGGGGTGGGAGGCCACGATCCTCGACCGCCAGTTTCCAGTTCCCAGAAGCTCGCCGACAAGGGTTTATTGCGCCGCCGCAATGATATCGTTGATATCGTTGATATCAGTTTCCCCACCCCACAGGCAGTTTTGTGCCCAAAAAGCGCATCCAAAACGCGCCTATTTGCGCTTATTTCGCGCCAAAACGGCCTTAAATCATGCTGTTTTGCACTATTTGTCACGCGTTTGCCTGTACTCATATGCGTACACTGGCGCGTCAGTTTCAACATCGCAGCGTGCGCATATCACGCCACATTCGCAGTCCGGACGCGAGGTGCATGGTTAGCAGCCCGTGGTGAAAGTCGGGTTTTGAAAGGGCACGACTTTAGTCGTGCCGTAAGTCGTTCAAAATAAACGTGGGCTTTAGCCCCTGAGGGAAGGTTTTTCGGCATCTTCGACTTCCACCACAGGCTGTTAGGGGTGTGCTGCATTCGATTCGGTGCGCGCCGGCATTCCCGATGCACAATAATTAGGCTCAAACTGCAATAATTCACTCCGGGTAGCAAGGGACTGGTTCGTTGCAATGGGAGACCCCAATCATGAAACGATTCGAGTTATTCGCTGTTTTCACTCTGCTGGCCACATTGGCTGCGTCTGGGCAAAATCCCCAACAAACTCCCTATTCCTGGAAAAGCGTCCAGATCGTCGGCGGCGGGTTTGTGGATGGGGTCATCTTTCATCCCACGGCGGCCGGGATTCGCTACGCCCGCACCGACATGGGGGGCGCCTATCGCTGGGATGAAACCGCGCGCCGCTGGCAGCCGATGCTGGATTGGGTGTCGTACAAGGACCTGAACCTGATGGGGGTCGAGTCGATAGCGGTGGATCCAGCCGATCCCAATCGGGTTTACCTGGCGTGCGGCACCTACACCAATCCACGCACCCCCAACGGCGCTATCCTGCGCTCCAATGACCGCGGCAAGACCTTTCAACGGACGGACGTGCCGTTCAAATTCGGCGGCAACGAAGATGGGCGCGGCAACGGAGAGCGCCTGGCGGTCGACCCCCTGGACGGGCGAATTCTTTATCTCGGAACGCGGCACGATGGCCTGTGGCGCTCGAACGATCGCGGTGCAACCTGGGCACCGGTCGCGAGCTTTCCCGATGTAAAAGAAGCAGTTACGGCTCCGCCTCCCCCCAATCCCGGCGAATCCCCAGAGCAGCGTTGGCGACGGATGCCTGTAACCGGAAGCGGCATTGTTTTCGTCAAATTTGTGCCGACTGCGGGTGAGCAAAACACGGCCTCCGCCTCGCGGACAATCTATGTTGGCGTGTCGCTGATGGGCCGCCCAAACCTGTTCGTATCCACCGACGGCGGCGTCAGTTGGCGCGATGTGGCGGGTGAGCCGACCCAATATCGGCCGACCCGCGCGGCTCTTTCAAGCGACGGATTCCTCTACATTGCTTATGGCACCGCGCCAGGCCCCTCCCGCATGACCGATGGTGCGGTCTGGAAGCTCAGCATACGCAGCGGCGAATGGACAGACATAACCCCCGATCACCCCGTTGCCGGCATCAAGCAATTCGGCTATGCGGCCGTCTCCGTGGACGCGCGGCACCCACGCACAGTCATTGCCAGTTCCTTTGGCCGGCCCGGTTCTGCAGGGGGAGAAGACATGTTCCGGTCCACCGACGGAGGCGCAACATGGAAGCCCATCTTCGGCGGCGGCGGCGTGTACGATTACACGCTTGCTCCCTATGTGAAGAGCACTCCCATCCACTGGCTCTTCGATATCGAGATCGATCCAACCAACCCGGATCACGCCGTATTCACCACCGGGTATGGCGGCTGGGAGACCTTCGACCTCACCGATTCCGACGCCGTCAAGCCGACGCACTGGAGCGCCCTCGCCTTCGGTATTGAGGAAACTGTGGCCCTGCAGCTTGACAGCCCCGCAGAGGGCGCACATCTGATAACAGCAATTGGTGACTACGGCGGCTTCGTTCACTGGGACCTTGACCATCCTGCGTCGGAAGGCGCCTCGGCGCCGCCGCGCATGGGCAACACCACCGGCGTCGTCTCCGCGCCGCTTCGCCCGGAATTGATAGTCCGCGTTGGCGACAGCGCCCAGCACAAACCCGGCGAGAGCATTGGCTACAGTCTCGACGCCGGGCATTCCTGGAAGCCTGCGGCTAGCTCACCGTCGGCCACCAGTCGGGCGGGATCGATTGCCGTCTCGTCCGATGGCGGCACATGGGTCTGGACTCCTCAACGCGAAGCGGCCTATTTCAGTAGAGATCAGGGCGCAACGTGGACTGCGGCGCAGGGGCTGCCCCTCGGTCTTCGCGTCATCGCCGACTCTGTGGACCCGAAGTTGTTCTATGCCATCTCGCTTCCGGATGGGACGTTTTACCAGAGCTGGGACAGCGGAGCCACTTTCAGGCCAGAGCATTTAGCGCTCCCTGATGAGGCGCCCTTTTCTTCTGGAAGAGGCGACAATCGGGGCGGCCAGGATCGCATTTATGCCACGCCGGGACGCTCCGGAGACCTTTGGCTGGCGGCCTTCGACGGGCTCTACCACTCCGTTGCGGCTGGGAATGGGATCAGCACCGGCATCCCGTTCGAACATCTGCCGGGTGTGGAGGAAATCCACGCCTTCGGCTTTGGCAAGGCAGCGCCAAAGCAGACTTTTCCGGCTCTCTACCTGGTGGGGACCGTTCACGGCCAGCGCGGCATCTTTCAGTCCATCGACGAAGCGCGCACGTGGGTGAGAATCAACGACGACCAGCATCAATGGGGACTGGTGCTGCAGATTGCCGGCGACCCACGGATTTATGGACGAGTGTATGTTGGCACGCACGGGCGTGGAGTCTTCTATGGCGACCCCGCTCGCTGACACTGGAGTTGCTTTCGTGCAAATCCCGGTGTTGGGCTACAAAAGCCATGCACCTGGCGCATCACCGCGGGTGCGGTTTATTGCATACGCCGGGATGGGCAAAAAGACAGCGCAGCGTACGCGTATCCGCGCACTCAAGAGTGTGACAAAAAGTGCAAAACAGCGCAAAATAAGGCTGTTTAGGAGCGAATTAGAGCGTTTTCGATGCGTTTTTGCGCACAAATCTGCGCGTGTAAAGGTTTACATTTTGAAGAAGTGCTAACATTGATATCATCTGGCTGCGAACGCCCGGCCACGGCACGGCTGACGCCGTGCCGTGTCAAAACAGTCCTGGCAGTCGCAGTTTCTGGACAGGTTCTTAGGCGAGGACAAGCTCGCCATGAACGGTACGGAAACTGTGTTCGGTTCCGTCGATAATGTCCCGGGCTTTTTGGACGGCGTCGGGTGTGCCGTGGACGACCAACAGAAACTTGTCCGTTTTCAAAGCAACTTCGTACTTCAGTACGCTGTCTTTGGGAATGCCGATACTCACGAGGCCGGCGCCGACAGCACTGACTCCTCCGACCACCACGGCCCCTTCAAGTCCCGCGACAATCCAAGCCACCAGTGGTCCAGCCACGAGGATCGGTCCGAGTCCGGGAATGGCGAATGCAGCTGAGCCGAACAACAGCCCCCAGAATCCTCCCCAGAATGCTCCGACCTTGCCCCAGTACTGCATGCGATCGCCGGTGCTGTCATACCCAACGATGTGTTCATCGGTGTGCGTGTTTCTGGCAGCGATGGAGAGGCTTTTCATATCGACGCCGCCTTCCTGCAGTTCCTTGACGGCATGCTCGGCTTGATCGTGTGTGTCATAGATGGCTACTACAGAATTTGTAATGATCACAAGAGTTCTCCATGTTCATGGGTTGACTGAGTACTTTCGGAAATGTTGCCGAAGGGATGCAATATTGGCTGCAACCATCGCTTTTCGAAGAGCGATTGACTCTCCGGATGGGATGTTGACACCCCGCACCGGAAGTTCAATTCGCTTGCGGATCGATTGTTTCACTTTGAACGCGCAGGGTCCTGAGCAATCGGGTGCATCCAGAAAGAACGAAGCCCTGCGGCCGCGTGCGCATCTACGGTTGTCAATCGATCGGCGCACGGCCTTATTGATGGATGAACTAAGTTGGTTGTCATGTGGCCAAAAGAGCACAGCCTTTCTCCGGAGGACGAGGGAGAATGAGCGATTAGTCCTTTTCATGCTTTCAAAAGAGGAGATCGCCGTGACTGAAGCTCATGCATTCCCTTCCATCCCTACAAGGATTCTGCTGCCCATCGATTTCAGCCCGTCATCGCAGGCGGCCCTTGAGATGGCGGCCGACCTTGCCCAGCACTTTCATGCCGAACTGTGGCTTGTTAACGTGATTCCGATGTTTCCCGCCACGACTCTGCCCGACTTCATTCCCGAGGCAACCTTCATTCGCGACGCCAGGATATTCGCGGAAAGCAATCTTGCGAAATGCAATGCTGCTTTGCTGGCGAAAGGAATCAAGTCAAATTCGTGCGTCGAAATTGGAAACGACGTAGCCAGCGCTATTTTGGAAGTGGTGGATCGTGAGCATATCGACATGGTGGTGATCTCAACCCACGGGATCTCGGGGTGGCATCCATTGGTCTTCGGCTCCATCGCGGAAAAGGTCGTCAAGCTTGTGCAGTGCCCACTCTTGCTTCTTCGTTCGGCCAAGCCTGAGGTCGGCTCGAAGATTCCATCCGCGCGCTCTTCGGAATGGTGGTAGCGGCAGTGCAAACACAAATTCGCAGAGCTTAAGTGCTGGAGACGAATGAAAAAGCTCGTTGTGTTCGACCTGGACGGAACCCTCGCGCCGAGCAAATCATCCCTCGATCCCGAAATGGCTGCGCTGTTGCACGATTTGCTCGGCGTCGTGAGGGTTGCTGTAATCTCCGGCGGCGCATGGCTGCAGTTTGAGCGACAAGTACCGTCCAAACTTGCTCAAGATGAACGCCTGGAGAAGCTTTCCATCCTGCCTACCTGCGGAACACAATTCTTCGAATATGCAGGGCAATGGAAAAGGCTCTATGAGGAAGATTTCACCCCGGACGAAAAAGAGAAGATCGTTCGATCGCTGAGCAATGCTGTAGGAACCGCGGGCTACCAAGTGGAGAAGACCTGGGGAGAAACCATCGAGGACCGGGGAAGCCAGATCACTTACTCCGCGCTGGGCCAGCAGGCTCCGTTGGAAGACAAGGTGAAGTGGGACGCGGACTTCGCCAAGCGGAAAAAGATCAAAGCAATCCTCGACACTCTGATTCCCGAGTTTTCAGTTCGGCTCGGCGGCGCGACATCGATCGATGTTACCAAGCCCGGGATTGACAAAGCTTACGGGATCAAGAAACTGCGAGAGACTCTTGGCATTGAAGTGAACGAAATGATCTATGTCGGGGATGCCTTGTTTCCTGGAGGAAATGACTACCCGGCGAAACAGGCAGGCGTGATTTCCATTCCGGTTCGAGGCCCGGATGATACCAAGCTCGTTATCGAAACAATGATCGCCTGCCTGGGCGACGCCGGTTGAGGAACTTATGCCAGAGGCTGCTGAAGCAGAGCTACGATCATGCGATTCAACGGGGTATCGATGCCGTGCTTCCGGCCCTTGCGGACGATGACCCCGTTGCGCGCATCGATCTCCATCGGACGTCCGGCAAGCCTGTCGGCAAGCATGGAGTTGATGGAATCCTCCGGCTGCGCGCGATATCCGTCGAGAACCTGCTGACCGACGTTTTCATCGAGCCGCGCGCCCTCGGCACGCGCAACCGCGGCACACTCGGCCACGATGTCTTTGGCCACCTGGCCCAGCGCGTTGTCGCGCAGCACGCCCGCGGGCTTCAATGTGAGCGCGTTGATTGCCCCGGCCGAGTTGATGCACAGCTTTCGCCAGGCGGCGGTGACGAAGTCCTGAGTTAGTTCGACCTGTGCGTTGCTGCCCGAGAGGATCTGCGCAAACACCTCTCCCAGCGGACCGGCTTCAACCTGCATTTTCGCAACGCCACGCTGATGAACTGTGCCATCCGCCTGGCGTTCCACCGGGCAATCGATGATCACTGGCACGGTCAGATGCTGACTCACATCGTCACTAAAACGCTCCCGATGCTCGACGCCGTTCTGGACCACCGCAACAGGGGTATTGTCAGCGCAGAGGACGCGAAGCCATGCTGCGGCGCCGAGCGCGTCGTATGTCTTTGTGGCCACAAAGACCCAATCCACCAGCGCGGCCTGCGACGGTTCGGTGAGATTCGCCGCGTTTACCCGGACAACGCCTTCCGGAGTCTTGACGGTGAGGCTGCCGATTGGACGCCGGGTACACAGCGTGATCTGGTGCCGGCCCGTGACCTGAAGCAGGGCTGCCAGCACACCACCAATTGCTCCCACACCGACAACCGCTACTCGCGCCATTCTTGCTCCTCGACCATATTATTACAGCTTATCGAAGCCGATGTTGAGCCTGGTGAGGCCGCGCAGGCCTGCATTGCTTCGCCAATCCAATTCTCTTTCGAGCAAGACAGGCCTCGATAACCTGCGCAAAAGAGCATTGAATGCGATCTGGCCCTCCATGCGAGCCAATGGCGCGCCAAAACAAAAATGGGCCGCCCAGCCAAACGCCAGATGACGATTGTCCGAGCGAAGCAAATCCAGTTGATCGGGATCGGGAAATCGGGTTGGATCGCGATTCGCGGCAGCCAGCCCAGCCACAACCCTTGAACCTTTCTTGATGGTTTTTCCGCCAAGCTGCATGTCCGCGGGTGCAATGCGCGCGGTGTGCTGCACAGGCGACTCGAAGCGGAGCAACTCCTCTACGGCCGAGGCGGCGATCTGAGGTTGACTGCGGAGTTGTTCAAGACACGCGGGGTTGCGGAGCAGTGTGAGGAACCCACTCGCGATAAGATTCGTGGTGGTCTCGTGACCACCGATCAACGTGATGATGGTATTGGCAATCACCTCTTCGTCAGAGAGTTTTTGACCATCGAATTCCGCCGTCATGAGCGCGTGAATGAGGCCGCCGGTTGGGCGTCGGCGCTGCTCCTCCACTCTGGCGGCAACGTAATCCTTCAGGTCTTCGAGACTCTCTACTATTTGAGCGACGCGATTGGGATGATGCTGAAAATTGCCCAGCACCTCGGCCAGATCGAGAACCCATGCATGGAGCTGCCGGTGATCGTCAGCGGGCACGCCGAGAAGCCTGGCCGTTACGATCGCCGGGAGTGGGTTTGCAAAGTCATGGATCATATCCATGTGTCCATGCTCGATGACTTTGTCGATAAGTTCGTTGGCCACGGACTCGATGTCTGTTCGCAGCCCCTCAACCCTCCGCGGCGTGAATGCCGCCGAACATATACCGCGCAGACGGGCGTGCATCGCGCCATCCATGAACATCATTTGTTGCAGCATCACTTCGGAGAACGGCTTCATGAACGAAAGGCCCAGCCGATCGAGATAAGCCGGCGGCGGAGTTCGGTCAGCCGAATAATTCATCAGCACGGTCATCGCTTCCGCATAGCTGGTGACCACCCAGGCATGCATGTATGGGTCCCAGTGCACGGGATCGGATTGGCGCAGCTCCCGGAAGATTGCATGAGGGTCTGCGAGCACGGCCGGATTGAGCAGCCGGAGAAGGCTCAGACGCTCGTCGTCCACCTCAGCAACCGCGCCGGCTGTGAAAGCATTCATCGCCGCTTACTCCGTGAATTGCATTTCGGCTTCTTTGGGGGCCATTGAGTAGACGACGCTCGGCTGCCCGGTTCTCTTTCGAGGTGTCCGCTGCTCATCGAGACCTGCGTTCTGACGGCCCTGGTTGGGGGGTGGGACTGCGAGGTGAGGCAGTATGGCGTCCGCGACACCACGCACGTTTTCCTTACTCATCAAGTGGGAGTGGCTGCCATGGACATACTGGATATGCAAGGTATCTGGAACGATGGCCTGCCAGCCGGGAAGATAATTCAAATGCGTCGGACGGTCGGAAGCCAGGAGCAAAAGCACCTTCCCGGAGTATTCTTCGGGCTGGTATGCGCGAGCCGCCGCTTCAATTGTTTGTTGTGCAACCTGCATTTCCGTTCTCGCGGCTACTGTTTTTGCATCGCCGGGGAAACGATTGAGAAGATGCGCGCGCAACTGGACTACGGTGGCTCGCAAGCCACGTCGCGCGGCCTTTTTGACGAGGTGGCGCAGGTGGCTCAACTGGCGTGAGAGCGCGCCGTGCTTTCTAAGCCAGGAAAAGAACGGCACGTCAAGCAGTACAAGCGCGGTTACCTCGTGTCCGGCAGTCCGCAGTTGGGATGCGACTTCGTATGCGAGGATGCCGCCAAGGCATTGACCGCCGATATTGTAGGGGCCGCAGGATTGCGCTTCAAGGATCTTGCGGGTGTGGCACGCGGCAATCCGCTCGAGAGCAGGCGACTGACCCAGCGATGCAAGTTCCTGTGCGTTAAGCGTGACCGCGAAGAACGGCTGATCGTCTCCCATGGCCTTGGCCAGGCTTCCGTTAATGTAGTGCAACCAGAAGATGGATTTGCGTTTGCCCTCTGGATGCAGGGCAAGCACCCCAGGCGGCAAGGCCCGATTGCTTTGAACCTGCCGATGCGCAAGCGCCGCCTGCTGGCGGATGGTTGGGTTGAGAAGCAATTCGGCAATGGGGATGCTGCGGCCGAACTCCGCGGCAATGTGCTGTTGCAGCGCGGCAAGCAGATGCGAGCGGCCGCCCTGGTCATGGAAGTTGTCGTCCAGCGCGGACTGGCTGTGCCCAAGCAGACTTTCCCAAATCGCGGCCATGCGCCGCTCGCATAGTTTTGCTTCAATCGCCGAGCCAAGGCGCTGAATCGTGGGCGATTCAAAGAGCTGTTGCAAGGTCAGGTCGACTCCAAACGCTTTCTCGACGTTCATTACCAGTTGCATGCCGAGCAAAGAATGCCCCCCGGCGAGGAAGAAGTTGTCTTCGAGTCCGACCTCGTCGCATTCAAGCAACTCCCGGACGATGCCGAGCAGTTTCTCTTCTATCGGCGAAGTGGGCGGAGCGGGAGCCCTCATTTTCAGCATGTTCGCCTCAGTTGGCTGCGGAAGCAAGGAGAGATCGAGCTTTCCATTTGGCCCAAGCGGCAGCACTTTCAGGCATACAAAGATCGATGGGATCATGTAGTCCGGCAAACTGCGCAGCAGGTGCTTCTGGAGTTCCGGCACAATGGGAACAGACGCATTTTCTTTGGGAAGAATGTATGCCACAAGCCTGCTCCATCCCGCTTGCGGGCTGCTGACGATGGCCGTGGCAAACTCGACGCCGGGGTGATGAGAGAGGACGCTGGCTATCTCATCCAATTCGATCCGTTGTCCGCGAATCTTCGTCTGCCGGTCGAGCCTTCCACGAAACTCGATCTGTCCGTCCGGCCGTGCGCATCCGCGATCGCCGGTGCGATACATGCGCGCGCCTGGCGTTGCCGCGAATGGATCGGGCAAAAAGTTAAGCTGGGTGGCTTCCGGAAGGTTGCGATACCCGCGCCCCACTCCGTCTCCTCCAATGTAGATTTCGCCGGTACGGCCATCCTGGACCGGCGCGCCGCGTTCGTCGAGCAAATAAATCGAGGCGCCGGCAATGGCGCGGCCGATGGGCGGAGTTTCTCGCAATCCGCCATGGAGGTTGGTTGATGTGGCGACCACGGTGCATTCCGTGGGTCCGTAGTTGTTGACTACCTGGAAGGGGAGGTACATGCCCGGGGAGTGGTGCAGGGTATCTCCGCCAGTAAGCAGAAAACGCAGAGCTGTCGCTGGCGGCCAATCCATTTCCATCAAGGGCGCGGCGTGAATAGTGGGCACAAAACTGATTGTCACGCGCTCGCGAATCAGCCATTGTTGCAGTAACTCTGGCGACGAGCGCACCGCATCCTCCGCCAGGCACACGGTGGTGCCCGCGCAAAGATGCGGCCAAATCTCCCAAACAGCCGCGTCGAAGCCCAGGCTCGCCAGATGGCTCGCGCGGTCGCGATGTGTGACGCTGAAGGTATCCAGGTGCCAGCGGATAAGATGAGCCAGATTGGCGTGAGTAATCTCCACCCCTTTGGGGACTCCGGAGGATCCAGAGGTGTAGACCACGTAAGCCAGGCTTTCCGGCTCGATGGGTCTGTGAGCAAACAGGGGAGCGGCGGCAATGGCCGCTGCGTCCCGGCCGGGATCAATGCCAAGCGCGTCCACCTGGAGTCGATCGAGAAGTGTGGTTCGGGCCACCAGAACGGTTGCGCCTGAATCGCTCACCGCGTATCGCAGTCGCTCGTCCGGCCAGGCTGGATCCAACGGCACGTACGCCGCGCCGGCCCGCATGATTCCAAGGGCGGCAACAATCCAGTCGAACGATCGTTCCATGCAAAGGGCGACAGTGCCGTTAGATTCAACGCCAAGCTTTGCCAAGTGCGAGGCAAACCGGTCGGCCCGGCGATTGAGTTCTTCGTAGTTCATGCGCCGGTCGAGGTGGCTCAGCGCAACGGAATGGCGGAAATCGAGCCGCAGCCCGGAGATTTGCTCGGGGACAGGACGAAGGATCGCCTTCAAAGTGTGCATTGGGGGAATGCTCCTTTGTGGTGGTCCAAGGCGAGTTGTTCATGCTGAAAATGATCGGGGAGATGTCGTGCGGCATGTCGGCGGGGGAATCCAGGATTCCCGAATCGCTTGCACCGTCTTCAGTGTGCTTCTGTCACTCTGCTCTTTGGCTGCGGACTCGCTGCCTGCTTTGGCCTGTGCTGCGTTGGTTTTGTTTCAGTTCCACAGGGTGAGGAGATCGAGTCTTCCCTGTGTGGAATGAAATATACCATCAGAGATTTATCCGCGCCAACATTATTTTTCGTTCTTTAGCTGGGCAGGGGGGAGGGAAGCGCCGGGAGTGGACTCGCTTAGCGGCTCGCCGAATTGGCGATCGGCCGTCGATGCGTGCGTATTTCAGGCGTCGTGGAAACAACTGATCCACTTCTCACTTAACCGGCTCGCGCGTCGATTCCGCAGATCGAGAATCTCCAGAAAACGTAAAGACACAACTGGATGTTCTTTCCTCTTATGAACAAGAACCACAGAAGATAATGTTAAGCTGGCCGGCGCGGAGGGATTCGAAGCCTCGTTCCGAATTGGTCCCTATGCCATTCTATTTCACCTTGTAGACCGCGCTGCCATGCGCCGGCAAAGTCACACTGACCTCTTTCGATTCCTTGCCGGTGCTATCGTTCCAGAGGTCCTGGGCCTGATGCTTTGCGCCGTCCAGGCCAAGCTGTTTCCAGGTTGCGCGGAGAGTAACCGGCTTATCGTCGAGATTGAAAAATGCAAAGAACTCGGCATAGTTTCTTGCTCCGGGAGTGTCGATGGTTGCGCGCCACACCCTGGCGTTTTCATAACCCGCGCCCAAACTCGCCGCATCCACCGGATGACTGTAAGTTACATTCTGGTTCATGAAGAGGATCGACTGATTTGTTATCAGGCGCCGCGTAAAATCGTCGAGCTTGGTCAAGTTAGTGCCCAGAATCAGCGGCGACCGCGAAATGGCCCACAGCGTAAACTCGGTTCGCTCTTCATCCATTGTCTCTCGGGACTGGCGCGGCTCTCCCCATCCCGGATGAGGCGTCAACGACCCGATAGGCAGCATGTCCTGGTCAGGCCAGTTGCCCGGGCGGACATAGGGGACCCACTTCGCCAGCCGGTCGAACGCATCGCGCACGCCAAAGGGAAACTCGCCGTCTCCGGGCTTATGGGGGAAGATCCAAGAGTCCCAATGGTCGTCCGCGATTCGCCACATCTGCGCGTATTCGGCCACCTCGGCGCCATGCTCAAGCTGGGTGGGGCCGGGCGATAGACTAAGCACGATCGGGCGCCCCGTCTTTTTGATCGCTTCGGCGATCTGGCGGATTTCCGTGGGCCGGTACGGATGGTCGCTGATGCAATCGACCTTGATGTAGTCCAACCCCCAGGCGGCATACTTCATCAACATGGAATCGTAGTAAGCCTGACCGGCCGGGGTGTCGCTTACTCCCCAGTTGCCCTCGTCCCAGGGGCAGGGGGACGCGGTATCGGCCGCGTCTGCGGCGTGAAACACCGATCCGGCGATGGGCAGGTTCTCCTTGACCACCTGGCGAGGAATTCCGCGGACGATATGAATTCCAAACTTGAGGCCCTGCGCATGAACCCAATCCGCCAGCGGCTTGAACCCCGCCCCGCCCGCCGAAGAGGGAAACCTGGCCGCAACCGGAATCAGTATCCCGTTTCCGTCCCACAGGTATTTTCGGTCCACGAGTTTCGCGCCGAAGGGATTCCCCATGTACCACCCTTCGTCGATGACCGCATACTTCCAGCCGAACTGCTCAATGCCGGCAAGCACCTTGACGTTGTCTCGGAAGTCGGCCTCATCGATGGTAAGCCCGTAGGCATCCCAACTGTTCCAGCCTAACGGCGGGGTGGGAGCGGGGGATTGCGCGTTCAAAGCGGTCTTGGCGGAGACGGTGACTACAAGAAGGAAGAGAATAGCGGCGAAGAAAAGCCTGTGCCTTGTCATTTGAAAACGTATACCACATCGGGCGGGGTGCCCGCACTGTTGCGCACGGCTCTTGAATCGCCGAGGGCGAAGTGCGAGCCTCCGGGCTCGGAACCGGATCGCAAACCTATCGCGCCTTGAAGGGGCACTGCTTTTGGCGGCGGGGATTCTCTCGGCCCGGCCGTGAAGTATGAGTTCTTTGCGAAGTAACTCGAAAATCACTTCGAAATCACATCCAGACGATTGCAATTGCCACCGGCGCAAATCAAAGTTGCGACAGTTGACAGGCGGCCTTCCCCCCAATCTCAGGCATGCCTGGCGGCGAAAAATCTTCGATCTGGAAAGTGAGCATCTCGATGACGAACAGGACAGCCAACACGAACATGACTGCAATCGCTCGCCGGTTCCTATTCAAGGTTGCGGTGTGCGGATTGCTTGCCGCAACAGCCGCGACGGCGAAAGCCCAGTTCAGCGCAACCCAAGGGTCTTTGTGCGGCTGCGACGGCGAGGTTAGAGGAATCGCAGCCGGCATAGCAGCGGGCGCAGCGGTAATCACCGTGGTGGCAATTCTAGCGGTTCGCCACCATAACGCCGTTGCCGGGTGCACAGTTTCCGGCCCCAACGGCCTGGACTTGCAGGCGAAAAACGGACAGGACTTTGCGTTGCTTGGAGCCACGGCAGGCATCAAGGCCGGCGAACGGATCAAGGTAAGCGGTTCGCGCAAAAGGAAAGTGGACGGCGTAACAAATAGGGAATCGTTCGTGGTGAGCAAGGTAACAAAGGACTATGGCTCGTGCATGGCGGCGCCCGCGACGCCATAGGCCGCGGCTGGAATTGGACTTTGAATGGACGCGGTCCCAACCGTTTCAAAAGCGGGCGCCAGCAAGGGTTGCCTGTTGGAGGTTACCGAGATGAAGAATGTTGTTTTGGTATTGAGAAGGTTTGCTGAGCCTGTTACCGCGCTGTTTGTCATCGGGCTTGCAGCGATGGTGGTTGTTTTGTGCAGCGGCGCGCTGCGAACAGAAGCCGTGAGCCACGCTACTCCAGGCTTCACGACGTTCGATGCCGAAGGTGCGGGAACCACGGCGGGCAGATTGCAGGGCACAGGCGCCTTCGGCATCAACGAATCCGGAGACATTGCGGGGCTGTACACGGATACGAACGGAGTGCATCATGGCTACGTTCGCAATTCCAGCGGCGACATTACCGAATTCGATGCTACGGGCGCGGGGACCGGCAACAATCAGGGAACTCTGACGCTGAGCATCGATGCGGCTGGGGATGTAACTGGTCCTTACATGGATCAAACCTATGTGTATCACGGCTACATACGCGCAGTCGGAGGCACTATCACCGAGTTCGATGTTTCTGGCATTGGCAAGGGCAGGAACCAGGGAACCGTGCCAGTGAGCATTGATTCGGCGGGGGACGTCGCGGGATACTTCACTGACTCTGGCGGAGTGCCGCATGGTTTTATGCGCGCGGCCAGCGGCACTATCAGCAGCTTCGATCCGACAGGGGCGGGTACGAGCAGGAACCAGGGAACAAGGGCCTTGAGCATCGACTCGGCGGCTGGCATCACGGGATTCTATACCGACTCGAGCAATGTGTTTCACGGCTTCCTTCGCGCGGCCGGTGGCGGGATTACCGACTTCGATGCTCCGAATGCGGGCACTGGAACCGATCAGGGAACCATCGCGTTCAGCATCAACGACGCAGGGGAGATAGCAGGGCTGTATTTCGATTCGAAGAACGCATCGCACGGCTTTATTCGCGCAACCGATGGCGCGATCACGGACTTCGATGTTACAGGCGCGGGCACGACGATGCTATTGGGAACTTACCCAATCAACATCAATACAGCGGGAGACATTGCGGGATTTTACTTTGACGCGAACACCGTGTTGCACGGATTTGAGCGCGCGGCCGATGGCGTCATCTCAACATTCAATGTGCCCGAAGCCGGTACTGGCGGACCATCGAACATAAACGCGGACGGCTTTGAGGGAAGCGGAGGATTCAGCATCAACGATTCTGGAACGATTGCAGGATCGTATTTGGACGCAAACTCCGTGATGCATGGGTTTGTAACCAACCCAACGCAAGCGACAGTGACGGTGACGGCCTCTTCAGGGAGCATTACCGTAGCGCAGCCTTTGACCGTGACTGTTACAGTGAGCGGCGGCAGCGGCAACCCGACGCCCACAGGGACTGTAACTCTGACCAGTGGGAGTTACACCTCCGCGGCTACGTCTCTCAACAGCAGCGGCGGCGCCACCATCGGCATAGCCGCGGGGGCGTTGGCTGCGGGGACCGACACGCTGACTGTGAGTTACTCGGGTGACAGCAATTACGCGGCGGCCAGCGGCACAACCACAGTGATTGTTACTGCGGTTCCGAGCTTCACGGTTACGGGGACCGCGGTGTCGATAGATCCCGGCGCGACAAGCGGGAACACATCGACGATTACGGTTACTCCGAGCAAAGGCTTTACCGGAAGCGTGGCGCTAACGGCGGCAGTATCTGGCAGCCCGGCCAGCGCGCAGAACATGCCCACGCTGAGCTTCGGCGCTACCAGCCCGGTAAGCATTACCAGCGTCGCGGCCGGGACAGCGACGCTCACCATAGCAAGCACGGCGGCCACTACAAGCGCGCTCGCATATCCGAGGCGCAAGGGCGAGGCCTGGCACGCTGCCGGCGGCGCAATGCTGGCTTGCCTGCTGCTGTTTGGCATACCGGCTAAGAGGCGCAGCTGGCGGACGATGGTGAGCGCGCTCGCGATGCTGGCGATTCTTGCAGGCGGTATGGCGGCTTGCGGCGGGGCAGGCAGCACACCGGCAGGCGGGGGCAATCCCGGCACAACGCCGGGCGCTTATACCGTGACGGTAACTGGTTCGTCAGGAGTTACGACCGAGACGGGCACGGTTACAGTCAACGTGCAATGATGCGCAAGTTTCTCGCCGGATGCGGCAAAGACTCGTGGGCGTCGCGGTTGACGCCCACCTTCAATCACGAATGATTGTTATCCCACACAGGAGGATCAAAGGACATGACACTCACAGGCATGATTCGAATTACGGCGATGCTGCTGATTCCGGCAGTGTTGAGCAACAGCCTTGCTTTTGCGGCAAAAAGGCCGGCCGATCCGGCGGTTATGAAGGCGAAGGTGGAAAAGCGCGGCCTGGGCCAGGGAGTCAAAGTTACGTTTGCCGATAACACTGAGGCCAAAGGGATCATTGTGAGCATGGGCGACGAAAGCTTTGCTGTGAAGACAAAGGGCGAAGATAAGCCGCGGGAAATTCAATACACGCAATTAACCGGAGTTTACGAAGACAAGGCATCGACTGGCGAGAAGGTTGGCATCGTTGTTGCAATAGCCGGGGTTGGGATTGTAATTACGGTCCTGGTCATCAATCACTTGTTTCGCACCAGCTTTCCGAAGACGATTCCTCTTTAAGCTCAATCTGGCTTGCCGTCGTTAACGCGCGAGCTTTCTTTTCTCTGCGAAGTGATTCGCAAATCACATTGAAATCACATCCAGACAATTGCTTTCTGTTTCAGCACCAGGCAAAGTTGCAACAGTCGATCGGCGGTAACTCACTTATTGAAGTTTGTCCGCCGGTCAAAGATTCTCGAATTGGAAAGTGAGACGAGCCATGACGAAGTTGACCAAGCTTATGACAACGACTCGGCGCATTCTGGCCACAGTCACTCTCTGCGCATTTCTGCTGACGGCAACGGAGTCATCGAAGGCGCAGCCTACCCCCCACGCATTTCTCGACGGCGCGGGGTCGAACGCCAAGTCCAGCCTGATTATCGCGGCGCTGGTTACGGCGGTGGCTCTCATTGGGCTGGGAGTCTATTTCGCCTCGCGCCACGGACACAGCATGCACGGCTGCGTGGAGCACAGCCCGAACGGCCTGGAGTTGCACACAGACGATGGACGAAGCTTTCTGCTGCTGGGCGACACCACCGGCATACAGGCGGGCGACCGCGTGAAGGTAAGAGGCTCAAGGCACGAAAAGCTCGACGGCATTACCGAGCGCCCGAGCTTTGTGGTGGAGACTCTGGACAAGGATTACGGGTCCTGCACAGTTACACCGTCGCATTCCTGAGGCGTTGGGCGCAGCGTGAAACTGGCCCAATCTGACATAACGTATCGCATCCCATTCAAGGAGGTCGAAAGGTCATGAAATTCTCAAGCGTAGGTCGATTTGCGGCGATTCTTCTGATTCCTGCACTGTTGAGTAACAGCGAAGCCTTTGCCGCCAGGAAGCCGGTAGATCCGGTAGTTATCAAAGCCAAGGTGCAAGGGCGAGGCGTGGGCCAGGGCATTCGCGTTAAGCTGGCCGATAACACGGATGTGAAGGGGCTGATCGTGAGCATTGGCAAGCAAAGCTTTGCGGTGAAGTCGAAAGACGCCGAGAAGCCTGTGGACATTGAGTACGCGCAGGTGACAAGCGTACATAACCAGAAGATGACCACGGGTCAAAAGGTGGGCATTGGCGTTGCCATCTTCGGGGCGGCTGTGGTCATCACCGCCGCGATCGTCGGCATCGAGTTCGAACGCTCCTGGGGTGGTTGGAATTGATTGAGCCGGCATGGATGAGCAGTGAAAATTGCATAAATGCGGGCTAGCTCGATTTGCGGTCCACGGCAGAAATGGAGGATGGAAATGAAATCGAAGATCACGCACCACGAAACCATGCTGAAGCTCGCTGTATGCCTGGCCATGGTCGCAAGCTTTGCGGGATGTGGCGCTCCCGGAGGCAAAGGCATTCTGCCGACCACGCTTTCAGTCAATGGCGCGCCTGGCGGCATTCCCGCCAACACCAGCGTCACGTTCACAGCCGTAGCGACCAACGCGACGGTTGGACCTGCATGGACCCTCAGCCCCCTGGGCTTTGCCGACGTCGGCACGTTGAGCAGCCAGGGCGGGACCGTTGTTACCTATACCGCTCCACCGGTTCCCCCCGTGTACGGTCCGCTGGGATGGCCAGGATCGAGCGAGCAGGGCATTGTCACGCTGACCGTGAGCGCATCGGATTTTTTCTTTTATGGAGTTACCGATCAGATTACGTTTGCCATTACCACGCCCGAAATTACTACAGGCATCGCTCCCGAAACGGCGACCATGGCGCTGGGCTCATCGGTTGAGTTTTACGGATATGCGGTAGGCAATGCGAACAATGGAATCACCTGGCAGGTGAACGGCGTGACCAATGGAACAAACGAAACCGGCACCATCGTCAACCAGGGTTACTACCCTGCCGATGGCGGAGACTACGTTTGGCCAGGAACTTATTTTGCTCCGGCAACCATGCCCACTTCCGGCAACACGGTCACCATCGACGTGGTCTCCTTGTGGGATGAAACAAAGTCTTCGTCGGCGGTGGTCACGCTGCAACAGCCATCGGCGACTACGCCCTAGCTAAGCAATTTGATTTCGCTGGACGTTCCGCCGGCCGCCGGAACATAACCCTTCAATGTGTAATCCATCACCATGCGATCGGCATTGAAACGCCAGCCCAGTGTGCGAATGGTCCGCTTCATGCGGCTGATCCAACCTCTTGGAAGGCCATCCCGGTCGCGGCTGTAGTAGAGCGGAATCAGTTCGTCACGGAGCACGCGGTAAAGGTCTTCGCCGTCGCGGCTGTCGTGGATATCGAAGTTCGAATGCGTTCTGCCCCCGCCGATGGCGAAGCCGTTCAGTCCGTCGTATGCTTCGGCCCACCAGCCATCGAGGACCGAGAGGTTCAGCCCGCCATTGAGGACGACTTTTTGTCCGCTGGTTCCGGAAGCCTCAAGGGGCCGTCGCGGATTGTTGAGCCACACGTCAACGCCCTGCACCAAGTGGCGGCCAACGTTGATGTCGTAGTCTTCGACGAAGACGAACTTGTCGGCGAATTTGGGATTGCGCATCATTTCGGCAATCTGCTGCAGAACCCGTTTGCCCGGCTCGTCGTGCGGGTGAGCCTTGCCGGCAAAGACGAATTGCACCGGCCGCTTGGGATCGTTGACCATGGCGGCTAGTCTCTGAATATCGGCCAGAACCAGATTCGCGCGCTTGTAAGTGGCGAATCGCCGCGCGAAGCCGATGGTGAGCGCATCCGGCGAAAGCACCTTGCTCAGCTTGTGCAGCGTCTCCTGCGGTTCGCTCCGCCGTTCCGCCTGCTCGCGCGCACGCCGCCGCACGAATTCCAGCATCTGCGATTTCAAGCTCAAGTGGGTTTCCCAAAGCTCGCCATCGTCCACAGTTTCAATTGCCTCCCAGGTTTTTGCGGAACCGCTGTGGTTCTGCCATCCGACACCCAGATGGCGATCGTAGAGCCGGCACATTTGCGGAGCCAGCCACGACGGAACGTGTACGCCGTTTGTGATGTGGCCGATGGGCACCGCATCCTCTGGCTTGCCGGGATAGAGACACTTCCACATGGCCCGCGACACCTCGCCATGCAGCGAAGACACGGCGTTGACGCGACGCGAAAGCTTGAGGCCCAGAACCGTCATGCAGAAAAGTTCTCCATGGTCGGTTGGGTACTCGCGGCCAAAGCCCATCAGGTTATCGTGCGAGATTCCCAGTTGATCGCGCAGCGGACCAAGGTGCTCCTCGATCAGGTCCTGGTTGAAGCGGTCGTGCCCGGCCGGCACAGGTGTGTGGGTGGTAAAGAGCACCTCTCGTGGAATCTGGCTTGCGGCCTGGTTGAAGTCGATTCCTTCTTCCTGCATGCGGCTGCGGATCGCCTCGAACACCGCGAATCCGCTGTGGCCCTCGTTGAGGTGAAGCACGCCGGGAGAAATGCCCATGGCCTTGAGGGCGCGAAAGCCTCCCACTCCGAGCAGCAACTCCTGGCGAATGCGCGTGCGCGCGTCTCCACCGTAAAGGCGCGATGTTGTTTCCAGATCCTCCGGCGCATTTCCCGCCACGTTTGAATCCAGCAGCAGCAGGTCACAACGGCCGACCTTGACCCGCCAAACCTTGGCGCGAATGGCGCTGCCCCGAGTTTGAATCTCGACGACCACCGGCTCGCCATTTTGTCCGATAGCCGGCTGCATGGGCAGTTGATTCACATCCGTCTGGAGATACTCTTCGCACTGCCATCCGCTCTGATTGAGGCGCTGGAGAAAGTATCCCTGCCCATAAAACAAGCCGATGCCGACCAGCGGAATATCCAGGTCGGAGGCGCTTTTGATGTGGTCGCCCGCCAGCACACCCAGGCCGCCGGAATAGATGGGCAGCGATTCGTGAAGGCCGAACTCGGCGGAAAAATAGGCGACCGGCCGGGGCCGCAGCACACCTGCGTGAGCGGCGCCCCAGGTGTGGTCGGCATTGAGATACTCCTGCTGCCGGCGGTAGACATAATTGATGCGGCTGTGAAGGGCGAGTTCGGTTGCACGCCGCTCCAGTTCGCCCAGGGGAATTTCGTTCAGCATGGAAATGGGATTCTGATTGAGCTGGCGCCAGCGCGTGGGATTCAGGTCGCGAAACAGGCTGGTGCAATCGTGGTCCCAACACCACCAGAGATTTCGAGCGAGCGACCAGAGCCGCTCCTGCGCGGGCCCAATGAAGCGATCCAGCGTTCGAGCCTCGCTGACAACCGGCGCAACCTGGTTTGCCGCCTCAACCAGCATCCGGATTTCATTTTCCCGGAAGGTGCGCCGATCTTTGGTTTGAACAATGAGAACACCCTGCAAAATGCCCCGGTCGATAAGCGGCACGCCAAGAAACGAGTTATATTCCTCTTCTCCGGAGCCCTTGAAATACTTGTAACGCGGATGGGTCTTCACGTCATCGACAGCGACGGGTAGCACCTGCTCGGCCACCAGGCCGGCCAGTCCTTCGTTGATGGGCATCCGCAGCGTACCGATGCTGCGCGGGTGCAGACCAAGCGTAGCCGCCAGCACCAGGTTCGACCGGTCCGGTTCAAGCAGATAGGCCGAGCACACATCGGTGCGGAAGCGCTTGGCGATCAATGCCACCAGGTTCATCAGCGTTTCCGCAGGCTTGCCGCCCTCCTGCGCGAGGTTGGTAATCTCTTCCAGGGTGAGAACCAGACTGGCATCCGTTTCGATCGGCTCGGTCATTCGTTTCCCTCGATTCCTTTTGAGAAGATTCGCGCATCGACACGTGTGCCAGGCCTCATTGGAAAGAATGCCAGTAATACATACGGTTCAAGTGAACCGGAAAAGAAGGCGTTTGGTAGCCGGCTGGCTGCGAGTAAAGACACCATCCCGCTGTTGTCGATTCGAGATGAATTTCACAATATCACCAATCCCCCCGTTTCCGCGAATTGGGGCTTTGGTGGGGCAAAATGCGCTGCGTCAACATGCAATTCGATTTACAGCCGGCGGATGCGGCGACGGGGAGCATGGGTAGATTTCTTTATGACGCGATATAGGCGGATCGGTCGGGCGCAGGCAGGTCTCAACCGGGATGGTTTCGCTGCGCAGCCTGCGGAAATCGGTTCAGGCCGCGCGCATGACATTGCCTTCGAGCGGACCGGGACATTGAGTTTGCCCCGGTGTTCAATTGAGTTACATTTTCGTTTCCTACTGGGACGATGTGGCTTTCTGATTCCTGGCCATCTGCAGGTCGTTCACGACTTGCAGCACGTTCGGCACCAGCGTTGCCACCTTCTCGGCGTTGGCGCGCGTCTGCTCGGAGTCCACTTCCCCGGTGAGTGTGACAACCGCGCTCTTGACGGCGTACTTCACGTTCGAGTGCATCCGGTTCTGAATGAGCGCAGCGTCGAGATTCCTCTCGATGCCCTTGTCCAGGTCGTCATTCACGGCCTTTGCATCTTTTCCGTTGCCCGCCGGAATTACAGCAATCTGGTCCGCGACGACCTGGGCGCCCGCCATGGACTTGGCCAAGGTTTCGGCCTGCGCCTTCTGGGCGTCGTTTACAACCTGCCCGCCGAGCGTCACGACACCGTTATCGCGATCCTGGCTGACGGAGACATCTTTGAGACCCGCCTGAGACAGGGACTTGCGGATGCCGTCCGCAACATCGGGCGATTTTTGAGAGGCGCTCCAGCAGCCCACCACTGCGCCGGCGGCAACCACCGACAGCATGGCAATCAACGACTTTGTCAATCTCATGATCTTCCTTTTTTTGCCGGCGTATAGGCCGAGCCGCGGCGGTTCGAGTGGTGGAGATTGTGTTACTCCCGCAACTTGACGCCCGTGTGTAGACTCCGCCTGCGCACAATGGATGTGCTGTGCAGAATCGCTCACGGGGCGCAGATAGGCGGCGACCGAGGGGGCGAATTGCGCGGAAGCGGCTAACGTTTGAGTTCGTAGATGCTACCGGGGTTGTCTTTTACAACCACGCCATTTCCATGCTCGCCGAGGTCAAGCAGCAGTTGTTTCAAAGCGCCGGAGTGAAGAACGTTGCTGCCGATCACGCAGTTGCTAAGGCCCTTGTAGACGATGCCATAAGAAGGGCTGTATTTGCCCATGTTGCCGTCATCGCGGCCTGCCTGGATATTGTTTCCCACCAGGGTTACGCCGCTGGCTCCGTCGAGAAACACCTGCGAGGAATCGAGGCTCCCAAGGTCGACCATCTTGCCGCTGCGCTTGAAAAAATTCCCGGTTATGGCGAACTGCGTGCAAGCCGCGGCGTTTCTGCGCAGGGCCAGGGCGCAGGTTCCGGCGCGATCGAAGAAGTTGCCGGTGATCTGATAGCCGTCGCCGCCCGCGATCAGCATATTTTCTTCGCCGTTCCATTCGATGCGATTGCCGGTAAAGGTGATAGAGGCATTTTCATAGCGGGCCGCGAAGCCTGCGCGCCGGTTTCCCGAGAACCAGTTATCCAGCAGGAAGCCGTCCCAGCCGCGCAGGTTCAGGCCGTCGCCCTGGCAATAGCCGAACATGGAGTGGCGGACGCTGAAGCACCAGACTTTCATCAGGCTGGCGCCGTCTCCGCTGAAGCGCAGCACCTGGCAGCGCTCGATGCGAAAGCCGTCTTCGTGCTTTGGATACTCGGTTCTGTCGACGAAGATGCCATGAATGTTCTTCCCCAGGCCACCGCCGTCGAGCGCGAGGCCGTCGATTGTGGAGCCGCGTCCATCGGTCAGGTTGAGCAGGCAACTGGAATCGGCGCTGGCCAGTCGCAGTGCGCTTACGCCAGGGCCGCTGTAATTCCATGACGGAATGCCGACGAGCGCAATGCCGGGCCGCATATGGAGTTCATGGGTGAGATACACTCCCGGAGGCAAAAACACAGCGCCGCTGGTTTCCGCGGCGGCATCGATGGCTCGTTGCAGGGCGGCGGTGGAGTCGGTCTTGCCGTCGCCCACCGCGCCGGCCTTGGTCACATCGATAAAGCCTCGGTTTGCGGGCGCGTCCTGCTGGGCCTGCGCTGGGTTGCTGAATAGAAGGGAAGCTCCGCCCACCATTGCGCCCAGGGTTAGATCGCGGCGATTCATGAAACTTCTGTCGTTCTCAGGCATTTTGTTTCTCTCCTGCGTTAGCTTTTTGCGGCGGCCCGCTTGGGCGCGCGTTGCAGTGCGTGCAGAACTGCATAGAAGGCCGGCTTGGGGTGGAATTCCGCGTCGAATTGGAGCGGGCGCTGCGGCAGGCCATCGGGCCGCTTGAACTGCGGAAAATATACATTGTGGTTCAACCAGCTATAGGGGTCGCAGAGACCCCATGTAACCAGCGCAACCACGGCCGGTGAGTCGAGCGCTGCGGCCAGGAAGCGCGCATAGACATCCGCCACGGCGCGGTCGCGATCTTCCACTGCCGGCGGCGCGCCGCGATCATCCACATCGAGTTCGGTGATTACGATTTTGAGGCCGCGCTTCTGTAACTCGTCCAGAAAGGCGCGGTACTTGCTCTCTTTGAAGTCGCCGAAGCGCGCAAGCTTCAGATGCGATTGCAGGCCAACGCCGTCGATGGGAATCCGCTGCTTTTGCAGCCGGTCGAGAAGATGGAAGAGCGCGGTGCGGCGAGCTTCCTGGTCTGGAGTATCGAGCTCCAGGTCATATTCGTTGTAAATGAGCAACGCTCCGGGGTCGGCTGCGCGCGCCTCGCGAAACGCTGCTTCAAAGAAATCGGAACCAAGCGCGCGAAGCAGGGGGCTGTCGACGCGAAGCCCATCCGCTGCATGGTCGCGAGGGTTGATGGCTTCGTTGACCACGTTCCACGAGAAGACGCTGCCACGATAAAGCCCGGCCAGCCTCTGAATATGCGCCGCTGCCGCCTGTTGCGCCTGCGCCCTGGACATGGGCTCAAGCCAGGCCGGGGTGTGCTCGTGCCACAGCAGGTGCGCTCCGGTGAGCTTGAGGCCGCCGGCGAGGGCAATAGCGACGTTGGGGTCGCGCTTGTCGTTCTCCTCGGTCGGACTGGGAGCAATGGCGCCCCAGGAAAGCTCGGCGGCGTAGAGTGCGCATTGGGAGGAGAACAGCTTCCAATACGCGTCGGGCTCGCGGGCGAACTGATTGTCGCTATCCGATCCGTAGACCAGGCCGGCTGAGGCGGCAGCCGCTCGAAGACTTGGGCTAGCCGCGGTGTTCGAGGGCTGGCTTGCGGCCCAACGCGGCGCCATTGCAACCAGACCGGCTGCGCCTAAGGCACGCAGGTGTTCTCTGCGGGTGATTTTCATACCGGACCAGTGTACGGCTGAGGCGCGGCCTCGGTCCGCTGCGTTAAGCTGGTGCGGGGGATTTTTCGGATGAGCGTAATTCTGGGAGTGGATGGCGGCGGGACACACACACGCGCTTCAATTGAGTCTGGCGGACAGGTTTTGGCTTATGCGGAAAGCGGTTCGATCAAACGGCTCAGGGTGGGCGCGGATGCTGCGGAAGAGAACCTGCGCGCGGTGCTGAAGGATGTGTACGCGCAGGCCGGCATAAAAGGTGTCCGCGCTGCGTCAGTGGGGGTGGCCAGCGCCAGCCTGCCCGGGATTGTGGAGTGGATTACCGCGGTTCTGAATGACTTCAACGCTGAGCGCTCGGAGGTGGTGGGCGACGAAGTGATTGCGCTGGACGCCGCGTTTCAGGGCGGAGCGGGGATTCTGCAAATTGCCGGAACCGGCTCGAACACTATTGGGCGCGCAGCGGACGGCAGCCGCGAATGCGCGGGTGGCTACAGTTCGCGCCTGGGCGACGAGGGATCCGGTTACTGGATCGGGGTGAACAGCGTGCGGCGGGCGCTTCATGCATTCGACCGCGAGGAGCCTACGAAGATCCTGGAAAAGGTGGGCGAGATTTGGGGTACTGCCACATTGGAGGCGCTGGTAAATATGGGCGACAGCACTCCGGGGCCGGACTTTGCCGCGCTTGCGCCGGCGATCGCGGAGCTGGCCGAGGCCGGCGATCCGGTTGCCGTGGAAGTGGTGAAACAGGCGGCTGCGGACCTGGTGGAGTTTGTGCTGCTGGTGCGCTCGAAGCTGAAGCGCAGGCATAACATTGCGGGCGAAGTGCCGGTTGCGTGGACGGGAAGCGTGATTGAGAAGACTCCGCTGGTGAAGGCGGCATTTTTCGCGGGTCTAAAGGCTGGAGCGCCGGAGATGCCGGTGGCGGCGGAGGCGGTGGTTTCGCTGGATGGGGCGTTGTGGCGGGCTAGAAGGCTGGCGGAGTAGCGCTGGCTGACGAGATTGGCTGCTTAGCTCGCGGTCAGCGCTCCCGCGCCGGCAAATCCTCAACTCCACTCATGAATTCGTCGGAAGCTACGGGACCGGTGGTTAGATACGCGGACCAGTCCGTGGGCCTTGCGGAGAGAATCACCTCATCACCCTGCCTGCGAATGAAGGCCTCGGTGGTCTGGAATTGGAATTCGTTAGGCAGTCTCAGGGCCTGGTTCCGGTTGTTCATGAATACTTTTGCCGTACGTTGCATCTGATCCCTCCAAAGGGGTGGCATATGCATAAGTATGTGCCAAGGGAAAGAGAGCCGCAGGATTACGCGGGCTCAGCCTGGCAAGGGAACGACCATGCCGTTCACTATCGAAGCGACTAGCTGGCCTGCGGCATCGACTGCCACAAGATTGGCGGCCTGGCCAACGGCTAGCGAGCCGGCTTGATGGCCGAGGCCGGTCATGGCCGCTGGATTGGCTGTTAGCAGACGCAGCGCCTGTTCGAGTGGCGCGCCTGTAAACCCAATAAAATTGGCCAGGGCGCGGTCGAGAGTCAGCACACTGCCGGCCAGTACGTCGCCAAGCGTAGCTTTGCCGTTGGCCACCTGGACGGCAAAGCCGCCCAAGTGGTACTCGCCGTCGGGCATGCCGGCAGCGCTCATCGCGTCCGTAACCAGGATCGCCCACTCCGGTCCCTTGGCCTTCCACCACAGCCTCACCAGTTCGGGAGCGGTGTGGATGCCGTCGCAGATGAGCTCGGCAAACAGCGAGTCGGTGGTGAGCACGACGCCCAGAATTCCCGGCTCGCGGTGGTCGAGCGGGCGCATGGCGTTGAAGGTGTGCGTGGCGCTTACGGCTCCGGCGGCAATCGCGGCGCGGGTTTCAGCGGCGGTGGCGTTCGAGTGACCCAGGGAGACGCGAACGCCGCGCGCGGTGGCGTGGGCGGCCAATTCCTCTGCGCCGGGTAGCTCGGGGGCCAGGGTCATCAGGCGAACATGGCCCTCGGCGGCATCGAAAATCCGGTCGAAGATCGCGATGTCCGGAGCAAGCAGGAGATCCGGCGGGTGGACGCCGCGCTTGGAATGCGAAAGGAACGGCCCTTCAAGATGAATGCCGATCGGCGTGGCCTGAGGGTCATCCTGCTGGGGCTGCGAGATCAGCTTCGCCAGGCCCGAGAGCGAGCGGAGAATTGTGTCAAGAGGCGCGGTGACCGTTGTGGCGAGATAGGCGCCCGTTCCGCGTGAGGCCAGAAAGCTGCCGATGGTATCGAGCGCCTGGGGTGTGGCTTCCATTACGTCGTGGCCGGCTGCGCCGTGGATGTGTACGTCGAAGAACGCGGGGGCCAGCGTCGCGGTTGGATAGTCCAGGATGTGAGCGTGTGTGGGCAAATCGGCGCCTGCACGGGTGGAGATAGAGGCGATAAGCCCGTCTTCGATCACAATAATCGGGTCGTCCGTCAGTGTGGTTCCGTTCCAAAGTTTCTGGGCTGTGAGCAGCGTGCGCATGTCGAGGTTCATTGTATTCGTTCGCCGCCAATGCAGGCTTTATGGGAAAAATGGCCGGCGATTGAATCGGTGGTTCAGTGGACAAGCGTGATGCGATCAGGCGTGCGTGTGCCGCTTTGGATTTGCGCTGCTTTAAGAGCGGCCTGGGCGGCTGCCAGCTCGGCCCGGCAGGCCGAGAGCTGGGAAGAGATATGGGCCAATTGCGACTTGATGTGCAAGCGCAATTCCTGGATGGTTCTCTCGAGCCGGTTGTGGGCGGCGATCTGCTCCGCCTGGCTCGCTTGAACGGCCTTCAGGCTGGGGAGGATTGCTTCGGAAAGCAACTGGGAAAGGGACAACAAGGGATCGTTCATACGCAGATTCTAATCACGAATTGGCGAAAGCGCCTGATTACGGATGGTCTCGCTTTGGTAATGCGCGTTGGCGGTTGGGGTTTGATTTGCAGCATGTAACCGCCCTGTCAAGCGGCTTGCGGGCGCCTTTGATAAAGTTTTGCCATGAACATGAAGGCTGTGTTGACCGTCGCGGGGTGTGCGTTTCTTTTTTCGCCGAGGACTTTGCTTTCGCCGGGGACTCTGCTGGCGCAGACGGTGGATTTGCCCACCAGCAAGCAACTGATTGGCGAGATACCGGGGCATCCGCAGCGGTTGAACAGTTTGCCGATGTCGATGGCTGTCTCGCCCGACGGGCGGTACGTGGTGACGGTGAATGCCGGCTATGGCACCTACGAATCGCAGTATGAGCAGTCGCTGGCGGTGGAGGACACGCAGACCGGCGTGCTGACGGATTTTCCGGATGCTCGCACGCAGGCGCCGGCTGCGAAACAGACCCTTTACTCGGGATTGGCTTTCAGCCGCGACGGCAGCCATTTGTACGCGAGCATGGGGTCCAGTTCCGATCCGCTGGGCGACGGAAAAGACAAGACCGGGAGCGCTGTGGTGGTTTACAGCTTCGTGGCGGGGAGGATTGCGCCGGAGCGGCTGATTCCCTTGCCCTTGCAGCAGTTGGCGCCTGGACGCAAGACGAGGCTGCTTGGCGATGGCGATGGCGACGGCGACAAGGGAGTGCCGTTTCCGGCGGCGATAGCGGTGGTGGGCGCGGCTGGGCGGGAGAAACTGCTGGTGGCCGACAATCTTTCAGACGATGTGCTGCTGCTGGACGCGGCGAGCGGAGCGATCGAGAAGCGCTTCGATCTATCGGAGAGCAATGCCGTGCCTGGAACTTATCCTGTGGCGCTGGCTGTTTCGAAAGATGGCGCGCGAGCGTTTGTGGCGCTGTGGAATGCTTCGGAGATTGCGGAGCTCGATTTGGCCAAGGGGAGCGTAGGGCGGAAGCTTGCGCTGCTGAAGCCGGCGAGCAACGTTGCTCCAGGAACGCATCCCTGCGCGCTCGAGTTTTCGCCGGATGGAAAAGTCCTTTATGTTGCGCTGGCCAATCGCGATGCTGTTGCGGCCGTGAATGTGGGAGCGGGGCAATTCGCGGTGAAGGGTTACTTCGATACGCGACTGCCGGGGCAGAGCTACTTTGGCGCTGAGCCTGAGGCGCTGGCGGTGAATGCGGACGGGAGCCGCTTGTATGTGGCGAATGCAATCAGCGATGCGGTTGCGGTGATCGACACGGGGAAGCTGACGGCCAAGGCGGCGAAGCAGGGGATGGTGGAGCCGATGGGCTTTGTGCCCACCGAGTGGATGCCGATGTCGATGGCGTTTGTTGGGTCGGCGGCGGGCGGGAGGCTGTACGTTGCAACCGCCAAGGGCAGGGGAACCGGGCCCAACAACTTTCCGCCGCGGGAAGCGGACGATACGAGGCGGCGGATATTCCACAGGCCTACCGCGTACATCGCCACGCTGCTTTATGGTTCATTGGCCACGCTGAATGAGAGCGAGATAGAGAAGAACCTGGCGCTGTGGACCGGTGTGGTGTTGGAGTCGAACCGGATGAAGGCGGCCCAGGAGAAGATCGAATTTGCCGGTGGAGGGCGGAGCCGGATCAAGCATGTGATTTACATCATCAAGGAGAACCGGACTTACGATCAGATTCTTGGTGACCTGAGCAAAGATGGAAAGCCGGTGGGCAATGGCGACCCGAAGCTGACCATGTATGGCGCGGCGGTAACTCCCAACGAGCACAAGCTGGCGCTGCAGTTTGGCGTGCTGGATAACTTCTTCGACTCGGGGGAAGTGTCGGGCGATGGGCACGTTTGGTCCACAGCGGCCATTGGTACGGATTACCTGGAAAAGAACTGGCAGCAGGATTATCGCGGCGGGCAGCGAACCTACGATTGGGAAGGCGCGGTTGCGGAGGACTACCCGTTGCTGCAGAAAATTCCCGATGTGAATGAGCCGGCAAGCGGTTATTTGTGGGGCAATCTTGCTGCCCACGGAAAGACGTATTACCACTTCGGCGAATTTATTTCGACGACCTTTTGCAATGAGAAGCGGGTCGCCGACCCACAGATGGGGCCGCTGATGAAGGGCCGCGACTGCGCAAAGAAGGTGATCGCGCCGGGTGACCCACTGCCTCCGGAATGGGGCGGCGGGGTGAACAAGTGGCCTTGGGCAATTCCACGCATTGCGGCCAACGTGGCTACCAAGCCGGAACTTGTGGGCCACTTTGCCGAAGAGGCGCCGGACTTTGAGTTGATGGTGCCTGACCAGGTGCGAGTGGAGATTTTTCTGCGGCACTTGAAGGGGTGGGTGGCGGACAAGAAGCAAGGGAAAGACACGATGCCGAACTTTGTACTGCTGCGGCTGGGCGATGACCACACAGCGGGTACGCGGCCGGGCAGTCCTACGCCGAAGGCTTCCGTGGCCGACAACGATCTGGCGGTTGGCCGCGCGGTGGAGGCGATTTCGCATTCGGCTTTCTGGGACGATACGGCGTTCTTCATTCTGGAAGACGATGCGCAGGATGGCGGCGACCATGTGGATGCGCATCGCAGCGTTGCGCTGGTGGTGAGCAAGTATGCGCCGCACACGGCGGATGGAAGGCCTTTTGTCGACAGCCGGTTCTATTCGACGGTAAGCGTGGTGCGGACCATGGAAACGCTGCTCGGGCTGCCGCCAATGAACAACAACGACGCATTCTGTTCGCTGATTTCGACGCTGTTTACGGGGCGGGGCGATCATGCGGCGTATGAAGCGGACTACTCGAATCGCGACAACGGGCTGATCTATACGGCGAATGCAAAAACGGCTCCCGGCGCGAAGGAGAGCATGAAGATGGACTTTCGTCATGCCGACCATGCGGATGCGCAGAAGCTGAATGTGATTCTGTGGAAGGACGCTATGGGGGATGCGGCGGTGCCGGCGATGCTCAAGGTGCGGGGGAAGAAGACGTCGAAGGATGACGACGAGTAGCTACTGTGGACGGTGCTTTCCGGAGCCGCAATTTGGCTTAAAAGCGCCATCAAATGTGCGGCTTTACTCTGATCCTCAATTCAGCAGGACACCCTGGTTTGGGCGATCAAGCGAGAATGTCGGTATCTCAATATCAAACCGCTCACCGCTCTCGCTCTCCATCCGGTAAGCCCCGCCCATCATCCCCGAGGTCGTGTTGAGAGGCGCGCCACTCGTATATTCATAGCTCTCGCCGGGCTTAAGAACTGGTTGCTCCCCAACCACACCCGGCCCCTTGACCTCGGTCAATTCGCCACGCGCGTTCGTAATCATCCAGTGCCGGCTCAGTAGCTGTACCGTTTCCTGTCCCTGATTCTCGATGACCACACGATAAGCCCAAAAATACTGCGAGCTGCCAGGCGAGGATTGCGCCTCAAGGTAAGTGGGTATGACGCTTACTGCTATTTCCTTTGTAATTGCCCTATACGGTGTCCAGTGTGCCATACAGAGAGCTTAGAGCAAACTGGCGGGATGATGCAGAATTAATGGGGCACGGAGCTTAAGTTGCTGGTCATCCAGAGGACCAGGTAAATAGACTATCCGCATGGCCAAGCGGATTGGAGTGCATCTGGGTACGGCGGGCGGGGCATCCAACGCTGTTGAGCGGGCGCGGGAGATTGGCGCCAATACCTTTCAGATTTTTTCGTCGAGCCCTCGGATGTGGCGCGCGCCCAAAGTGGACCCCGCACAGGCCGCCCGAATGCGCGAGTTGCGCGCGAAGCTGGATGTGGGGCCGCTGGTCATCCACACGAGCTATCTGGTGAACGTTTGCAGCCAGTCGGACGAAGTGCGGCAGAAGAGCATCGATGCGTTTCGCGGAGAGATTGAGCGGGCGCTGGCCTGGGGCGCGGAGTACCTGGTGCTGCATCCGGGGTCGTGGAACGGGCTGACGCGGGATGAGGGGCTGAAGCTGGCGGCCGACTCGATTACGCGGGCTATCGACGGACTGGCGTGGCAGGGAACCGGGTTTCAAATCCTGATTGAGAACACGGCGGGGGCGCAGTATTCCCTGGGCGGCAGCTTTGAACAGGTTGCGGAACTGGTAGAGCTGCTCAGAGCCTGCGCTCCGGTAGGTGTGTGCCTGGATACTTGCCACACCCACGTCGCCGGCTACGACCTGGTCAGCGCCGAGGGCTACGCGGAGACGATGGCCAAGGTGGCCGCGACGGTGGGGTTCGACGCAGTGCGCGTGTGGCACTGCAACGACGCCAAGGCGGAGCGCGGATCGAAGCTCGACCGGCATGAGCACATTGGGCAGGGAACCATGGGGGTTGAGCCCTTCCGGCGGCTGCTGAACGATGGGCGGTTTCGTCATGCCGCGTTTATCGCGGAGACGCCGGTCGACGAGCCTGGGGACGAGGAGCGGAATGTTCGGGTGCTGAAGAGCCTGGTGGAATGAGGGCGGGAGCTGCCAATCCTTTGCGGCATCATTTTGTGGAATTGGTAATGTCAAGGATGCTATGTTTCCGCTAGACTGCATGCACGAAACCTAAGGAGATCGTCCCAATGAAACTTAGTGTAAAAGTGCTTACGTTTGTTCTGGCTACCGGGCTGACGGTTCAGTCCGCCACCGCGCAGAGTGCTGCAAAGCCCGCTCCCAAACCGCCGGCCAGCCCATCGCAAACTCTGCTGGACAACTGGAACGAGGTTGGGCGCAAATTGATCGCCATGGCGGAGGACTTTCCGGAGGACAAATACGATTTCAAGCCGAATCCGGTGCAGCGGAGTTTTGCCGAGCAGCTTTTGCACGCCGCGGGTGGAAATTACTACTTCATCAACCCGGTAAAGGGCGTGAAGATGCCGACGGGCGACCCGAGCCGCGCGGATTATAAGACCAAGGCGGCAGTTGTTGAGTACATCAAAAAGTCGTACTCGGACGGCGCAGAGCTGATCAAGAGCAAGGGGGACGCTGGAATGAGCGAACTCTACATCGATCCGTTTGCGAATCAGCAGGCCCGTTTTTCTGACCTTGCGTGGGGATTTATCGAGCATGGTGGCGAGCATTATGGGCAGCTGGTTGTGTACTATCGCGTGGCGGGATTGGTGCCTCCGGAGTCGCGGCCTAAAAAGTGACCTTTCCATTGAATGAGAGGTAGCATTATGCTACCGTAATTGCATGAGTCAGCCGGTTAAATTGTCGGATGCACTGGTACTGGACGCCAGGATTGCCGGAGAGGCACAGGAACGCTCGATCGCCGGCCAGGTGGAGTTCTGGGCCAAGCTGGGGCGTGCAACGGAACTTCTGCTCGACGGCCGAAAGGTGATGACGCTGCGTATGAATGCCGGAGCGCAGCCGCTCTCGGAGGCTTTGGCTTCTGTTGAGACGCCGGAGGGCCGGAGGCGGATTGCGGAGGTCCTGGCAAACAGGCCTTATCCCCATTACAGGCAATATTCCGGTCAGCCGGGTCTGCTGGTGCGTATCGATGAGAGCGGCACTGAGACGGTGGGTCGCTTTGTGAACCGTGTTTTTGTGGCCGTTGAAGCGGACGCAGGCTCGAATAGGCAGCCACCTCCGGAAAATACCCTCAAGACCACAAAGAAGAGGTTGAGGACGAAGGCAGTCCAAACTGGACCCCGAGCGAAGTCTGGCCACGAGCGGAAGGAACAGAAAGCATGGGCCTGAAGCCGCTGCTCGAGCGGCGTCCCATCGCCGTTGCTTTGGCGGGACCCAACGGAGCGGGAAAGAGCACCTTCTACGACGGTATCCTGGCGAATACGGGGCTTTATTTTGTCAACGCGGATGCGCTCGCGCTTTCCATCGGTACAGACGCATATGAGGCGGCTGATTTGGCGAATAAGCTTCGCCGCCAGCTTGTGGAGCAGCGCGCGAGCTTCATTTTTGAGACGGTGTTCTCCGATCCGGTTGGAGACAAGCTCGATTTCCTGAAGGAAACAGAGAAGGCCGGTTATACCGTGCTCCTCATCTTTTTCGGTATTGCCGCACCGGAGATCTCCGATCTACGCGTAACGATACGCGCATCTCAAGGCGGTCACGATGTTCCACGCAATAAGTTGGTTGAGCGTTATCCACGCACCATGAAGAACCTGAAAAGGGCATTGGTAGAGATTGCCAATGTTTGGGTCTACGACCATAGCGATCTGGATATGGGTTACAAGCTGGTGGCGACGAGAGAAAACGGGCGGGTGGTCGAGTTGCATGGGCCGACTCCGGATTGGTTGCGGGCGCTGCTGCCTGGAGATTGAGCCAGCCGGGGATAAGGAGCGGAATGTTGGGGTGCTGAGGAGTTTGGTTGGATAAAATCTTGGCAGATGTACCATTGTACGGTACAATGGGTAAACAAGGAAGGCGTCGGTATGATTCTCGGCTTCCGGGACCGCTGGTTGCAGGATTTTTTCGTCCACGATCTGCCCAGCCGCAACGTTCCTCCGGATTTGGAGGCACGGCTGTTCAGGAAGCTGCAACTGTTGGACGATGCAGTGACGGATTCCGACCTTCGCGTGCCTCCGACCAACCACTTTGAGAAGTTGCGAGGAAAGCTTGCCGGATGGTGTTCGATCCGAATCAACAATCAGTGGCGGCTGATCTTCAAATGGGATGGCGGAAGGGGCGAAGCCGCACAGGTTTATCTTGACGATCACAGTTATCGGTGAGGAGTGGTTATGCTGAGCACAGAACGGATGCCCGTAAGCGTGGGTGAGATGCTGGTAGAGGAGTTTTTGAGCCCGCTCGGATTGACGCAGGGCGCTTTGGCCGAGGCGATGGGGGTACAACGAAAACTGGTGAATGAGCTTTGCAATGACCGGCGCGCGGTCACCGCCGATACCGCGCTCATGCTATCGCGGGTCTTCGGCAACTCGCCTGAGTTCTGGCTGAATGTACAGCGCAGGACCGATCTGTGGGAAGCGCTGCATACGCCGAAGCGGCGGCAACGGATTGAGCAGGCCAGGACTTTGCAGACGTTTGGGTAAATGCTTGTCAATAATAGTTCGTAATGGCTATCACGCAATTCTGCTTGCGTCTTCGTTTGCATGGAGTCAGACTGTATGTGTCACCCATCATGATGAGGGGGAAAGTGATGCGTCGAACTCTTTGCCGGTCGATTTTGGCATGCGCTATCACAGTTGTGGCGCTGCCCTCGATTGGACAAGTGACGGCAAGTCAGGGTTTGTCTCCCAGCGAGATCGCAGCTGCCCGGCAGCAGCCTTACACCGAGGAATTCAAAGTTGACAGTGTTAACACTGCGCCCGACCTCACCACAACGACGCACGAAACTAAATATGTGGAGGCGAAAGACTCTCACCTGCGCAGCTTCGCGCTGACCATTGACATTCAGGATGCGGGCAAGCGCGATCCACTTATCCTGGGCATTATTACAGACCCTGAGATCGGCACCAGCACGCAGTGGGATAACCGCTCCAGGCGCGTGGTGGTGGCCAACTGGCCTGAAGTGGATCGGAGATACGGTTGCTGGCAGACGGACGAGGGGCAGCCGCGAATCAGTTTCGGTTTCCGCTCCTCGCGAGACGCGCACCTGCAGACAGAAGATGACCGAATCGCGGATTCAGCGAGCAACGATGCAGTGACTGCTGCGCAACCAGCGGGCCCGGTCCACGAGGATCTCGGGATCGCGACGATCCAGGGTGTTGAAGCGCACGGCGAGCGCTGGACTTGGCCGCCTTCAGGAGATGAGTCCGTTTACAAACGCCATGCGTTCCTCTCGTCGGAGCGGTGGGTTGCAACCGGTCCCGGCCTGCTGGTGAAGCAACTCGTTGAGTATCCGCGAATACCGGGCAGAACCAGGACGTACTCGCGGGATTTGGTGAAATTGACAATGGGAGAGCCCAACGCAGCGATGTTTGCGCCGCCGGCGGACTACGAGATTGTTACCGAGGAAATGCATGAGGTTCCTTGCGGACGAACTTCGTGGCCAATGCCGTAACCGCCGGCCATTTACACTAGAAGGTTATGGCTGAAGACAAAGATCAACGATACGACCCGGCGGCGATTGAGCCTAAATGGCAGGCGCGGTGGGCTGCGAACCCCGCAATGTACGCGGCCGAACCGGCCTCCTGCGGCAAACCCAAGTACTACGTGCTGGAGATGCTGCCCTATCCAAGTGGACAGTTGCACATGGGGCATGTGCGCAACTACTCCATTGGGGACGCGCTGGCGCGGCACATGTGGATGCGCGGCTACAACGTGCTGCACCCCATGGGCTGGGATGCGTTTGGGCTGCCGGCGGAGAATGCGGCGCTGAAGAACCACAGGCCTCCGCGCGAGTGGACGCTCAGCAATATCGCGGCCATGAAGCGGCAGTTCGAACGCCTCGGCATGGCCTTCGACTGGGCCACGGAAGTGACTACGTGCCTGCCCGACTACTATCGCTGGAACCAGTGGTTTTTCCTGCGCATGTACGAGCGGGGCCTGGCTTATCGCAAGAAGAGCAAGGTGAACTGGTGTCCCGAGTGCGCCACGGTGCTGGCCAACGAGCAGGTGGTGGATGGCTGCTGCTGGCGGCATGAGGAGACGAAGGTTGAGTTGCGCGACCTGGTGCAGTGGTTCTTCCGCATCACCGCCTACGCGCAGGAGTTGCTGGATGGCCTGGACAAGCTGGATGGCTGGCCCGAAAAAGTGCGCACCATGCAGCGGAACTGGATCGGGCGCAGCGAAGGGACGGATGTCGATTTCTTCCTTGAAGAAATCGAGGGATTAGGGAATAGGGAACAGGGAATAGAAAGAGCACGCATTCGTGTGTTTACCACCCGCGTGGATACGATCTTTGGCGCGACCAGCGTGCAGCTTGCGCCGCAGCATGCGCTGGTGGCCCACTTTACTGCGGCGGACCCCGAGTTGAAGAGACAGGTTGACGAACTGATCGAGCAGCAAAAGGCTGCTCGCGAGGCGGACGATCTGGGCGCGATTGAGAAGCACGGCGTGGCAACGGGGCGCTTCGCAATCAACCCCTACAATGGCGAGCGCGTGCCCATCTGGGTTGCCAACTATATTCTGGCCGACTACGGCACGGGCGCGATTATGAGCGTGCCCGCGCACGATGAGCGCGACTTTGAATTTGCCGTAAAGTATGGGCTGCCGATTGTGCAGGTGATTCATCCGGTGCCAACGACTCTTGCCGTGGTGCTGCCCTTTGTTTCGGAAGACGGCGTGCTGGTGAACTCCGGCATCTTCAATGGGCTGAGCTGTACACAGGCGCAGAAGGAACTGCAGCGTGTGGCGGAAAGCGGCGGGTTTGGCGAGCCGAAGGTGATTTTCCGCCTGAAGGACTGGGGCGTGAGCCGGCAGCGCTACTGGGGCACGCCGATCCCGATGATTCATTGCGAGCGGGACGGGCTGGTGCAGGTTCCTGACGAGCAGTTGCCGGTGCTGCTGCCGGAGCAGATTGAGATTACGCAGCAGGGCGGTTCGCCGCTGGGACGGGTGCCGGAGTTTGTGAACGTGACGTGCCCGAAATGCGGCGGCGCGGCCAAACGCGAGACCGACACGATGGACACATTCGTGGATTCGAGCTGGTACTTCTATCGCTATACCGACGCGAAAAACTCGAATGCGCCATTCGATCCAGCGATTGCGGCATACTGGTTTCCCATCGACCAGTACATTGGCGGGGTGGAGCACGCGATCCTGCACCTGATCTACTCGCGCTTCTGGACGAAGATGATGCGCGACCTGGGACTGGTGAAGGACGACGAGCCGGTGAGGCACCAGTTCTCACAGGGCATGGTCATCAAAGACGGCCACAAGATGTCAAAGAACCGGGGCAACGTGGTTTCGCCCGACGATATGGTGGCCCGCTTCGGCGCCGACGCCGCGCGCATGTACTCGCTTTTCGCCGCGCCGCCGGATCGCGATCTTGATTGGCAGGAAGACGGCGTTGCCGGGGTGAGCCGCTTCCTGAGCCGCGCCTGGCGGCTCACCACCAAGTATGCGCCGCTGGCCCGCGCAGGCCGCGGACAGCCAGCGGATGCGCCGGCGGGCCTGGAGCTGAAGCTGCTGCGCAAGCTGCACCAGACCATCGCCAAAATCACGCTGGACTTTGAGGGGCGCTGGCACTTCAATACCTGCGTCGCGGCAATTATGGAGCTGGTGAACGAGATTCAGGCAGCGGACGCGCAACTGGCGGCGGGCGAAGTTTCCGCACCAGTTGTTTACGAGCTGCTGCGATCGCTGGTGCTGCTGCTGGCGCCGTTTGCGCCGTACCTTGCGGCGGAGCTTTGGGAGCAACTTGGCGAAGAGGGCGCGGTGCTGCGGCAGACGTGGCCGGTGAGCGACCCCGCGCTTGCCAGGGAAGTTGAACTGGAGATTCCAGTGCAGATCAATGGCAAGCTGGTTACGGTGGTTCGTGTGGCAGCCGATGCGGATTCCGCGACCCTTGAGGCGGCGGCACTGGCACACGAAAAGGTTCAGTCGCGCCTGGCCGGCAAGACCGTGGTGAAGGTGATTGTGGTGCCGGGCAAGCTTGTGAACCTGGTGGTGAGGTAGCGTGGCCGCGCCCCTGCGCGGAACCCAATCTTTAGTAGGCCAGATGGGATGGGTTTTCGATCGGCCCGTGCTCACCGCGATCGAGGTGAGCTGGCGCTGGCTCTTCGGCGTTCCGTTTCTGCTTGTGTGCTGGGCGCGGATGCAATCCGTGCTTGCCAAACTGGACCTCGAGGCTTCTGGGTTCAACGCGATCGACCGGCAGAACCCCTGGGTTGCGGCTGTGCAGGTTGGCCACGTGTGGGGGCAGTATCAACCGCTTTGTGTTGCCGTGCTGCACTGGCTGCTGCCCGTCGCAGGGCTTGGCTGGGCGGTGGTGTCGGGAGTGGGCCGCAGCTTTCTGTTGAATCGATTGGATGCCCGGATGCGGGTCAGACCCGCGGAGATGGTGGCTTTGCAGGCAGCGTTCCTGCTGGTCATGGGCGCTGCGTTCTGGGGATGGTACCGGTCGGTGGAGTGGGCCGCTCAGACGACCATGGCCGCGGCCGGAGAACCGGACCTGGTGGGCTTCTCGTGTTGGGCAATCTTTCTCACGCTGGGATTCTTTACGCTGTGGGCGCTGGTTAGCTGGGCGCTCTCGATGGCTCCGATTCTCATGCTGCTGGAGGATTGCGGCCCGGCACAGGCGCTGGCGCGTTGCCTGCGCCTGGGACGGCCGTTCACCGGCAAGCTGGTGGAGATCAACCTGGTGATGGGCATTGTGAAGCTGGCGCTGATTGTGCTGGCGATGGTGCTTTCCGCCGCGCCGCTGCCCTTCAGCGATGAACTGGGCGCGGATGCGCTGCATTGGATCGGAGTTGCCGCGGCGATCTTCTACTGCGTGGCTAACGATTACTTCCAGGTGGTGCGGCTGAAAGGGTTTGTGGAGTTTTGGAAGATGTTTCGGGGTAACGAGGGAGCAAGTTAGCGAGTCAGCAAACTGCCGCACCCTACTTGTTGACGCCGGGCGCGACTTCGTCTTTGAGATAGGCTTCGCTGAGTGTGCCCTTCTTCTGCGCAATTGGCAATAGAGTGGGATAGAACTGCACAAAGGTCGTGTCCACGGCAGCATGCGCGGTGTGGCATGAGTAGCAGGGAGCGCCCTGGGGAATCAATGTCCCGTTTCCGCTTGCTGAGCCAAAGGAGAAAAAGGCCCACTTGCCCGGGAAACGCGCCTCGTCCTTCACGTGTACTTCAAGGTCCATCACGCTTCCGGCTTGAAAATGGCCGTGCTGGTTGATCGAGCCTTTGTTCCGCGCCTCTCTTGCCTCCAGGACCATAACTGTTTTGTCGGGCCATGTTCCCGTTTCCTGAAAACTCCGGTAGGCCTCGGGATTGACGAATACGTTATCGAACATGGAGTGGTCTTCCATCCCGGCCGGCTTTGGGAAATAGCTCATGTCAATGCCGGTGGACAGATAAATCCACTCGCGATAGTTGGGGGGCGGCAGCATTTCTCCGCTGACGGTATACGCGGGGGTCACAGTTGCGGCGGCCTTGACGACTTTGGTTGTGTGGAAGGCGATTGCAAGGGCGACACAGGCTGCAAGCAGGCACGCGACAGCCATTGGGGCGGTGAATTTGGGGGACAAAATAATCTCCGATACAAGGAGGATACGGGTGGCGCTGGCATAAAGTTCCGCGGGCAGCCGATCCGAGCCTCGGAAGCGGCCAGACTAAAAGATCTTCATGCGAATGACCAGATATTTCCTGGGGGCTTCGCGTGAAGGGATTCGTGGAATTTTGGAAGATGATTCGAGGGAGCGAGTCTAAGGTCGGCTAATTCCCATCTTGAAAGCAATGAATGATGCAGCCGGTCATTCCACAAGCGATTCCAGCCGTTCCAGCCAACGACTGAAATGCGGGCACTCTTTCCGAATGGTCGAAAGGCCAATCTCCATGACCGCCAGCGGGCCGAACAGGGGCTTCTGATATCTAGGGAACAATTTCATAATCCTTTTGGAAGGCGCGGTGTCGGCAGAATCGTTGATATCCTCGGGGCATCCTCCGCATTCGTGCCGAATGGCGTGAAACTCCGCAGCCAGGTCCGGCTGTTCGATCCCCGACGCAAAGCGCTCCGGATCGCTGAACAGCAGCGCCTCGAACTCGTGCATTACAACCAGCGGAACAAACCGATTGGGG
>Ga0302278_10000687_pt1 | contig 42833 bp, 43 predicted proteins | sample III_Bog_N3_2_FD_194543 | JGI IMG/M metagenome (GOLD analysis project Ga0302278, IMG submission 194543) | Peat permafrost microbial communities from Stordalen Mire near Abisko, Sweden - III_Bog_N3_2 | ecosystem: Environmental > Terrestrial > Soil > Wetlands > Peat | place: Sweden: Abisko...
TGATCCACCACGTTGTTGTTGTAATCGGAAACAAACAGACTGTCCTGGGCCTGGCAAACGCGCCCGGGGCAGACCGCCGCCAGGGCCAGCGCCCCGGCGAGTTGGCTGGAATGGAAGACTCTTTTCATCAATTCTACCATAGGATGGATTTGGCTGAATACAAGGGATAATCCTGTGTTTTTAAGTGCAGACTCCCGGTGACATTCCCCGCCCCCCCCCACGGACTTGTCAGTAAAACACACGACAGGCGGTCATCCCCGCAGCGGTGTAGCCTTGCGTCAAATTAACCCGTCCGCCCCGGTTTGACCGTCGCAACCACTGGCTGCGGGTGGGCGCTTAAAAACGATTACGATAATATACTCATCATGGCTAAAAAATTTCTGCCGCGGTTGCTCCTCCTGGCCGGCCACCTCGCCTCGGCCCGGGGGGTCGGGGCGGTTGTGAAATTCCTCCCCGGTTTCGCCCTCGTTTTCGGCTGGGCCGCCGCCCTGGCCGCGCCGGCACAAACCAATTCGTATCCGTTCCAAAATCCCGCCCTGCCGCTCGAAGACCGGGTGGCCAGCGTCGTTTCGTTGATGACCCTGGACGAGAAGATTGCCTTTTTCAGTTCCGAACCCGGCGTGCCCCGGCTGGGCATCCGGCCGCTGGGCCACGTCGAGGGGTTGCACGGCGTGGCGCGCGGCGGCCCCAGCAGCCGGCGCCCCCCGATTTTCACCACCATTTTCCCCCAGTCCATCGGGCTGGGCGAGACCTGGGACCCCGCCCTGCTGCAACAGGCGGGCGCGGTCGAGGGCTACGAAGTGCGCTACCTCGCCCAAAGCCCCCGCTACGCGGGTGGCCGCAGCCGGTTGATCGTGCGCGCCCCCAACGCCGATCTCGGCCGCGACCCGCGCTGGGGCCGCACCGAGGAATGTTACGGCGAAGACCCGTTTTTCAACGGCACCATGGTGACGGCCTATGTCCGCGGCCTTCAGGGGGACAACCCGAAATACTGGCAGACGGCGGCGCTCCTGAAACATTTCCTGGCCAACAGCAACGAGGACCGCCGGGAAAGCACCTCCTCCGATTTCGATGAGGCCCTGTTCCGCGAATATTATTCCGTCCCCTTCCGCATGGGCTTCACGGACGGCGGCGCGCGCTGCTTCATGACGTCGTATAACGAATGGAATCACATCCCCTGCACCGTCCAGCCCGTCATCCGCGCCGTGGCCGTCAACGAATGGGGCGTGGACGGCGTCATCTGCACCGACGGCGGCGCGGCCGCCAACCTCACCAACCCGAACCATCAGCATTATTACACCAACGCCACCCGGGCCGCCGTCGGCGAAATCTCGGCCGGCATCAACCAGTTTCTCGACAACACCTTCGGCGCCGGCATCCGCGCCGCCCTGAAAGAACACCTGCTCACCGAGGCCGACCTGGACCGCAACCTCAAGGGCACCCTCCGCGTCTTCGTCCGCCTGGGCTGGCTCGATCCCGCCGGGGGCAATCCCTACGCCGCCATCGGCGCGGCGGGCGAACCCGAACCGTGGCAGTCGGAAAAACACCGGGCCGTCGCGCGCCGGGCCACGCAAGAATCCATCGTCCTCCTCAAAAATGAAACGCATCTGCTGCCGCTGAACCGCGAACGCTGGCACACCATCGCCGTGCTCGGCCCGCGCGCCAATGAAGTCTATCTGGACTGGTATAGCGGCACCCCCCCGTATCGCATCACCCCCTTCGAGGGTATTCAACGCCAGGCGGGTGCCGGCGTGACCGTCACCACCACCACCCATACCGACCCCGCCGCCGCCGTGCAGCTCGCCCGCGCCGCCGACGTCGTGATCCTGTGCGTCGGCAACAATCCCGTGGGCGTGCCCGGCGGCGCCTGGGGCAAAGTCTCCGTGCCGAGCGAAGGCCGCGAGGCCGTGGACCGCCAATCCCTGACGTTGGAACAGGAGGATTTGATCAAACAGGTTTACGCCGCGAATCCCCGGACGGTGGTCGCGTTGATCTCCAGTTTTCCCTACGCCATCAACTGGACCCAACGCCACGTGCCCGCCATTGTCCATCTGACCCATTGCAGCCAGGAGGAAGGCTCCGCGCTGGCCGACGTCTTGTTCGGCGATTACAACCCCGCCGGCCGGTTGGTCGAAACCTGGCCGCAATCCCTCGCCCAACTGCCCCCGATGATGGATTACAATCTCCGCGACGGCCGCACCTACATGTATTTCCGAGGCCGGCCCCTGTATCCCTTCGGTTACGGCCTGAGCTATACCAAATTCCAGTATGCGAACCTGCAAACCAGTTCGCCCACCCTGGCCGGGAACGGCGCCCTCACCGTCAGCGTGGATGTGAAAAACACCGGCGACCGCGCCGGCGATGAAGTCGTGCAACTTTACGTCCGGCACCGGCGGTCCGCGCTCGAACATCCGGCCGAGGAATTGCGCGGCTTCCAACGCGTCCCCTTGCAGCCGGGCGAAACGAAAACCGTGCATCTGGACCTGCCCGCCGCTTCGCTCGCCTACTGGAGCCCCCCCGGCCACGCGTTCGTCGTGGAACCCGGCCCCCTGGAACTCCGCGTGGGCGCCTCCTCCACGGACATCCGCCTCAAGAAAACCATCACGCTGACCCCTTGAGGCCCGTCCGCCCGCCACGACTTCAAGGTGGAAGGAGCTACCCGCCTGTCCCCGGCGCATCTTGGCACTCCCCCCGGTCTCCACCAACGGACGCCAAGAACCACCTTGATTGGGGTAAACACCCCATGGCCCCAATCGGCTTTTCATGCTTCCCTCCCCTCATGGAAAAGCTGCGATTTCTTTGCCGGCCGTCCCCGGAACCTCGTCCACCGTTGCCCAAGCCGCGCCGGATCGGCATCCCGATTCGTTGGTGGGTGGAAGAGTGCAAAACCATCGAGGTTCAGCTTCGGTCGGCGGTGTCGTCCGACCAGGCGAACCGGCCTGAAATTCAAACGGGCTGGTTTTGGAGCCTCGGTTTGCTGATTTGCCTGTGGTTGAGTCTGCCGCTGACGGCCGGGGCACAGCCGGCGGCGGCGCAGACCGTGGTCCTGCCGCCATCGGTGCCCGACCCCATCGAACCGTTCAACCGCGCGATGTGGGCCTTCAATCAGGGGCTGATGACCCACGTCATCAAGCCGACCAGCCGGGTTTACCGGTTTATCATTGTGAAACCCGTGCGGAAGGACATCGGGAATTTTGGCCGCAATCTCACTTACCCGGGCCGGTTGATCAATAATCTCCTCCAGGAAAAGTGGGGCGGGGCCCGCGATGAATCCTACCGCTTTGTCTGCAACACCACGGTGGGGGTGGCCGGGTTCTGGGATGTGGCGACCCAATGGAAGATTCCCAAATCGGACGCGGATTTCGGCCAGACCTTCGGCCAGTGGGGCTGGCGGCCGGCGTGCTTCATCATGCTGCCGTTTTTTGGCCCGAGCAATGAACGGGACACCCTCGGCCTGGCCGCCGACACGGCGGCCAATCCGCTGCTGTATATCTCCCCCTACAACCTGGACGCGGACAATCCGCTGACCTATCTCGGCCCCTACTCGTATTTCACCTACGCGGACATGTATAACAACCTGTCCGACACGGTGGATGAATCCGTGCGGTTCAGCCAGGCCGAACCGGATGCCTACTCGGAGATTCAATACGCCTGGACGTTTGCGCGGGCGAACCGGGTGGCGGATTACCAGGTCAAGGGCCGGTCCGACCCGGCGGCGCTGGAAACCATCGAGTCGGTCTTCTTCACCTTCCAGGATCCGGAATTTCCGGATCGCGGGACCACCCGCTCGGTGCGGATCCCCGCCACCGGCCGCGCGCTGAAGTTCACGTATTGGCTGCAGCCGCACCCGGCGCCGGTGGTGTATATCATTCCCGGACTGGGCTCGCACCGGCTGGCCCAAACCTCCCTGGCGCTGGCCGAGTTGGTGTATAAAAACGGTTGTTCCGCCGTGAGCGTGAGCAGCCCCTTCAACCCGGAGTTCATGGAAAGCGCCTCCACCGCCGACCTGCCGGCCTGTCTGCCGGTGGACGGCCATGACTTGCAGGTCGCGCTCACGCTGATTGACCACCGCCTGCGGGCCGTGTATCCGGGCCGGTTGGGCGACAAGGCGTTGCTCGGTTATTCCATGGGGGCCTTTGACGCCTTGTATATCGCCGGCACCCAACCGACCAATCGGTCGCCGCTGATCAAGTTCGACCGGTGCGTGGCCATCAGCACCCCGGTCCGGTTGTATCAGGGGGTTTCCACCCTGGACTCCTTTTACGAGGCGCCGCTGGGCTGGCCGGCGGCGGAACGGACGGACGACATTGAAAACACATTTTTGAAGGTGGCCGCCCTGAGCCAGACCACCCTGACGCCGAAAACCACGCTGCCCTTCGACGCCATCGAATCCAAGTTTCTCATCGGACTCACCTTCCGTTTCAGTCTGCGGGACATTATTTACAGCAGTCAGCGGCGGCATAACCAGGGCGTCCTGCATCAGGCGCTCTGGACTTACCGGCGCCACCCGGTCTACCAGGAAATCCTCCAATATTCCTACCAGGACTACTTTCACCAGTTCGCCGTGCCTTATTATCAGACCCGGGGGCTGGCGGCGCCCGTGGCGGAAACGCTGGAAACCGCCGGCGATCTGCGCACGTATGCCGCCGGCCTGCGCGCCAACCCGAACATCCGCGTGATCGTCAACGCGAATGATTTTCTGCTGGCGGGCGGGGATTTGGCGTGGCTTCACGCCACGTTTGGCCCGGATCACCTGACGGTCTTTCCGCAGGGCGGACACTTGGGGAACCTGATTAATCCGAAGGTGCAGGCCACGATTGTCGCCGCGTTGGCGGGTCTGCAGCCCGCGCCCCCCCCGGCCAAATGAACCGGGGAAAATGTCCGCCGGTGGCCGGCCGGGCCCTGGCTCGTCGGCTGGCGGCCCAACCACCGGTCCCTGTGTAAATATTTTCCGGCGCCGGTCGTTGCCAAATCCCCCGTTCAATTCTTATAAAACCCGGCGGTGGCGATTGCCCGCCTCCGGGTCCATGGCCAATGGCGGGGCCGGGGGCGGGTTACACCTTATATATAACTTCGGCCGGCGCGTTTATCTTGGCGCAAAGATGCTTATGCACAAACCCTCATATCGCCGCCCGCGCCCGACGACCGTCCCGGGGAACCTGAACGTCAACCGGACCCAGCCGGCCTGCATCCGGCTGCTGCTCGCGCTGGCCTTGATGGCCCGCATCAGTCCGGTGTTCGCGGCCGGACCGGCCCCGGTCAACTTGGGCTCCACCGCCCCGTTCGCGATTCTCACCGGAGCCGCCATCACCACCACCGGCGGGGGCGTCATTAACGGCGATGTCGGGGCGAGCCCGATCGCCGGCTCCGCCATTGGCATTCCCCGGGCGCAGGTGAACGGGATCATTTATGAAGTGGATGCCACCGGGCCGGCCGGGGCGGTCACTGATCCGGTCCTGTTAACCGCCGCCAAGGGGGATATGACCACGGCATTTAACGACGCCGCCAACCGAACCCCCGTGCCTTCGGGCAGCTTTCTGAATCCCGGCGCCGGGAACGTGGGCGGCATGAACCTGATCCCCGGCCTTTATAAATTCACCGGCACCGCTTCGATCACCGGGGCCAACCTCACGCTCACCGGGGGGCCGGACGATGTCTGGATCTTTCAGATCACCGACGATCTGGAGGTGGGCGGTTCCGTCCAGGTGATTCTGGCCGGCGGGGCCCAGGCGCGGAACATTTTCTGGCAGGTGGGCACTTCCGCCACGATTGGAACGTACGCCGTGTTCAAGGGCACCATCATCGCCAACCAGGCGATTGTCATGGACACCGGCAGTTCGACGGCCGGACGATTAATGTCCTTCTCCGCCGGGGTTACTTTCAACGGCACGGCCGGCCAGTTGCCGGTCCCGGCGGCTCCCGTATTTACCAACATTTTGAGGACGGCCACCAACTCGGTGACCCTCGTTCTCAGCACCACGCCCTATTTCCTCGTGACCCTGCAATCCAGTCCCAGCCTGTCCCCGGCGAACTGGACCACCCTCGCCACGAACGATCCCGTCGCCAGTCCCTGGACGGTCACCGACACCAACGTCATGGCCGGCCGGCCGCAGAACTTTTACCGGGCGTTCATCACCCTCCCCTGATTATGACCAACCACGCCTGTTTATCTTACCGGCTCAACCCGGCCGCCGGAAGCCCCCCCGTAAAAGCCACCGTAATATCAACCCCCACCCGCCCGCCGGTGAGTCATTTGCCGTTGTTCCCCGCCGGCCGGGCAAGCAAGGTCAAACCCCCGGGTAGAAGCCTCACCCGCCTGCTCCTGACGGCGGTCTTGATGGCCGAGCCCGGGACGCTCTATGCGGCCGGTCCGGCCCCCGTGAACCTGGGTTCCACCGCCCATTTCACCATTCTGGCCGGCGCCGCCGTCACCACCACGGGCGGCGGCATCGTGAACGGCGATGTCGGCGCAAGCCCGATCACGGGTTCCGCCATCCATTTGTTGCAGGCGCAGGTGAACGGAATCATTTATGCCGTGGATGCCTCCGGGCCGGCCGGTTCCATCATTGACGCCGCCCTGCTCACCACCGCCAAAGGCGATTTGACCACCGCCTATAACGACGCCGCCGGCCGCACCCCCGTGCCCTCGGGCCCCTTTCTGAATCCCGGCGCCGGGAACATTGGCGGACTGAACCTGGTGCCCGGCCTGTATAAATTCACCAGCACCGCCATGATCTCGGGCGCCAACGTCACCCTCACCGGGGGACCGGATGATGTGTGGATTTTTCAGATCGCCGCCGATCTCGAAGAAGCCGGCTCGATGCAGATCATCCTGGCGGGCGGGGCCCAGGCGCGGAACATCTTCTGGCAGGTGGGCACCTCCGCCACCATTGGGACCTTCGCCGTCTTCAAAGGCACCATCATTGCCAATCAGGCCATCACCTTGGACACCAGTAGCGCGACGGACGGCCGGTTGTTGGCGTTCTCTGCCGGAGTGACCTTTGACGGCACGGTCGGAGTTCTGCCCACGCCGGCCGCCCCGCTCTTTGCCAGCATCATCAAAATGGCCGGCCATTCCGCAACCCTCGTTCTGAACACCACCCCCTATTTTCCCGTGACGCTGCAATCCACCCCCGGCCTGGCGCCGGCAAATTGGACGATCATCGCCACCAACGATCCAACGACCAGCCCGTGGACGTTCACTGACACCAACCTCACGGCCACCGATCCTCAACATTTCTACCGGGCATTCATCACCATTCCCAATTGAAAACCCCGGGCCCATTCCGTCCGCCCCCCCCAACGCTGCTGTTGCCGACCCAGTCGTGTCTGGCGGACGGGGTGAACCCGTTTTACCGGCCCCGGAGTTTTTCGGTGAAGTGCGCGCCGGGCCAGCTTGGTTCCGTCCGGGAAATGAAGCAGGCGCTGGCGTCCGTCCGGCAACACGGCGGCTGAACGATCCCCGGCGGTCGGGTAACACCCCATGGTGGATACGCCTGCGCGGGCGCATCCTGAAACCTGAAAGTTAAAACGAACATTCATACCAAAAAAAAGTCTATGTCATTAATCTCGCTCTTCGTCACCCTCATCGTCATCGGGGTGCTCCTCTGGCTGGTCAACACCTACATCCCCATGGACGGAAAAATTAAAAATATTCTCAACGTGGTCGTGGTGATTTGCGTCGTCGTGTGGCTCTTGTCCGCCTTTGGCGTGCTCGGGCACGCCCACAACATTCAAGTTCCGCAACTCCATTAGACGACGGAAATATAATATAAATGAAAACCATAAAGACGGATCGAACCCAAAAAACAAAATATTTGCCGGCGTGTCTGCTGGCCCTGGCGGCGGCCGGCGGACTGGCCTTGCTGTCCGGCTGTGTCGTTCGGCCCGACGGGCGGGTGTATGTGGGATTTCCGGAGGTGACCGTGGCGCCGGTCGTGGTGTCGGGTCCGTCGGTGGCCGTGGAGCCAGTCATGGTGCCCGAGTCATACACTTGGGATGGGGTTGAATACGTCGGCCTGGTGGGGGATCAATATTATTATTTGGGACCCGGCAATGTCTGGCTGGTCGCCGGCCCGGACCGCCTGGCCTTCTTCCACGGCTGGGAGCGGGGTCATCCGGATTGGCGTAATCACGCCACCCGCAATGATCGTTTCCGAAGAGATGCCCGGGGACATGAACAGCCGCGGCGGGAGGAAAGACACTAAATAAGTCCCACGCGATTCCCGTTTACCGTTTACAGGTCAACCGCCGGACCGATCTGGGGTGAACACCCCATGGCCGCCGCCGGAAATTAGGCGCACAATGGACTTACCAAACAAAACATTTATAAAACCAAAAAAAACTCCTGATGAGCCGCCCCTATGAAACACAACCATAACCATGACAACGCCGCCGCAGCCGAATCCCAACTCGTGCCCGTGCGCTTTGAATTCACCGATCCCACCGCCACCTCGGTTTGCGTGGCGGGCGACTTCAACCATTGGCAGCCGGAAAGCAAATCGCTGCACACCTCCGGCACCGGCCATTGGTGGAAGGAAACCGCCCTGGCCCCCGGCACCTACGAATACTGCCTCGTGGTGGATGGCAAGTGGATGCCCGATCCACAGGCCGCCACGACCGTGCCCAACCCCTTTGGCGGCCGCAACTCCGTGTTGATCGTGGCGGCGTCGCCGCTGGCGGCGCATCTGGCGGATGCGGAAAAACAACCGTTGATTATTGATCATTTTTGTGACTCGAGCACCGGCGAGCTGCCCACTGCGGATAAAACTTCGCCTTTGACCAAAAACAACCAACCCATCATTAAAAAAACATGAACCAACCGACCACCGAATCCAATCCTGATATCAACCAAGAACTCAACCAACTGGCCCACGATGCCCGCGCCCTGATGGCCGCCACGGCCGACGTGGCCGGCGAAAAGGTCGGGGAGGCCCGCAAGCGTCTCGCCGCCGCGCTGGACAGCGGCAAGGCGCTCGCCGGGCGGGTGCGCGACCAGGCCGTCGCCGGGGCGAAGGCCACGGATGAAGCGGTGCGGGCGCATCCCTGGCAGGCCGTGGCCATTGGCGTGGGGGTCGGCGCCTTGATCGGCTATCTGGCCGGCCGCCGTTGCAACCGCAGCTCTGATTGAATGCGTTATGGACGACGCCACCGTCAGCCTGAAAAAACTGTCCACGACCTCAAAAAACTTGGCGCGGCGGTTGCTGACCATCGGTGAAAACCGGTTGGAACTGCTGACGGTGGAGGTGCAGGAGGAGCGCGAGCATCTTCTGCACGCCTTTTTATTGGCCTTGGGCGTGGCGGCCTTCGGCCTGCTGACGGGGCTGACGCTCACCGCCGCGCTCGTGATCGGGTTGTGGCCGTATTCTCCGTTGGGGGTGTTGCTGACCCTGACCGTCTTGTATGCCGCCGCGGGCATTGGTCTTTGCCGGCGGCTCAAGCTCCTGTTGCGCGACTGGCAAACCCTCTCCGCCTCCCTGGGCCAACTCCGGAAGGACCGCGCGGCTTTGGAAAAAATACTGACATGACCCCGCTCGAATCCCGGAAACTACTTTTGCTGGCGGAAAGCGAACTCAACCGCGCCCAGTTGGTGCAGGAATGGCAGACCCTGGCGGACGAGGCCCGGGCGCTGGTCCGGCGGGTGGGAACCATTAGTTCCATGGCCGCGGCGGTGGCGTCGTTCGTCGTCGGCCTGACAACCGGCCGGCGCCCGGCGGCCGCCCCCGCCCCGGAGAAACCGACTTGGTGGCGGACCCTTTTAAAGGGCGCCAGCCTGGCCGGTTCCCTCTGGTCGGAATTTCGTTCCCGGGGGCCGTAAAAAAATCCCCGGGCGGTGAGGCCGGCCTTTTGCCCGTCATCGTCATCGTGGTGGTTTTATCAAAAAAACGCATGACCGCGCCCATCATCATGAAAATATTAATCGTCTTAACCTCGCACAGTGAATTGGGCGACACCGGCAAGAAAACCGGTTTATGGCTGGAGGAATTCGCGGCGCCCTATTATGAACTGGCGGATGCCGGCGCGGAAATCACCCTGGCTTCGCCCAAAGGCGGACCGCCGCCGATTGATCCCAGCAGTGAATTGCCCGGGGCGCAAACCCAATTCACCCAACGATTTGACCAGGATGAAGCGCTCAAACAGAAATTGGGGCAGACGTTGAAATTAAGCGACATCAAGGCCGCCGATTTTGACGCGGTGTTTTATCCGGGGGGGCATGGCCCCCTGTGGGATCTGGTCCGGGATACGAATTCCATCGCGTTGCTCGAAGCCTTCCAGCAGCAGGGAAAACCCATGGCTCTGGTTTGTCACGCGCCCTGCGCCTTGCTCAAGGTCAAATTGCCCAACGGGGAGCCCTTGATAAAAGGCAAGAAAGTGACCGGTTTTGCCGACACTGAGGAAGCGGCCGTGAAGCTGACCCAGGTGGTGCCGTTTCTGCTGGAAGATGAGTTGAAAAAAACCGGCGGTCATTACAGCAAGGGGCCTGATTGGGGAGTTTATGTGCAAGTTGACGGATTGCTGATCACGGGCCAAAATCCGGCCTCCTCCGCCGGGGCGGCCAAAACCCTGCTGAACCTGCTGAGAAATTGAGACTCCGGGGAAAGCCGGCCGGCCGGTTAAGGTTCAACGTCCCATGAAAGAAAAACCCGTATCGGCGCGCCGCCGAACCAAGCCGGCCAACGGTGCCCATTTGGAATTACCGACGGTGCCGGGGCGGCATTCGTTTCCCGTCATCGCCATGGCCGCATCGGTGGGCGGCTTGAAGGCATTGTCCGTCATTCTGGGGGGCTTGCCGGCGGATTTTCCGGCGGCGATTGCCATCGTGATGCATGTGGCGCCCGACCACAAGAGCCTGCTGGCGGGGATTTTGAAATGCCGCACGCCGTTGCCAGTCACCGAGGCGCACACCGGCGACGCGCTCGCTCCCTCCCGGGTTTTTGTCGCGCCGCCCAATCATCATCTCTTTGTGGTCAAAGGCGGTCGCCTAAAGTTGTCTTCTTCGCAGGCGGAGAAAATTCACTTTGCCCGTCCGTCCGCCGAACCGTTGTTTGCCTCCGTGGCGGCGGTCTATGGCAAAGACGCCATTGCCGTGGTGCTCACCGGCGGTGATGGCGACGGCTCCTTTGGTGTGCAAATTATCAAGGACAAGGGCGGCCGGGTCATCGCCCAAGACCGGCCCACGTCGGAAAATTTCAGCATGCCGGAAACCTCCATCCAGACCGGCGATGTGGATTATATTCTACCGCTGGACCAGATCGCCCCCACGTTGATCACCCTGGTCCGGGCCGGCCACCCAGGAAAGCCGGGTCGGCCGAGGGCTAAAAACTAATGATTGCCGACGCTGGCAAATATAATATCGCACGCTATGCAATTGGAATCGAAACTGCCATACTCAGACGCAGAAAGCAAAATGCGCATGAAAAAGTCAGTTTCACCGGCCCGCTCACCCAAAATTCCCGCCAAAATAATTTGTGAGAAAGCCGCTGCTGCCGGTGGGCAAGCCGCGTTTCCCATCGTCGGGATTGGGGCGTCCGCCGGCGGCCTCGAAGCCCTGGAACAATTTTTGAAAAATGTGCCGGCCGGCAGCGGCATGGCTTTTGTCATCGTTCAGCATCTGGACCCGACGCGCAAGGGCGTCATGTCCGAACTGCTGCAGCGCGCCACGAGCATGAAAGTGGTCCAGGTCAGGGACCGCACCCTCGTGCGGCCGGATTGCGTTTATGTGATTCCGCCGAACAAAGACATGTCCCTGTTGCACGGGGTGCTGCATTTACTGGCGCCCGTGGCGCCGCGCGGGTTGCGCCTGCCGATTGATTTTTTCCTCCGGTCGCTGGCCCAGGACCAGCAGGAGCACGGCATCGGGGTGATTCTCTCGGGGATGGGTTCCGACGGCACGCTGGGGCTGCGGGAAATCAAAGCGTCGGCGGGCGTGGTGCTGGTGCAGGAGCCCGCGACCGCGAAATTCGACTCCATGCCGCGCAGCGTGATTGAGGCCGGGCTGGCGGACATCGTGGCCCCGGCGGACGAGTTGCCGGGGAAAATTCTCGCCTACCTGCAACGCCCGCCGCACCTCGCGCGGCCGGAAGAAGCCTTGGAGGCCAAGGCGCAAAGCGCCCTGGAAAAAGTGGTGGTCCTGCTCCGCGCCCACACCGGCAACGACTTTTCCTGTTACAAACGCAACACGCTTTACCGCCGGATGGAGCGCCGCATGGGCATTCATCAGATCAGCAAGCTGTCGGCGTATGTCCGCTACCTGCAGGAGAATTCCCAGGAGTTGAATCTGCTGTTCAAGGAACTGCTGATTGGCGTGACGAACTTTTTCCGCGACCCGGCCGCCTGGGAGCAGTTGCGCACCCAGGCCATTCCGGCGCTGCTGGCGAACCGCCCGCCCGGTCAGGCGTTGCGGGCCTGGGTGCCCGGTTGCTCCACCGGCGAAGAGGCTTATTCCCTGGCCATCGTGCTGCGCGAAGCGCTCGATGACCTCAAGCCGAAGCGCAACGTGCCGATTCAAATCTTTGCCACCGATCTGGACAAGGATGCCATTGAAAAGGCGCGGCAGGGGGTCTTTCCCTTCAACATCGCCGCCGACGTTTCGGAGGGCCGCCTGAAGCGATTCTTCACCAAGGAGGAACACGGCTACCGGCTGCGCAAGGAGATTCGCGAGCTGGTGATTTTTGCGCCCCAGAATCTCATCCTGGAACCCCCCTTCACCAAACTGGATATTTTGAGCTGTCGCAACCTGTTGATCTATCTGACCACGGACGTGCAGAAGAAGCTGATTCCGCTCTTTCACTACAGCCTGAATCCCGGCGGCATTTTATTTCAAGGCAGCGCGGAGACGATTGGTGATTTCACCAGCCTGTTCACCCCGCTCGTGGGCAAGTCGCGGATTTTCCGGCGGGCGGAATCCATCCTGCGACCGGAACAAATCCTGTTTCCGGCTTCCTTTAGCGCGGGTCCGCCCGTTGGCAACGAAGTGCGTTTGCCCGCCAAACCGCCGGCCAGCCTGCAATCGCTGGCGGATGAACTGGTGCTGCAGCGCTACGCCCCGCCCGCCGTGCTGACCAACGACACCGGGGATATTTTTTACGTCAGCGGCCGGACCGGCAAATATTTGGAACCGGCGGCGGGCAAGGCCAACTGGAACCTCTTCGCGATGGCTCGCGAAGGGTTGCGCTACGAACTCACGCGCGCCTTTGCGGAAGCGCTCCGGCAAAAAGCAAGCGTGGCGCTGCATGGACTCAAAGTGGGGACCAATGGCGGGGTCCAGTATCTGGATGTGACCATTCAACAACTCGCCGAACCGGAGCCCCTGCGGGGTTTGGTCATGATCGTTTTCACCGACACCGTCGCGCCGGTGGCCGCCGGCGCCGCCGGCCGGTCCGCCAAGTCGCCGGCCCGCAGCCCCCGGCTGGCGGAACTGGAGCAGGAACTGGTGCAGGTGCGCGGCGAGGCGCGGGCCACCCATGAAGAGATGCAGACTTCGCAGGAAGAACTCCGGTCGGCCAACGAAGAGCTGCAATCCACCAATGAAGAACTGCAGTCCACCAACGAGGAACTCACCACTTCGAAGGAGGAAATGCAATCCATGAACGAAGAACTCCAGACCGTCAACACGGAGTTGCAGGCCAAGGTGGATGAACTATCGCGCGCCGGCAATGACATGAAGAACCTGCTGGACAGCACGGATATCGCGACCCTGTTTTTGGACAAGGAACTCAAGGTCCGGCGGTTCACCCCGCAGGCGACCAAAATCATCAAGCTCATCGCGGCGGACGCCGGCCGGCCCATCACCGATCTGGCTTCGGACTTGAGCTACCCGGAACTGGCCGACGATGCGCGGGAGGTGCTGCGCAAACTGGCCGCCGTGGAAAAGCCCGTCGGCACGCGCGATGGCCGCTGGTTCACCGTGCGCATCATGCCCTATCGCACGCAGGATGACCGGATTGACGGCGTGGTGATCACGTTTGCGAACATCACCGGAGCCAAGACGCTGGAGGCCCGATTGCGGAAAAATCAATCCGTTTTGGAACCGCCCGCCACCCGGCCCCCCACCGGGTTGAAGCCGGGGAAGCGCCCACCAAAGAGGTAACTCATAACCGGCCACTCACTCGGTCATGAATCTCAAGCCGCCCACCGCCGACCCACCCGCCCAACTGCGCCGCCGCGCCGAAGACCGGTTGCGCGCGCGGCCGGGCAACCGGTGGTCTGCCGCCCTCGTTCCCAAGTCCGACGCCGACGTCAAACGGCTGCTCCACGAATTGCAGGTGCATCAGATTGAATTGGAGATGCAGAACGCCGAGTTGCGGCAGGCCCGGGATCAACTGGAAGAGGCGCTGGATAATTACACGGATCTTTACGATTTCGCGCCCAGCGGCTATTTCACCCTCGCCGCAACGGGAGCCATTGTGCAGGCCAACCTGACCGGGGCGACGCTGGTCGGAATCGAACGTTCCCGGTTGGTGGGCCAGTCTTTCGGGCGGTTGGTGGCCGCGGGGTTTCGTCCGGCCTTCAGCGCCTTTCTGGAACAAGTTTTTGCCGGCCAGACCAAACAAAGCGGTGATTTTGAACTGGCCTGCCCCGGCCAACCGCTCCGTTGCGTGAACATTGAAGCCCAATGCCTGCTCAACGAACAAAAATGTCGCGCCGCCGTGGTGGACATCACCGCGCGCAAGGCGGCGGAGACCGCCCGGGTCCGCCTGGAAGTGATGACCGCCTCGAACCGGAAGTTGGAGCGGGAAATCATCCGGCGCAAAACGCTGGAACAGGCCCTCAAAGCCAGCGAGCACCAATTAAGGCGATTGGCCCATGAAATCCTGTTCGCGCAGGAAGCGGAACGAAAGCGCATCAGCCGCGAACTGCATGATACAGTCCTCCAAATGCTGGTGGGGATCAGTGTGCATCTGGCCTCCCTGACCCCGAAGGCGACGGACAATCCGGCGAGCCTCCGCCGGAGAATTGCACAGACGCAACGGCTCGTGGAAAAGTCCCTGGCCATGGTACACCGGTTCGCCGTGGAACTGCGCCCGACGGTTTTGGATGATTTGGGACTGGTGCCCGCGCTGCACACTTTTATGCGGGATTTCATGAAGCGGACGGGCGTGCGGGCGAGTTTGACCGCCTACGCGGCGGTGAACCAACTGCCCATCGGCCAGAGCGCCGTCCTTTTTCGCGTCGCGCTGGAAGCCCTCAATAACGTGGCCCTCCACGCGCAGGCCGGCACGGTGGATATACAAATTAAAAAGCTGCCGGACGGGATTTGCCTGACGATCACGGACGATGGCAAATCTTTTGATGTAAAACGGGTCCTCCGCACGAAGGGCGACGGCCGTTTGGGATTGCTCGGCATGAAGGAACGCCTGCTGATGATCGGGGGCCGATTCTCGATCAAATCCACCCCCGGGCGGGGCACCACCGTCACCGCCCGCATTCCCGCCGGCACCAAAAGCACGGCAAAGGCGGGGAACGGGTCGGCGGCAACCAAGCCTTGAACGTTTCAGGGCGGGGGCCCGGCGGTAGGGTAACACCCCATGGCCCCCCGTATTCCGATTGGACTATGGTGGTTACATGACAGCGGAAAACCAGCGAAACACCTTCGCTCATTGATAGGACCATTATGTTAGGAACCATTCTCATCGTTTTACTCATCCTCATGCTGTTTGGCGCGTGGCCGGCCTGGCCGCACAGCCGGAATTGGGGCTATTACCCGAGCGGCGGCCTGGGGCTCGTGCTGGTGGTGCTGGTGGTCCTGCTGTTGTTGGGCCGGATTTGAGTCCAGGGTTGTTCCGGCCTTTTTACTTCGCAGCCCCCATCCGCTTGGGCGGGCGATTGAGGTTTGGATCGGGCTTTCAGCCCTTGGATGATGGTTGGTCGGGGAACCTGGGGCGGGGCCCCAGGCTGGTATGAAGTCGGGCCTTTGGCCCTAATGACAACGGCTGCATAACAACCGGTTGCGCCGGGAGTTTCCTGTAAAATATATGATATATAGCATCAAACAATTATACGGTGACAAACTCGGCGCCGCCGACGGCGCCATTGGCGCGGTGCGGGATTTTTATTTTGACGATCAGCACTGGGCGGTGCGTTACCTGGTGGCGGACACGGGGTCGTGGCTGACGGGCCGGCAGGTGCTGCTTTCGCCGCGGGCGCTGGACCAGGTTTATCAACCGGGCAGGCTCGTGTTTGTCAACCTGACCCGGAAGCAGATTGAAGACAGTCCGGCGATTGAAACGCACCAACCGGTGTCGCGGCAGTATGAAATTAGCTATTACCAGTATTACGGCTGGCCGAATTACTGGCAGGGGGATGGTTTGTGGGGGCACAGCGGCTATCCGATGGTGTCGCCGCCCGCCGCCACGGCGATGAGCGAACTGGCGGTGGCCAACGGCCGCCAACCCGACAGTGCGGCCGCCCATTTGCGCAGCACGCAGGCGGTGACGGGTTACCATGTCCGGGGGCTGGACGGGGTGACCGGGCACGTCTGCGATTTTATGATGGACGACCATAGCTGGGCGATCCGGCAGTTGGTCGTCAAAACCGGCCACCGGTTTTCCGGCAAAGAGGTGGAAATCCCGACGGATAAAGTTCTTCGGATCAGCTACGAGGAATCCACCTTGTATGTCAATTTGAGCGTCGCCGCCATTGAGCAGAGTCCCATGCATACGCCGGCCCCCGTGTCGGCAGCCGCTTGACCCACATCCGAGCAACCATTCTTAATACCTTAAAATACGAAATATGAAACACACCAAACACCATCATGAATTGCTCCCACCCCCGGCCAACCCCGCGCCGGCGGGGGCGGCGCGGCCAACGGCGGCGGACTTGACCCGGGGCGCCGCCGGCTTCACCCCCTCACCGGACGAAGTGGCCCGGCGCGCCTACTTCACCTATGTCAATCAGGGCTCCCAATCCGGCCATGAGGTGCAGCACTGGTTGAAGGCGGAGGCGGATCTGATCGCGGAACGCAATCTCACGAGGATCCACGGTTATCACAACCCCACCTGAACTGTTTCCAAACGAATCTCCCAACCAACCAACCAACCAACCAACCATTTATTTATGACAACCTCCATTATTCCGCTGGCGGAAGCCCCCAAAATGTATGAGACCGAAAACGACATCACGGAAAAACGCCGGGTGGAAGTGAACGCGCTGCTGAACCAGCGGCTGGCCTCGGCCGTGGACCTGCAATTGCAGATGAAACAGGCGCATTGGAACGTGAAAGGCCCGAGCTTCATCGGTCTCCACGAACTGTTTGACAAGGTGGATGAAGCGGTGGAGTCCTATGTGGACCTGATTGCGGAACGCATCGTGCAACTGGGCGGCATCGCCGAAGGGACGGTGCGCGTGGCCGCCGCCCGCTCCCGCCTGCCGGAGTACCCGCTCAACATTGCGGAGGGCATGGAACATGTTGAAGCCGTGGCCCGGGCACTCTCGACCTTCGGCCAGGAAGCCCGCCAAACCATCAATGAGGCGAACGCGCTGGACGACGCGGACACGGCGGATTTATTCACCGAAGTTTCGCGGGGCACCGACAAATGGCTGTGGTTTGTCGAAGCTCATTCCCAAGCCAAGAAATAAAAACCACCCGGCGAGCAAACCCAAATGAATTCCACGTTCGATGGGCTCGAAGCGGACGACCGCTCCAGTTGCCATCGCCAGGGTGCCTGAGTCATTTACCATCCCCACTCCAATCCAACCGCCTACTCCGACCATGACCACCAAATACACCAAGCCATCCAACGCGAAAAATGACGCCCCGCCGCAACCCCCGGTTTTTCCCAAGGAAATTCACACTCTGCGCGCGAGTTCCGAAGCCCTCCCCCCCGGAACCAAGCCGAAAAAACGAGACAACATTTTTTCCCAATCCCGGGACAACCGGGAGGATCGCGGCGAGCGGGAAATGAAAACTTCGCACAATCCACAAACCACGCACGGGCGGTAATAAACCATTTATGAAGCCAAATCTATTGAAAGCCGGAAGTCTCACCGAGAATTCCGCCGGGATCGGCACGGTCACCCGCAAAATGGTGCGGGAGCGGGCGGTGGAACTGGCGGTCATCAACGGCCACGCCCGCCAGGAAGTTTCCAAATCGGAATGGGAGCAGGCCAAACGCGAATTGACGGGCGAACCGGAACCCGACTTGGATCGCAAAGAACAGGCGTTGGACGCCGCCCCTGAATCCGAACGCTGGGATCCGGTGCCGGGTTCAAGCGGGCGTCAAGCGCCGGTGTCAGCCAGCGAGGATGAGGATGAGGAGGGGCGCAGTGACAATACCAATCTCACCGAGGAAGGCATGGCCGGCGCGGAGCATGATCAGATGCGGCAGGCTGCGGGTGAATCCGGCCAAGAGGATTGAGGAATGTCCCGGCAGTGGCGAAACATGACGACCCCATTGCCCCCAATTGACGTTATGAATAATGAGGCTCCACCACCGTTGTCCGCCGCCGCCGAGTCGGATCCGCTCGAACAGGAACTCGCCCAACAAAAGGATGTGCATTTGCGATTGGCGGCTGACTTTGAGAATTTCAGGCGGCGCAGCCGGCGGGAAAGTGAGAGCCGGGCTGCGGCCCAAAAGGAATCCTTCATTGCCGAGTTGCTGCCCGTGATTGACAATCTCGAACGGGCGTTGGCCGCCGGTGCATCCGCCGGTTCCGAGCAATTTCGCCAGGGGGTGGAAATGACCCTGCAACAACTGCGTTTGCTGCTCGGCCGGCACGGGATTGTAAGCGATGAGATTGTCGGCCAGCCGTTTGATCCGCATCAGCATGAAGCCATTTCCCAACGGCATGATCCGGCCCAGGCAGACCACACGATTCTTGATATGTTTCAGCGTGGTTACCGGCGCGGGGCGAAGGTTTTGCGCCCGGCCAAAGTCGTGGTGAATGACCTGACTTCCGCCCCGCCTCCCCGTCCTGCCCGTTGATTTCAAGGAGGAACGCTTGTGGAAGCAATTGTCCGCCGGGTCCACTTTCAATCCCCGCCAACCCTCCTGATCGGGCAAACCAGCGTAAAAATTCGGGTTTCACCCCATGGCGCCGGCGCTCGGTTCGGAGCACACTCATCCCATGAGAGACAAAAAACAATTCGATAAAGCGGATGGGTTCGGCCGCGCATTGGCGGGGCTCCTGGCCGGCTCGGTCATGGCCGGCACCGGCTGTGTCAGCACGGTTGAGGGCACGCATACGGGCGCCATTTGGTTTGGGAACGATCAATTTGAGCAGCATTATGCCCGTTCGGTGGACCAGGTTTATGCGGCGGCCATCAAAGTGGTTTCCACCGATGGCGCCCTGGTGTCTGAATTCATCCCGCACGACACCACGAATGTCGTCCACTCCCTGGAGGCCCGGGTGAACAACTGCAACGTCTGGATCCGGGTGGAAACCGTATCCGGCAACCCGGAGGTCACGGACCTCGTCGTGCAGGCCCGCACCCTGGATCAAACGGGAAATGCGGCGCTCGCCAACCAACTGTCAACCGAAATCGCGATCCAATTGGAACATATGCCGCTGGCGTCCCGGGATTAACCGGGACGGCCCGGTTTTTCCCGTCATTCCGGGGGCTGAAACGGGGGAAGACCCCGGCCGGGGAGGCAACTCCGGCCCGGGAAATCATCGACCACCTTGAATCGAAACGTCCGCACCATGAACCTGCAAGTCAGCGATCAACCGCCCGGGCTGGTCCGGCCACAACCAATACGAAGAAAAAATGAACGCCCCAACTCCGGTCAGTAACCCGGCCAATCGTCACTTAACGGCGGAGGTCGAGGGTTTCGACTCGCTGGCGGAACTGGCGCTGGACTTGCGCTGGTCGTGGAATCATGCCACCGACGAGGTGTGGCGACAGCTTGATCCGGCTTTGTGGGAGTTGACGCAGAACCCCTGGGTGGTGCTCCAAACGGCCTCCCGGGACAAGCTCAACCGGGTGCTGGCCGATCCCACTTTCCGCAAAACCATTGATGAACTTTTGCAAGCCAAGCGGCAGGCGGCGGAGACGCCGGCCTGGTTTCAGAAAAATCATCCGCAGTCGCCCTTGAAGTGCGTGGCGTATTTCAGCATGGAATACATGTTGAGCGAAGCGCTGCCGATTTACTCCGGCGGGCTGGGCAATGTGGCGGGGGACCAACTCAAAGCCGCCAGCGACCTGGGCGTGCCCGTGGTCGGCGTGGGCCTGCTCTACCAGCAGGGCTATTTTCGCCAGGTCATTGACAAGGACGGCGCCCAACAGGCGCTCTACCCCTACAACGACCCGGGACAACTGCCGGTCACGCCCCTGCGCCAGCCGAACGGCGAGTGGTTGCGTTTGGAGATTACGCTGCCCGGCTATTCGGTCTGGCTGCGCACGTGGCAGGTTCAAGTCGGCCGGGTGAAACTTTACCTGCTGGACAGCAACGACGCGGCCAACTTTCCCGCCCATCGCGGAATCACCAGCGAATTGTATGGCGGCGGACCGGAGCTGCGCCTCAAGCAGGAAATCCTGCTGGGGATTGGCGGCTGGCGGCTGCTGATGGCGCTCGGCCTCCGGCCGGATGTCTGCCATTTGAATGAAGGCCATGCGGCTTTCGCCGTGTTGGAGCGCGCCCGTGATTTTATGCAGGAAATCGGGCAGCCCTTTGAAGTGGCGCTGGCCGCCACGCGGGCGGGGAATGTATTCACCACCCACACGGCGGTGGCCGCCGGGTTCGACCGGTTCACGCCGGCGATGATTGAGCAATACCTCGGTCGTTATGCCGTGCAAAAGCTCGGCATTCCGCTCCATGACTTGCTGGCGCTGGGCCGCCAAAATCCGGCGGATGCGGCGGAGCCTTTCAACATGGCGTATCTGGCCATCCGGGGCAGCGGGGCGGTGAACGGGGTGAGCCGCTTGCATGGCCAGGTCAGCCGGCACCTGTTTGAACCGCTTTTTTCCAAATGGCCGGCGGACGAGGTGCCCATCAGCCATGTGACCAACGGCGTCCACATGCCGACCTGGGACTCGGCCGCGGCCGATGAGCTCTGGACCAAGGCGTGCGGCAAAGACCGCTGGCTGGGGACCACGGAAACCCTGGAAAAAGATATCCGCAGCATAGCTGATGACACGCTCTGGCGGTTTCGCCGCGCCACCAGCCAGTGCCTGGTGGAATACGCCCGCGACCGGCTGGCCCGGCATTACGCCGCCGCCGGGGCTTCGCCCGAAACGGTCGAGGAGGCCAAACATTTGTTTGACCCGAACGTATTGACCCTGGGATTTGCCCGGCGTTTCGCCACTTACAAACGGCCCAACCTGCTCCTCAACAACCCGGAGCGACTGATGCGAATCTTGACCAATCCGCAGCGGCCCGTGCAACTGATCATTGCGGGCAAGGCCCATCCGGCGGATCAGGCCGGGCAGGCTTTGATCAAGCAATGGATTCAGTTCATCCGCCAGCCCGCCGTCCGGCCCCATGCGATTTTCCTCAGCGACTACGACATGCACCTGACCGGGCGCCTCGTTCAGGGCGTGGATGTCTGGCTCAACACGCCCCGGCGGCCCTGGGAGGCTTGCGGCACCAGTGGCATGAAAGTGCTGGTGAACGGCGGCCTGAATTTTTCCGAGCTTGATGGCTGGTGGGCGGAAGCGTTTGTGCCCGACCTGGGCTGGTCGCTCGGCGATGGGAAGGAACACGGCGGCGATCCCGCCTGGGAGGCGGCCGAAGCGGGCGACCTCTATGACCGTTTGGAACAGGAAGTGATCCCCGAGTTCTATAACCGCAACGCACAAGGCATTCCGACCGCCTGGGTCGCGCGCATGCGTGAAAGCATGGCGCGGTTGACCCCGCGCTTTTCCGCCGACCGCACGGTGCGCGAATATACGGAAGGACATTATCTCCCGGCGGCGATCGCCTGCCAGTCTCGCATCGCCAACCAAGGCGCCCTGGGCCGGCAAATCGCGGACTGGCGGCATGGTTTGGAACAGAAATGGGCCACGCTGCACTTTGGCGCGGTAAAAGTGGAGGCGCGCGGCGGGCAACAGATTTTTGAAGTTCAGGTTGGGCTCCAGGGGCTCGATCCCAAGGCCGTGCGGGTGGAACTATATGCCAATGGGATAAATGGCAACCCCCCGGTGCGACAGGAAATGACCCGCCTGCATCCCCTGGCGGACGAGTCCGGCGGCTATGTTTACAGCGCGACGGTGTCCGAACCCCGCCCGCCATCCGATTTTACCGCCCGGGTGATGCCGCGCTTTGACGGCGTGGCCATTCCCCTGGAAGACGAACGCATCCTGTGGCAGCGATGAACTGATGGAAACCAACCCCATGAAAAACACACCGGCACCCCCCGGGGCGGAAATCGGCATGATCGGCCTGGGCGTCATGGGGCGCAATCTCGCGTTAAACATCGCCGATCATGGTTATACCATGGCGGGCTACGATCTGGACCCCGCCAAGGCCGGGGCGTTACGGAAGGAGGCGGCCGGCCGCCGCATTTCCGGCGATGCGAACCTCCCCGATTTCATCGCCCGGCTCCGCCAACCGCGCGCCCTCCTGCTGCTCGTGCCCGCCGGCGCTCCGGTGGATTCAGTCATCAAGGATCTGCGGCCCCACCTGGACCCGGGCGATCTGATCATTGACGCCGGCAACTCCTACTTCAAAGACACGGACGTGCGCGCCCGCGACCTGACGGCCCAGGGCATTCATTTTTTGGGCGTCGGGGTGTCGGGCGGCGAAGCCGGCGCGCGTCATGGCCCGAGCATCATGCCCGGCGGACCCAAGGAAGCCTACGAGCGCGTCCGCCCCGTCTTGGAGGCCGCGGCGGCAAAAATCAACGGCGATCCCTGCGTGACCTGGCTGGGGCCCGGATCATCCGGGCACTTCGTGAAGATGGTCCACAACGGCATCGAATACGGGGTCATGCAATTGATTGCCGAAACCTACGACCTGATGAAACGCGGTCTGGGCCTGAACGATGACGCCTTGCATGAAGTGTTCAAGGACTGGAATCAGGGCGAACTCAACGGTTATCTGGTGGAGATCACCAGCCACATTTTCGCCGAACCGGACGCGAAAACCGGGCGGCGGCTGATTGATGAAATCCTCGCCGAGGCCAGACAGAATGGCACCGGCCTGTGGACGTCGCAAAGCGCCATGGAGCTGCAAGTGCCCGTTCCGACGATTGATTTGGCGGTGGCCATGCGGGACTTTTCGGGGTTGGTAAAGGATCGCGAGCAGGCGGGCGCGATTTACCGGCGGGCCATCCGGCCCTTCCCGGGTGACCGGGAAGCCTTCCTCGCGCAACTGGGGCGCGCGCTTTACACCTCCATCCTCATCACCTACGCGCAAGGCCTGGCCCTGTTGACGGCCGCCTCGGAGAAATACAAGTATCAGTTGGAGCTGGAAGCCGTGGCGCGGATCTGGCGGGGCGGCTGCATCATCCGCGCCGCGGTGTTGGAAGACCTTTGCGCGGCGTTTCACGCCCGGCCCGGGTTGCCGAATTTGCTGCTCGACCCGAACGTGGCCCACCAAGTTTGGGCGCACCAGGAGGCTTTGCGCCAGGTCATTGGTTTCGCGGTTGAATCCGGGATTCCCGCGCCCGGCCTGATGGTTTCACTGGGTTATCTGGACGCCTTTCGCAGCCCCTGGCTGCCCGCCAATCTCATCCAGGCGCAGCGCGACTATTTCGGGGCCCACACGTATGAACGCATTGATGCCAAGGGTTCGTTTCACACGGAATGGGCGCCGATTTCACCCTCATGAACATTAATGATCAACCCGGGCCGGTTTGATCTCGCCCCGGACCGCAGCCTGCCCCCCAACACGATACAACATGACCCCGCCCCTCGAATATATCATCGTCGCCCTGCCGTTTCACGCCGATGCCGCCACCCATGATGAACTGGCGCGAAAAGTGAATGAAAAACTCGGCGGCGGATATGAACTTTACGGAACCCCCTTTTTAAGCGGGTCAATGATGTATCAGGCCATGATCCGCAGGGCCGTCCCGTCGGCCACCCTCCCGGCCAAATGAAGGGACCGCCCCGCACCGGCCCGCTCCCCAGTCGGGTTACACCCCATGGCGAAGCCCCCGGCCCCGGTGCAAACTTGGACCCAGGCTCGGGTGCGGATGACGATGGCCCTCGTTTGGCCCAACCGCCGTTCCCCCGGCCCCATAATCAAACCAACCAAATGCACGCAACGAAAGGCCAATTATGTTAAGCAAAGCAAACACCCTCAAGGGGTATAAGTTGGACGCCCGGGACGGCGAAATCGGCCGGGTCAAAGAATTTTACTTTGACGACCGGCTCTGGACCATCCGCTATCTGGTGGCCAACACGGGCGCCTGGCTGGTCGGCCGGCAGGTGCTGCTCGCCCCCTATGCGTTGGTGGCGATCAATCCGCCGGACGAAAGCATCGCCATTGATCTGACCAAAGAGCAGATTAAAACCAGCCCCGCCCTCGACAGTGAAAAGCCCGTCTCCCGGCAGTTTGAGGAGTCCTATTACGGCTATTACGGCTGGCCGCCTTACTGGCAGGGGCCCTACACTTGGGGCTATTCCCCCTCCCTCGAGCGCAACCGCGAGCGCACCTACGTCACCATTCCCGGCGAGAAAGCCTGGGATCATCACCTGCGCAGCACCCATGCCGTGACCGGCTACGACCTGAATGCGCTGGACGGCGATATCGGCCATGTGGACGATTTTATCATTGATGACGAAACCTGGACCATTCGTTATCTCGTCATCAACACCGGCAATTGGTGGCCGGGAAAAAAGATCCTGGTTTCACCCCAATGGATTGAGCGCGTCAGTTGGAGCGAGTCGAAAGTATTTGTCAATCTCTCCCGCGCGGCCATCCAGGAATCACCGGAATATACGAACGATTCCCAGTTGACCCGGGATTATGAAATCGGCTTGCACGGCCACTACAATCGCAAAGGTTACTGGGTTGAAGAACTCGTGACCCACTAGTCCGGCCCCCCCCGGAAAACCCCGCCCTGGAAAACCAACCCGCTTATGCCGGCCAATCAAAACCCCCATCCGCTCCCGCACGAGGGGGCCAATGGCGCCAACCTCCAACACCGCCAGCGTCCCTATTGGAAACGCGCCCACCGCGACTGGCGCATTTGGGTGCTCGTGATCCTCATGCTCGTGTGCATGGGAATCTACGTGATGACCGGCGACCTGCGCTGGCGGTTTATCGGGCCGCCCCATCCCATGACGCCCATCGCCCTGTAAACGTTGCCCCATAGGCAACAAAAAAAAGAAGCGCCGCAGCGTCTGAGCCAGTCATGGCCAAACTCCAGCGGGCGCATCTGGATGCGCCCGGACTGACCGGTTCCTGCATAATTGCATTGATTGGCCGCGAATCAGCGGTAACTTTCCCGTCATGCAAATTGTTTCTTCCGTGGCGGCGATTCAACGCCGCGCCCGCCAGTGGCGGCGCGCCGGGACGCGCGTGGCCCTGGTTCCCACCATGGGTTTTTTGCACGACGGCCATTTGAGCCTCGTCGAACGCGCCCGCCGGGCCGTCGGCCAAGCCGGGGTGGTGGTGCTGAGCATTTACGTGAATCCCACCCAGTTCGGACCGGCCGAGGATCTGGCCCGGTATCCGCGCGATTTGCCCCGCGACACCCGCCTGTGCCGCACGGCGGGCGTGGACCTGCTGTTCACGCCGGCGGATGCGGAAATCTATCCGGGACGGAAGGAGGACCGTTACAGCACTTATGTGGTCGAAGAGGCCCTTTCGACGGGCATGGAGGGGGCGGCGCGACCGACGCATTTCCGCGGGGTGGCCACGGTGGTGGCCAAACTGTTCAATCTGGTGCAACCGGAGGTGGCGGTGTTCGGGCAGAAGGATTTTCAACAGGCGGCGGTCATCCAACGCATGACGACCGACCTCAATTTCCCGATCAAAATCGTGGTGGCCCCCACCCGGCGCGAACGCGACGGGCTGGCCCTGAGTTCGCGCAATCAATATCTGGACCCGGACCAACGCGCGCAGGCGCCCATTCTGTTTCACGCGTTGGAGGCGACCAAACTGGCGGTGAGCCGCAAAACCGTTTCCGCCGCCCGGTTGCAGTCGGATCTCCGGGCCTTCCTCACGGTTGCCCCGCTGGCCAAGTTGGATTACGTGGAGTTTTTTGATCCCGACACCCTCCAACCGGCCAAACAGGTGAAGCGCGGCACCCAGATGGCCCTGGCGGTTTTCTTCGGCCAAACGCGGTTGATTGACAACGCCCGGCTTTGAAAAGATGGACCCGTCGCTCATGAAATCATTTGACTACCTGATTCTCGGCAGCGGCATCGCCGGACTCACGTTCGCCCTGAAAGTGGCGGCCCACGGCCGGGTGGCCATCGTCACCAAAAAAGACCGCGCCGAGTCCAACACGAATTACGCGCAGGGCGGCATCGCCGCGGTGACCAGCAAGGAGGATTCCTTTGATTTTCATGTGCGCGACACCCTGACCGCCGGGGCGGGCCTGTGCCGGGAAGCGGTCGTGCGGACGATCATCAGCGAAGGCCCCGCCCGGATCGAGGAGTTGATCGAGCTGGGCATGAAATTCACCGAGCGCGAAATTCCCGGCCAGCCCGGTGAACAGGAGCTGGATCTGGGCCGGGAGGGCGGTCATTCCAAGCGGCGCATCCTGCATGCCCGGGACGTGACCGGCCGGGAAATCGAGCGCGCCCTGCTCGCCGCCGTCGCGGCCCAGCCCAATATCACCATCTTTGAAAACCACGTTGCCATTGACCTGATCACGAGCCAGAAACTGGGTTATGTGGGCGAAAATCGCTGCCTGGGCGCGTATGTTTTGGACAAGCCCGGCCACCGGGTGCGGGTCTTCACCGCCCCGGTCACCCTGCTGGCCACCGGCGGTTGCGGCAAAGTATATCTGTATACCACCAACCCCGACATCGCCACCGGCGATGGCGTGGCCATGGCCTACCGGGCCGGCGCGGCCGTGGCGAACATGGAATTTGTCCAGTTCCACCCCACCTGCCTCTACCATCCCAAGGCCAAGTCCTTCCTCATCAGCGAAGCCGTGCGGGGCGAGGGCGGCGTGCTCAAGACCCTCGCCGGCCGGGAGTTCATGGATGCGCATCACCCCCTGAAATCACTGGCCCCGCGCGACATCGTGGCCCGCGCCATTGACAGCGAGATGAAAAAGAGCGGCGCCGATTGCGTGCTGCTGGACATCACCCACAAACCCGCCCGGTTTATCATCGAGCGGTTCCCGAATATTTACCAAACCTGCCTCGGCTACGGCATTGACATCACCAAGGAACCCATCCCCGTGGTGCCCGCCGCGCATTATCAATGCGGCGGCGTGGTGACCACCGTGGACGGCGAGACCGCCATCACCGGGCTTTATGCCGTGGGGGAAACCGCCTGCACCGGCCTGCACGGCGCCAACCGCCTGGCCAGCAACTCCCTTCTGGAAGCCCTCGTCTGCGCCAGTCGCGCCGCCGTGCGCGTGCGGGAACAGTCCCTGTCCGCCGCCGATTATAAAATCCCCTTCTGGCAGGCCGGCAACGCCACCGATGCCGATGAATTGGTGGTCGTGGCCCACAACTGGGATGAAATCCGGCGGCTCATGTGGGATTACGTCGGCATCGTGCGGACCAACAAGCGACTGCAACGCGCCCAATCCCGCCTGACCCATCTCCAGCAGGAGATTCACGAATACTATTGGAACTTCAACGTCACCGGCGACCTGCTCGAATTGCGCAACATCGCCACCGTGGCGGAATTGATTGTGCGCTGCGCCGCCCTGCGCCCGGAAAGCCGGGGCTTGCATTACAACTTGGATTACCCCCAACCCAATCCCGATTGGGCGCAACGCGACTCCGTGCTGGTAAAAAACCCCTGACTGCCGGCGGAGGATTCAACCGGCCGGTTGACAAAACCCGCTTTCCGGTTTAGTTACCCACCGGTGGCCTCATTCATGAACCGAACACCTCTTTTTAATTTCCTCCGGCCGCTGGCCCTCGCGACCGTCTTGACGACGGGGTTGCGGGTCGGTGCCGGTGAACCCGTGAGCCCCGCCAATTTTACGGGGATTCTATCCGCGACCCCGGCCGCCGAACTGCCCGGCCGGGCGGCGGAATTGGTGGCGCAAGCCGATCCCAAAACCCTGCGGCAAATCACGATGGCCGTGGTCAAGGCGGCCGTGAGTTTGAATCCCGCCGCCGCCGCGTGCGTGGTGGGCAGTATCACCCATACCACGCCGGTCATGGGCGCAACGGCGGCCGCCGCCGCCGCCGTCTTGGTTCCTGATCTGGCCCCGGCCATCGCCCGCGCGGCGGCGGCCTCGGATCCGGCCCGGGCGGGAATGATTGTCAAAACCGTCTGCCGCGCCCTGCCCTCGGCTTATGTCAGCGTGGCGGTGGCCGTGGCCGAAGCGGTGCCGGGGGCGGATCGGGAAATTTTGGCGGGCGTGGCGGCGGCCATTCCCCAACTCCAAGCGGGCATCAGTAAAGCTTTGGCCGCCCCCTCCGGCAGCCAGCCCCTGGTGCGAACCGTGCTGGGGCGGGTGGCCCTCACCGCCGCCCCGGGACCGGCGGCCGGCGCCGCGCTGATTCCGGCGGCCGCCAAAAACACCAACCCCAACCCATACGGGGGGGGACCGGAAAAGTATCACGGCCTCGACACCGCCACCCCATAGGAATTGGTAACCCTCACTGGGCGGGGGTCCAACTATCATCCGGGTCGTAAGTGGTCAGGGCGGGGGCGAGTTCGGTGGTCTTGGACCCGAGGTTCTTTTGCCAGACCTTGCCCTGCTGACTGACGATGAAGGTCATCAAACCGGTGTTGCCCCATTCGGCCGGCCAGGCCACGAGCGCAAACCCGGCCAGCATCCGGCCGTTGATCCGGTAATCATAAGCGCCGCCCGGGGCGTGTTTTCCCTGGCGGGTCAGGATTTTAAAATAGTAGCCGTGATACGGCGCCGATTCGTCGTTCAGCAGGGCGGCGGTGTGACGGTAGCCTTCCACGCGGGCCTGCGCGATGAACGGTCCCAGGGGACTCAGGTCCTCACCGGTTTTGGCCGGCCAAAACAGGCCGTCATGGGTGCCGGGGGTGCTGCGCAGATGCTGGGCGTAGGCCAGCACGCCGTCGCCCAACCGATCCTGCGCGGCGTATTCGCGCTGGGCCTGCACATAGGCCGTGCAGACATTGATCGCGCCCAATTCGTCCATGCCGATGCGGCGGGCCAGAATTTCCTCCCGGCCGGCGGCGGTGTCAAAAAACCATTGGCCGTCCTGCTGGACCAAGGGGATGGGGAACGGCCAGTCATCCAACCCGATGGTCAGCGTCAGGCCGGGAGCCCCGTTGGTGGGGCGGTTGACCAATTGGGTTTTCTGGCTGAGTCGCTGGACAAACCGTTTGTATTCCGCCGTGGCCTGAACGGCGTCCGGCGAAATTAAATCCCGGCCGTCCGGTCCAAAAATGGTGTGGAGCGCGTTGGGGTCATGGTCCAGCGCCGCCGCCAGGAGGGTGTTGACGGCGGCCTGCGGTGAGGTGAAGGTCTGTTCGCCCGCCGCCAGCGCCTTGGGGGAAAGGATCAGGGCCAGCACCAATCCGGCGAGGGACAGCAGCAACCGCCCCGAACGCCCCCCGGCGGGGCGGCGGGTTTTCAGCAAGGGCGAAGTGGGCACGGGCATCATGGGTTGGCTGGTTCAACGTTTCTGGGAGGACGCGGCGGGTCGGAAATGGGTCGCTTGAATGCTTTGCCGGCCGCGGTCGCTGGCGGCCTGGGTGGCGCGGGTGTTTTCGCTGCCGATGAACGTGACATTATCCGCCGGTCGGCGTTCCACCGGCTCGGGCTCCGGCTCGGTGCGCGCAGGGACGAAGGACCGGGTCACCATGGCTTCCGGTTGAACCGCCGGTTCGGGGGGGCGGCGTGGAATGACGGAATCGGATGGCGAACGGCCGATGGTGGTGACCACGGGTTCGTCATGGGCGGCCTGCCAGCCCCGGTCACCCCGGTTCACCCCGACGCCCCCGCGATGCGGGTCGGGATGCCAGGCCGTGGCATAACCATTGTTCCGCTCGTGCGGAGAGGTGCGCCACCAATCGGACGGACGCGGATGGTCGCGATTCCAAAACACCAGATGGTGGTTGCCCCAGTCAAAATCCCCGTTGAGCCACGGGCCAATCGGCCAGCCCAGCCCGAAGGTGACCAGGGGTGTGCCATTGGCCGCCTCATAGAAAACCTCGTCGGGCGGATAGAACGGCACGTAAATCATCGAGGAATCCACCGGATCAATGTCAATCTCACCGCCATCATCAATCACCTGTTGCTGGGGCGTGGATTGCAGGTTGCCCAGGTTATAGGCCGAGGTGCGCAATCGCTGAAGGGAACGGATCACATCCGTTTCCTGATTGAGGAACGCCTGGCCCAATTCCGTGGTCCAATTCAAATTATCATCCATCCATTTCAAGACGCTGGGGTAACGGGCCAGGGCCTGTACACTGGGATCCCACGGCTGCTGGTCAATCTGGCCGGGGTCGCCACCGGCGCCGACATAACGATCCGCCAGCACGATTTGGGTGGGCAGGGTGGCGGCGGGGAGAATTTCAGCGATCAAGGGGTCGGGATACAGCGCAATGGGGCCGAGCAATTGATCCAACTGGGCGTCCGCAAGCGGTTGATACATGGGGGCCGGGGGTGGAACGGGGGTTTGCGCCTGCGAATCCATGGTCGCGACGGACCAGCCCAAAGCCAACACCGCAATTTTAAAAAGGCACTTCATGCAACGACAACGGTAATATACACGACCCGGGTTGCCGGCGCAATCCCCCGTCACCGGAATGATGCATTTCAACCGCAGATGGACGCAGATGAACGCAGATAAAAACCGACCGGAAAAGTTGATCCAGTCAAGCTCTGGCCGAGCACCCGTTGGGGCCTCGGTTTTTTGGGCTTTGCCATTTTTCCTCATCTGCGTTCATCTGCGGTTAAGCTTTTTTCAATTGCTTGGTTGCGGCCGGGCGCCCCAGAAGTTCTGCTGGACGCTCCCCGCCCCCCGGATTAACCTGTGGTAATGTCAAATATCGGAACTTTGCAACAAGATGAGGCCGGCCGGAAGAAAATCAACCTGCGCCGGCCCGACATCATGGAGGCGGTCCAGGCCCAGGTGCTGTCGCATTATCGCAGCGAACTGGTCGAGCGCGTGCGCGCCAATGGCAGCGTGCTGTCCGCCGGCGATCTGACCGTGAAACTGGCCAAGGAATTCGGCTTTTGCTACGGGGTCGAACGGGCCATTGACCTCGCCTATGCCGCCCGGAAATATTTCTCCGATGTCTCCCCGGAAACCCCCATCTACCTGCTCGGCGAGATCATTCACAACCCCGAGGTCAACGACCAGATCCGCAACATGGGCATCCAGATCATCTCGCCCAAGCCCTCGGAGGCGGAAATGATGCATTTGAAATCCGGCGATGCCGTGATCATCCCCGCGTTTGGCACCGAGGTCGGCACCCGCAAAAAGCTGGAGGCCAAGGGCTGCCTGATGGTGGACACCACCTGCGGCGACGTGATGAGCGTCTGGAAGCGCGTGCGCCAGTATTCCAAGGAAAACGTCACCAGCATCATCCATGGCAAAGCCAAGCACGAGGAAACCAAGGCCACCACTTCCCAGGCCCGCGCTTATGGCAACGGCCATTATCTGGTCGTTTACAACCTCGCCGAAACGGATTACGTTTGCAATTACATCCTGCACGGGGGCGACAAAGAGGAATTTTTGGAACGGTTCACCGGCGCCTACTCGAACGGCTTTGACCCGGAACTGCATTTGCAGGCCGTCGGCGTGGCCAACCAAACGACCATGTTGCGCGGTGAAACCGAGGAGGTGCAGCGCCGCATCAAGCAGGCCATGATTCAGAAATATGGCGAGGGTGCCATTGACAAACATTTCCGCTTCTTCGACACCATCTGCGGCGCCACCCAGGACCGGCAGGACGCGTTGGAAAAAATGCTGCTCACCCCCCCCAACCTGCTGATTGTCGTGGGCGGCTATAATTCCTCCAACACCTCGCATCTGGCCGAGATGGGGGAGGCCAAACTCCCGACCTATTTCATCAAGAACGCGGCCAAGATGGTCTCGGACAAATTGATCCTGCATTACGACCAGCACCTCAAGCAGGAGGTCGAAACCGGGGACTGGCTGCCCGCCGGCAAAATCACCGTCGGCATCACCGCCGGCGCCTCGTGTCCCAACAACTTGATCGAAGACACCATCCGCCGGCTCTTCGAATTACGCGGGCTGTCCGTTCAAGAAGTGCTGGCCGGTTGACCGATGATCCACCCGGGATCCCCTTCTTCATGCCGCGCACCCGAGCAGATTTGGAGCAAATCGAACGGCAAATCCTCGCGCCGTTCGCCCAGTTCAGCGCCGACACCCGCGGCCGGGTGCATCGGGAAGACCCGCCGCTCTGGCGCACCGAATATCAGCGCGACCGCGACCGGGTCATTCATTCCCGGGCCTTCCGCCGTTTGGAATACAAAACCCAGGTCTTTCTCAACGGCTCCGGCGACCATCTCCGCACCCGGTTGACCCACACCATCGAAGTCGCCGCCATCGCCCGCAACCTGGCTTCCGCGCTCAGACTGAACACGGATCTGGCCGAAGCCATCGCCCTGGCGCATGACCTCGGGCATTCGCCCTTCGGCCACAAAGGCGAACACGTGCTGGCCCGGTTGATGACCGGTCACGGCGGCTTTGAACACAACCGCCAGAGCCTCCGGATCGTCGAAATCCTGGAACAAAAATATCCCGATTTTCCCGGGTTGAACCTGTCCTGGGAAGTCCGGGAGGGATTGGTCAAACACCACACCGCCTATGACCATCCCGGCCGGCGCAAAAATTTCGCCGCCAAAAACTCCTCGCTCGAAGCGCAGGTGGCCAACCTCGCCGATGAAATCGCCTATTACAGTCACGACCTCGATGACGGCCTCGACTCCGGCTTGCTCGCCGAGGCCGAACTCACCCGCCACGTACGGCTGTGGCATCACGCCGCCGGATTGGTGAAAGCCGAACACCCCGATTTGCCCGATGAATGCCGCCGTTACTACACCATCCGCACCCTCACCGACCTCCAGGTCACGGATGTCGTGGCCACCAGCGAACGGCTGATCCTCCGGTCCGGGGTGAACTCGGCGGACGAAGTGCGGTTGCAGGCCCGCCCGCTGGTGCGGCACAGCCCGGAACGCCAGAAGTTGAATTTGGAGTTGCGCCGGTATTTGTATCAGCACCTGTATTACAACCCGGTCGTGCATGAACCGAACCGGCGCGCGGTGAAAATGATGAAGGCGCTGTTTGAATATTTCTTGGAACACCCCGGGGAAATCGGCCAGAGCGCCCGCAACCGCATCGGCAAAACCGGTTTTCACCGCGCGGTGTGCGATTACATCTCCGGCATGACCGACCGCTACGTCATGCAGGAACACGAACGAATTTTCAGCCGGCCGGCCGGAAATTCTCCCGGCCCGTGACATTCAGGGTGGACCACCCCTGAAACGGTTGTAAGCACCCGAGTCGGCCGAACCATTCTCCTTCTCTCAGGGGTGAAGGCCGGGATGAGGGCGGACTTGTCGCGCCGTCTTGTCCGCCATAGCCTTGACGACGGCGGAAGCCGGGCGAAGGGTAAGGCATTTGTTCCCACAGGGACTCGAATCCCGCTTTGTCCCCCGATCCGGTCCCTGGGCGCATTGCGCGAAAAATTTTCGTGACGACCCCTAAAGGGGTTTGCGACCAGCGTAACCGGTTTCCAAATCATGCCAGAATTCGACGTTCTCCTCGTCGGATTCCCAGCACAGAAACACTTCCCGGCCGCCGATGATGGCCGGAAAATCAATCAAGCCGCGGGAGAGATCCTGAATGAAGATTTGCCGGGATTGAAATTCGGCGAGGATTTCCTGCATTTCTGAGAGGGTGCGGATCCAATTGTTGACGCTTTCACCGCCAATGTCGTTCCCCGGGCCGGCCAGACTGCGCAGGCGCTGATCCAGGCGTTCGAGGTCCTCACTCAAACGATTGAGCCGCTGCAACCAGACGCGAATCGGCGGCAGCAGCGCAGACGCCTCTTCGCGGGTGTAATGTTTGTCGAACTGATATTTCATCCTCGCAAAATCAAGCCGGACACAGCCTAACCCCTTCAACGGCGGCACAGCGCCATCGTAAAACACGCCGGGCGGTCCGGTCCCGAAAAAAGACCGTTCGCGGAAGCCCATACCAACAAGCCGCCCGCGAACGGATGATGAGACCGAACGGGGCAGAATTACTTCTGCCAGGTGCGCTTCTTGTGACGATTCAAGCGCAGCTTCTTACGCCGTTTATGTTTGTTTATCTTTGCCTTGCGGCGTTTTTTCAGTGAACCCATGTGAGTATGTGATAACCGAGAACCGGGTCTTTGCCAATCAAATTTTGCAGGCCGCCCTGCGGGCCCCGGCGGGGGTGGCGGCCCCAATCCCCCCCCGCCGGCGCCGTAAACTCAGTAAACCACCTTGTTCAAGGGGTATTCGATAATGCCTTCGGCGCCGGCGGACTTGAGTTTCGGGATCAATTCCCGGACGACATGTTCGTCAATGATCGTCTCCACGGCCACCCAGCCCTGGAGACTGAGAGTGGAAATGGTGGGGTTGCGCAGGGCGGGCAGGCTTTTCAACAGTGCGGCCAGATTTTTTTCGGCGATGTTCATCTTGAGGCCGACCTTGGTCTCGGCCTCCAGCGCGCCCTTGAGCAGCAGGGCCATGGTCTCGATTTTCGTGCGCTTCCAGGGATCTTTCCACGCGTCCCGGTTGGCCACCAGCCGCGGGGTGGAACTGAGCAGTTCATCCACGATCCGCAGATTGTTGGCGCGCAGGGAGGAGCCGGTCTCGGTGACCTCGACGATGGCGTCCACCAATTCATGCGCCTTGACCTCGGTGGCCCCCCAGGAAAATTCCACCTGGGCCTTCACCCCGTTCTTTTTCAGGTATTTTTTGGTGAGGTTGACCACCTCGGTGGCGATGCGCTTGCCCTCCAAATCCTTGACCGATTTTACCGGCGAATTTTCCGGAACGCACAGCACCCAGCGCGCCGGACGGCGGGAGACTTTGCTGAATAAAAATTCGCCCACCTCGTGGACCTTGGAGCCGTTTTCAATGATCCAGTCGTGGCCCGTGATGCCGCAGTCGAGATAGCCGTGCTCGACATAGCGGCTGATTTCCTGGGCGCGAATGAGCCGGATTTCCAGTTCCTCGTCATCCACGTAGGGAATATAGGAGCGGCTGCTCACGGAGATGTTAAACCCCGCCTTGGCCATCTTCTCGATGGTGGCGTCCTGCAGACTGCCCTTGGGCAGTCCGAACCTTAATTTTTGCTTGTTTGCCATAAATTCAATGGGTCCGGGCTCCCGTGGCGCAATGCACCGCACGGAGGTTGACCGGATTCAACGGATAATTTTCCAATTTTAGCGGGGCAAAGCCACCTTATTTTGCATGGTCACGTTTTTGGTCGCCAAAAAACCAGCCGGCCATGCACCGAAATGTCTCCCTGCGCCAAGGCCGCCACGCACCGGGGATACAATTCATGTTCCGCCTGGTGGATGCGCCGGTGCAGGGTTTCCGGCGTGTCATGATCCAGCACGGGGACGGTCTGCTGGCCGATAATCGCCCCGGAATCAATGCCCGCATCCACGAAATGCACCGTGCAACCGGTGACTTTCACACCGTAATCCAAGGCCTGTTTCCACGCCTGCAAACCGGGAAAACACGGTAACAGCGAGGGATGGATGTTCACGATACGCCCCGCGAAGGCGCGGAGAAAATCGCCTTTGAGCACTCGCATGAAACCGGCCAGCACCACCAAATCCACTTGCGCGGCCTCCAGTTGGGCGACGAGGGATTGTTCGGCGGCCTCCTCCAGTTTCGTGCGAAATTTGCCGGGGGGCAGGTAACGGGCGGGCAGTTGACGCTGGCGGGCGTGTTCCAAAATGCCGGCGGTTTCCACGTCGCTCAAAACCAGGACGATTTCCGCGGGAATCCGGCCGGCGGTGATGGCCTCGGCGATGGCCACGAAGTTGGACCCCTGCCCCGACCCGATCACGCCCAGGCGAAATGGTTTGCTCATGGGGATTTGAATAACAGAGTGGGCGGCCAAAACAAGGGGAAAGGTGTTACCAAAAGTCCGCCCGCGTCGTCTGTCTGGTAAATCGCACATTCACAACCACTTGAAAAACTGATGAAATTCCTGATCCCCGGCGTCGCCACCCTGCTCCTGTTCCTCTCCGCCCCCGGGCTGGCGGCGGCCCGGGACCGAGTCTCCCTGACGGAAACGGACGGCAGTTATATACTCTCCAACGCCCTGGTCACGGTGACGGTGGCGAAAGGTTCCGGGGATTTGGCCTCGCTGAAATTCAAGGGGCTGGAAATGCTGGACACCGCCTCCGGCCACCAGGCCGCCTATTGGTCCCACAACGCGGGCCGCAGTCAGAAGCTCACCCGCGTCACCATTGATCCCAAGGCCAACGGCGGCGAACGGGCGGAGGTTTCCATCAAGGGCATTTCCGGGGGCACGCGGCTGGGGAGCGGGCCGGGCGGCAGTGTGATTGCGGATGTGGAAATCCGCTACGCCCTCGGGCGCGGCGATTCGGGTGTTTACACCTATTCCATTTTCACCCACCCCACGAACTATCCGGCGACGTCCGTGGGGGAGGCGCGCTTCTGCGCGAAGTTGAACGACGCGGTGTTTGATTGGATGACCGTGGATGCCAACCGGAACATGGAGATGATTTCAACCTATGATTGGAATCACGGCACGCAGTTGAACATGAAGGAGGTGCGCCGGATGAACAGCGGGATTGACGCCGGCCAGGTCGAGCATAAATACGATTATTCCGCCAATCAATTTGACGTGCGCGCCTGGGGTTGGTCGAGCACGGCGCACCGGGTGGGCCTGTGGTTTGTGAATCCCTCGGTGGAATATTTAAGCGGCGGGCCGACGAAATATGAATTGTCCTCGCATCGGGACGCGACGTTCAACACCAACGCCCTGAACGCCCCCGCCCCGCCCACGCTGCTGAATTACTGGCGCGGCAGCCATTACGGCGGCAGCATCTGCGACATCGCCGCCACGGATGCGTGGACCAAAGTGATCGGCCCCTTCCTGATTTATTGCAACGCCGGCGCCGGGCACGACGGCTTGTGGCTAGACGCGCTGGCCAAAGCCAAAAAAGAGGCGAAAGCGTGGCCCTATGACTGGGTGGCCGGGGTGGATTATCCGCCCCTGAAGGAACGGGCCAAGGTAACCGGGCGGTTCATCCTGCATGACCCGGAATTTCCCCGCGCGGGCATGAGCAATATTTTGGTGGGCCTCACGGCGGCGGATTACACGCCGCCGGCGATGCCGCGCGGCCAGGCCGGCTTTGGCCCCGGCGGCGGCGGCGAAGATGAAACCAATGCGGCCGGAACGAACATTGTTTTCCGGCGGTTCCGGGGTGACGGCAACGCCACCAACCGCTACGCCGGCGGCGGGTCTCGCCGGGGAACCAACGATTTCGGCACGAACACGTTCGGTCGCAATGGCCCCAACGGAGTTGGACGAGCCCGGGGTGGGCGCGGCGGCGGTGGGGGTGGCGGCGGCGGCCCGCGGTTGGTGGACTGGCAGAATGACGCCAAAGATTATGAGTTTTGGGTCCGGGCGGATAAGGACGGGAGTTTCAGCATTCCCAAAGTGCGGCCCGGCACCTACACCCTGCACGCCATTGCCGACGGCGTTTTGGGCGACTTTTCCCAGAGCAACGTCGTGGTGGCCGCCGGTAAAACCCTCCGGCTGGGCAAAGTGAGCTGGCAGCCCGTGCGTCATGGCCAACAACTCTGGGACATCGGGATTCCCAACCGCAACGCCTCGGAATTCTTCAAGGGGGATGATTATTACCACTGGGGCTGGTATCTCGAATACGCCAAGCTGTTCCCCAATGATGTGAATTACGTCATCGGCCGGAGCAACTATCACCAAGACTGGTTTTTTGAACAGGTGCCGCACAATGAAAACCCCACGAATTCCACCGGCAACGGCTCCGGAGCCGCCACCACCTGGTCCATCGCCTTCAACCTGCCCGAATCACCCCGCGGCCAAGCGACGCTGCGGCTGGCCATTTGCGGTGTCGGGGCGCGCACTCTGGCCGTGATGCTCAATGACCAGGCGATTGGACATGTGACCGACCTGAACTACAATGCCACCATCAACCGGGACGGCATTGGCGGCTATTGGAAAGAGCACGATGTGGAGTTCAATGCCGCCCTGATGAAGGCCGGCCCCAACACGCTCAGTCTCACGATCCCCGGCGGCGGCCTCACCAGCGGTCTGATTTATGATTATATCCGCCTGGAACTGGACCCCAACGCGACGCCACCGAAAGCGCTTTAACGTCGAATCCAAATCCCAACCCAGCCCAAACCCTTTGACCGCATCGCCAAACATGGCGGGCGGCGCGGGCCGGTCCACGCCACGGCGAGATCCTCCCGCTCCAGAGCCGTTCTGAAGCGCCTACGCCGAGGGGGAAATCGTCAACCGACAAAAAACGCCGCCTCCGACCACTGGGTCAACGGAGGCGGCGTCAATTGGTTGTTCGGGGCACCCCCGGTCTACGACCGGAGCTGAGGTTTACTCCCCGTCACTTTTGCCATTGATGTTAAAAGGACTCCACCAGAGATAGGTTTTCCCCCCCGGTCCCGGGCCATTACCTCCCAAGGTAGCAGTTTTAGCATACGTGATAAATTGACTCTTGGTTACAAAATCAACGTGCCCATCCAGGGCCATGGCGTTGCCACCATTTTTACTGTGAAGCAGTCCAATGCCTTCTGCGGTGTTGGGATAATTAGCTCCATCATTGTATTCACCGGCACCCGGATTGCCCGGTCCCGCGGCGTTTTCATCAGGCTCCCAGATCAGATAACACAACTGGCTCCAGACGGCCGTGGCTTTGCAGGGCACTCCAATGCTGGCCGTCTCTCCCGCCGGCAAGGTGCTGTTTCCACTCGGGAAGCCCACCACCGAGCCGTCCATGACGTAGGAGGAAAGCTTGTTATTCCTACCGGCAGTGGGGATCGGCTTATAATCTTTGCTTTGAATATCCACCGGACAAAGGAACGAGTTTGGGTTGGCGCAATATTTGAACCACAGGCCGGTTTGCCAGGCGGTGGTATTATTTTCATATTTTGGGTTGTTATAGGGATCGGGAATGTCCGAGCCACCCAGTCCGGCATTGGCCGATGGGGTGTAGAGCCAGCCAGCCGGGGCGGTAGCAGTCATGCCGCCATCCCAGTTGGGATAGGCAAAATGGTCGTTATTATCATCAATATACATGCGATCGGCCAGGCCCAACTGCTTAAGATTATTGACGCACTGGATGGATTGCGCCTTGGCCTTGGCCTTGGCCAGGGCCGGCAGCAGCATGGCCGCCAAAATGGCGATGATGGCGATGACCACCAAAAGTTCAATCAGGGTGAAAGCGCCCCGTGCGGGTTTTCCACTGGGCTCAGGTTTGGGCTCGGGATTGGAGTCAACTGTTCGCATATATCATTTAATCGGTTGGTCCGGCGCTTTACTAAAGCACCGGGACGCATTTGTTTTTCAGGCTTTGGCTTAACTTAATTGATTTTTAATCTATGTCAATACCGCAATACCACCGGCTTCACGTCGGGGTCATTATCGTTCCACCAACAGCACCACCGCGTTCCGTTAACTTTTTTAATGACACTTCGGTTTCCAGCAGTGACAATCACCGGGGTTGCTTGTTATAAACATAACCGCATGACCGTTACATTACTTGTCCCGTGTTTTACGGACGCCCTGTTTCCCCGCGCGGGCATCAGCATGGTGCAAATCCTCGAGCGCCTCGGCCACCGGGTGGTCTGCCCGGAGGCGATCGCCTGCTGCGGCCAGCCGCCGTTCAACTCCGGTTATTGGGCCGAGGCGCGCCCGATGGCGGTCCGGGTGCTGGCGGCGGTGAAGGACGCCGAAGCGGTGGTCATCGGCTCCGGTTCCTGCGGGGCGATGGTGAAGAAGTTTTACCCGGATCTTTTTGCCGGCACACCCCAGGCGGAACTGGCCGCGGCGGTGGCCGCGCGCACCTGGGAATTTTCCGATTTCCTCGTCACCAAGCTGGGCGTGACCGAACTCGGCGCCCGCTTTCCGGCCCGGGTCACCTTCCATGACGGCTGCCACGGACTGCGTGAATTGGGCGTCAAACAACCGCCGCGCACCCTGCTGGGCAAAGTCCGGGGCCTGGAATTGATCGAGATGAAGGAGGCCGAAACCTGCTGCGGTTTTGGCGGCACGTTCGCCGCCAAGTTTCCGGCCATCTCCACCGCCATGGGCGAGGTCAAATGCGCCTCGGCCATTGAAACCGGGGCGGAGTACATCGTCTCGAATGATTCAAGCTGTCTCATGCACCTCCAGGGACTGATGTCCCGCCAGGGCCAAACCATGAAAACCATCCACCTCGCCGAGGTGCTCGCCCAACAATGAGCGCCAACGCCACGCAATTCCAGGCCGCCGCGCAGCGCGTCACCGCCAATGTTGACCACCGGCGGTTCATCCGCCAGGCGCTGGGCAATTACGAAATCGCCCGCGACCTGCGCAAGGCGTCGTTCCAAAGCTGGGAATCGGCCCGCCAAACCGCCGCCACCACCAAGTGGGAGGCCATCAACCATCTGGACACGCATCTCCGGGAATTGGCCGCCAAACTTGAAGCGCGCGGCACGAAAGTGCATTGGGCCGGCAACGGCGGGCAGGCGCGCGACATCATCCTCGACCTCGTCCGCCGCAAAAAGGCGCACACCATCATCAAGTCCAAGTCCATGACCTCCGAGGAAATCCATCTCAACGAGGCGCTGGAAAAAGCGGGCTTTGAGGTGGTGGAATCCGACCTCGGGGAATTCATCGTGCAACTCCGGCACGAGGCGCCCTATCACATTGTCTTCCCCTCGATGCACCTGAAGCGCGGTGAAATCCGGGACTTGTTCCAACGCGAACTGGGCGACGCGCCCTCCGACAGCCCCGAGGCCTTGACCCTGGTGGCCCGCCGCGTCATGCGCCACAAATACATCCAAGCCGACGTCGGGTTCACCGGCGGCAATTTTGCCGTTGCCGAGACCGGCATGATTTCCATCACCGAAAATGAAGGCAACGCCCGGCTCACCGCCGCGCTGCCCAAAACCATGGTCACCCTCATCGGCATTGAAAAAGTGCTGCCCAAACTCGCCGATCTGGCGTTGTTTTTGCCCATGCTCGCCACGGCCGGGGCCGGCCAGACCCTGACCGGTTACAACACCCTTTATGGCGGTCCCCGCCAGCCGGGGGAGGTGGACGGCCCCGAAGAATGGCACGTCGTATTGCTCGATAACCGCCGCACCGAACTGCTGGCCGATCCCGAGCAGCGCGACGCCCTGCACTGCATTCGTTGCGGGGCGTGCCTGAACGTCTGCCCCATCTTCCGCAACGTCGGCGGCCACACTTATGGCACCACCTATTCCGGCCCCGTGGGTTCGGTGATCACCCCCCATTTGCGCGGGTTGCAGGATTGGAAACATCTCTCCAATGCTTCGACCCTGTGCGGCGCCTGCACCGAGGCCTGCCCCGTGAAAATTGATCTGCATCATCACCTGCTCCAGAACCGCCGCAATGCCATCACCGGGAAACCCGCGTTTTTTGAACGGCTGGGCTACAAATTGTTCAGCATCATTGCCAATGACCCGACCTTCTGGTCCCTGGCCAAAAAACTCGGCCGGCTGACCCAGCCCTTGCACGCCCTGGTGAAAGGCACGGCGCTGGACCCCGCCCGAGCCTGGACCAAGACCCGCGATCTGCCCCCCATCGCCCCCGTGTCGTTTAAAGAATGGTGGTGGAACCGGCCATGAATGAACGTGAAAAAATCCTGACCCGCATCCGCGAAGCGCTCACCGTACCAGCCCCCCGCCCTGGCGCGCACCCCGGCCATCCCGGCACCCCGAACCCGCCCGCCGACCCTGCATCGGCCGGCGCCCAGGCCCGGCGCTGGCTGCCCAAAGTCGGCGACACCCTCGAAGAACAACTCGCGCTGTTCGCCCAAAACGCCGCCGGCCTCAAGGCGACCTTTCAATTGTTCAACCATTGGGACGAATTAAACGCCGCCCTCCTCGCCTTGCGGGACGCCGAGAACTGGCGGCGCGTGGCCAGCCATCAGACGGAATTATCCGCCAAAGCGTGCGCGACCCTGCAACGGCCCGTGTGCTGGACAGATCGCGGTTACGACGTTCTGGACCTGGAGGCGTGCGATGTGGGCGTGACCAGTTGCGACGCCCTCATTGCCCAAACCGGCAGCGTCCTCGTGACCAGCCGCAGCACCGGCGGACGGGCCTTGTCCATCCTGCCGCCGCATCATCTGGTGATCGCCCGGCGCGAACAACTCGTGGCGGATTTGCCCGCCGCCTTTGCGCTCATCCAACAGCAATACGCGCCCGATTATCCCAGCATGATTTCCTTCATCACCGGCCCCAGCCGGACCGGCGACATCGAACGCATCCTCGTGCTGGGCGCGCATGGCCCCAGAAAGCTGACGATCTTTTGCCTTTGAACGCCGGGAAAATCAACCGGGCGGGATAAATTTCGCCCTGAAACCGCAAAAATTTCTCGGTAATTACCGGGGAATCGTTCAAGCTGTGGCGCGTGGGTCCGGGAACCTGCAAAAGCCAGCACGGCGGGAAAAACGGCAATCCGGCACCTGGCCCGCCGGTGTAATCAATCCCATGGAACTACGCCTCATCAGCCTGTTCGGTTGGTTCGCGATGATCGCCATCGCCTGGACCCTTTCCTATAATCGGCGATTGTTTCCCTGGCGCACCGTGCTTTGGGGCGTCGG
>Ga0302278_10000691_pt1 | contig 42717 bp, 31 predicted proteins | sample III_Bog_N3_2_FD_194543 | JGI IMG/M metagenome (GOLD analysis project Ga0302278, IMG submission 194543) | Peat permafrost microbial communities from Stordalen Mire near Abisko, Sweden - III_Bog_N3_2 | ecosystem: Environmental > Terrestrial > Soil > Wetlands > Peat | place: Sweden: Abisko...
GTCGATCCCGAGTTCCGGGAGCACGTGCACGCGGTGCTGAAATGCCGCCGGGCTGAGCTCGACCGTTACCAGACCGGGATGCACAAGCTCAACAAGGATCGGGAGGCCAGCGTGCCGGCGCTGAAGCTGCCGGTGCCAGTGCAGGAGCGGATGTCCGCCCAGGCACGCGAGGCGACCCGGCAGCAGGACGCCTCGCTCGAGCCGGTTTACCGCAATCGGCGTGCCATCTTCGATGCGATCGACAACTTGTTCACCTTCATGGACTCCCACCCGGCGCAGTTCCTGAACAATCGCATTCAGTTCGAGAACGATGCCGACCGGTTTCCTGCGCAGGCGCTCATCGATCGATTCACCGAGGCGGCGCGGCTGCCCCAGTAGCTTAAGCAGGGCGCACCGCCGCGCCCGCCTCGGCGCGGTCGAACCATTCCCAGACCCGCTGCGGCGACTCGACCATGACATTGTGTCCGCCGGGGCCAAGGTCCACGGCCGAGACATGCAGAGCGCGCAGTTGGTCGAGCGACACGATGGCGTCCGTGGTCCCGCGCGCGAGGTGCACCGGACACGCAGCGCTCGCGATGAGCGCTCTCAAAGGGGGAATGCCCGCATCGTTGGCGGCGGGATCCATGGACAGGCGCCAGGCGCCCGCCTCCTCAGTGACGCCGCGGGACAGGAGCGGCGATCCGGCTTCCACTAGCCCCTGAAGACCGCTCACTTTCAGGTATCGCGCCCAGGCGCCGGCCGCATCGGCAAATCGCTTGGCAGGCCGCGCGCCCAGTTCCGCCATGGCCGCGGCGTCCGAATCGGGCCATGAGCATTTGACGCCCAAGGCCAGCACGCGGCTCGGCGAGACGGCGAACCAGCCCGACGCGAGCGCCAATCCGATGACGCCGCCCAGCGAATGACCGAGCACCACCAGCCGTCCGCCGGTGGCCCGTGCCCTGATCGCCTGCGCCACCGCCGCCGCCGTCTGCCCCGTCCGATAGCCGCCCTCCGGCGGCCCCGATCCTCCGTGGCCGGGAAGATCCAGCGTCAGCCATCGGCCGCCCCAATGGGCCGCAACCGCGTCCAGCGCCGGCCGCCACACCGCCCCGGTGGCGCCGAGGCCATGCAGCAGGACCAGCAGATCGGCACCCACGCCTCCTTCCTCGGCATAGAGCATTCGATGACTCCTCAGCGCGTGTAGATCGGGAGGGTCTGGAAGCCGCGAAAGCGCGCGCGGCCGCCGCGTACTGCGAGACCGGCCGGCCGGTAATGCGGAAAACGGCTCAAGAAGCGAGCAATCGCCACTCGGCCCTCCAAGCGCGCGAGGCTCAATCCGACGCATTGATGCGGCCCGGATCCGAAGGCGAGATGCCGGTTGGGGGCTCGTGCCAGGTCGAGCCGGTCCGGATGCTCGAATTGTTCCGGATCCCGGTTGGCCGCGCCGATACACAGGTTCAATTGAGCGCCGGCCGGCAGCCGGGTTTCGCCCAGTTGCGTGTCGGCCGTGGCGCGCCGATTGCCCAGCTGATTCGAGCTTTCGAAGCGCAGGATCTCCTCGACGGCGGTCCTGGCGAGATCCGGGTTCGCGAGCAGCGCGCGGCGCTGATCCGGCCAGTCGATCAACAATTGCACGCCGTTGCCGATGAGGTTGGTCGTGGTCTCGTGGCCCGCGTTCAGGATGAAAATGCAATTGTGCAGGAGTTCGGACTCGCAGAGCGCGGTGCCGCCGTATTCATCGGCGAGCAGGCGCGTCAGCACGTCGCGCGACGGATCCTTCGGGACGCGCCGCCGGTCGGCAACCAGTCCCTCGAGATAATGCAGGAAGTCCCGCACCGCCTCGTTGCCGGCCTGCAGCATGCCCGCGCTCGGCGCCGGCTCCAGTGCGCTCAAGATGGCGAGCGACCAGCCGCGCAACGGCCCCCGATCGCCGCGCGGAACGCCGAGCAGATTGCCGATGATCTCGACGGGAATGGCCGAGGCGAAGTCGGCGATCACATCGCAACGGCCCGCCGACTCGATGCGGTCCAGCAACCCCTCCACCGTCGTGACCAGTCCGTCCTCCAGATCGGCGATGGCCTTCGGCGCCAGCGCGCCGGTGATGATCCTGCGAACCCGGGTATGCAGGGGCGGGTCGTTGAACACCAGGCTGGTGGTGTGGTGCTCATAGAGCGGCGAATCGCCGAACTTGGGCTTGAACTCGATTCTCTTGTCCGAGCTGAACGTCGCGGTATCGCGGTAGACGCGCTCCAGATCAGCGTAGCGCGTGAGGAAGTAGCCGCCGTCGGGCAGTTCGAACACCGGCGCCTGGGAGCGCAGGGCCGCATACACCGGATAAGGATCCTCGTAAAAGGATCTCGGCAACGCCCGCAAATCGAAGTCACGGATGTTCATGTCGATCGGCACAATTATGGCATACGCCCTTCGGGCGTATGATGGCCGGGGCGCGATGGAGGCCCCGCTATGAATCAACCGGCACCGTATCGCATCGGGAGGTGGCTGCCCTCGGACCACCGGATCCTCGATGACTGGGTCCGGGCGCTCGTCGCGGACGTGCACGGCGCGGAACGCCAGCTGCATCCGCTGGTGCAGGAGCTTCAGGATCTCATCGAGGGCGATGCGCACCTGTACATGCGGGCCCACCAGATGTTCACGCAGATCCCGAAACGGGCGCCGTTCGACAAGAGCCCCACCGGCGAGCCCCAGGTGCGCGATTACCGGGTGATGCTCCAGCTCATCTCCGCCGTCATGACGACGGCCCCCGTGTTCGACAGGACCGCGCTGGTCGGCTGCCCCTTGAACGCGATTCTCGACTGGTCCATGGGGACCGAAGGGGGAGTCGCATTTTTCCTGAGCGAAAAGATCAACCGGCAGCTGAAGAAAATTCTGAATGAATGGGGCCGCTTTTTGAGCTCGAGAGATTCCGCCTACGTGTTGACCACGGACCCTCATCGCGGTTGGTTCGGCAAGGACGCCATGGCGGCCATGCCGGACTTCGAGGCGGATTTCGCATGCGATCCTGCGAAGCCACACCGCGGCTTCGCATCATGGGACGACTTCTTCACGAGGCGCTTTCGTCCGGGGCGCCGCCCGGTCGCATCGCCCGGCGACGGCGCGGTCGTCGTCAACGCCTGCGAGTCGGCGCCCTACCGGATCGCGCGCGGCGTCAAGGCGCGCGACCGGTTCTGGATCAAGGCCCAGCCCTACTCGCTCCTGCACATGCTCGCGAATGATGCGTTCACGGAACAATTCGTCGGCGGCACCGTCTATCAGGCCTACTTGAGTCCCTTGAGCTACCACCGCTGGCACTGCCCCGTCGACGGCGCCGTGGTGCGGGCCTACGTGCGCGAGGGCACGTACTACGCCGAGGCGCTGGCGGAGGGCCTCGATCCGGAAGGCCCGAACGAGTCGCAGGGCTACATCGCGGGCATTGCCACCCGGGCCATCGTCTTCATCGAGGCCGACAATCCGGACATCGGACTCATGGCGTTCATGGGCATCGGGATGGCCGAGGTCTCGACCTGCGATGTCACGGTCTACGACGGGCAGCGGGTCGGAAAAGGCGACGAACTCGGCATGTTCCATTTCGGGGGTTCGACGCATTGCCTGATATTCCGACCGGGCGTGGACCTCGACTTCGATCTGCACGGGCAGGCACCGGGGCTGCATTCGGCCAACATCCGGGTCAATGCGCGGATCGCGACCGTCAAATCCGCGGCCCGTTAGGCTTTCAACGCCCGGCGGCACGCGCGGGGACCTGTCCCCAACGCCACCCCTCTGTGTGTACACGATTGATTTTTCATGAGAATTTCATGCGGCGAAATATTGGAAATACATTGGAATATTCTTGGGAGTGTGTATCGTTGTCGGCTTGACGCCACAGCGATTCCAATTCGGGTCGTTCACCCTCATTCCATCCGATCAGCGGCTGCTGCGGGGGATGGAGGCCATGTCGCTTGCGCCCAAACTGTTCGACCTGTTGGTGTTCATGGTCGAGCGCCGCGGCCGGCTCCTGACCCGCGATGAACTCATGAAGGGCATCTGGCCCGACACGGTGGTCGAGGAGAACAACCTCACCGTCAACGTGTCGCTGCTGCGAAAGATTTTGGGGGACGCCCCGGACGGCAAGCCCTACATCGAAACCATCCCCCGGCGCGGCTACCGTTTTCACTCGGGCGTGATCGAGCTTCCCGGGGGAGAGCCCTCGAGCGCGGATGCCGCCACGTTCGCCGCACGGGGCGCCACAGCGGCGGCTGAGTCAGGAGCCGCGGCCGTGGCCGCACCGCCGATGTCGATCGAAGAATCCGCGGCGCCCATTCCGCCCCGCGTGGCGAGCGGCCGCTCGGGGGCTCATTGGTATCGCCCCGCGCTGATCCTCTTGGGCTTGAGCATCGGCCTAGGCGTCTATCTCACCATGCGCCCGCTGAGCCAGGATTCCCCCTCCGCCGCGGTCGGCGCCAACGCGTTGCGGAACGTGGCGGTGCTGCCCTTCCAGAATTTGAAGGGTGCGGACGCCGATGATTTCTTGGGGTTCGCATTGGCCGATGCCGTCATCACCCAACTGGGCTATGTGAGTCAGCTGAGCGTTCGCTCCTCCTCCGCCGTGTCGCGGTTCAACACGCCGGCGCTCGACCTGCCAAAAATCGCGGCCGACCTCAAGGTCGACACACTGCTCACGGGCACCTACCTCCACGAGGGCGACGACCTTCGGCTGAGCGTGCAACTCGTCGAAAGCAACTCGCAGCGCATGCTGTGGAGCGATACCATCAATCTCAAGTATCTGAACCTGATGACCATCCAGGACCGCGTGGCCCAGGAGATCGTGGCGGGACTGCAGGTGCCGCTGTCGGCGCCCGAAGCGGCGCGCATGTCGCAGCAGCGTTCCGCGAAGGCCGATGCCTACGAAGAGTATCTCAGGGGCGTCGACTTCTACGCCATGAATCGATTCGAGCAATCCATCCAGTCGCTGGAACGTTCGGCCAAGCTGGATCCGGAGTATCCGCAGACCTGGACCATGCTGGGTCGCGCCTACACCACGAACGCGTCATTGCAATTTGGGGGGACCCGGGACTACGAAAAGGCGCGATTTGCCTACCAAAATGCGCTGCGCCTCGATCCGGCCCAGATCGAGCCCCGCGTCTACATGGCGAACATGCTCACGGACACGGGGCACGTGGAAGATGCCGTACCCCTGCTGCAGGGCGCCTTGAAGCTGAATCAGAATTACGCCGAAGCCCTTTGGGAGATGAGCTACGCCTACCGCTTTGGAGGCCAGCTGGCGGAATCGGTCGCGAGCGCGGAGCGCGCGCGCCGGCTCGATCCGAGCGTCAAGCTCAGCAGTTCCGCGATCAACGGCTACCTGTATCTGGGCCGGTACGATGAGTTTCTGGCGAGTCTCCCCTCGCAGGGTGCGGGCGCGTACATCCTCTTCTATCGCGGATTCGCCGAATACCATCTCGGCCGCAACGCCGAGGCGCTCCGCGACTTCGACCGCGCCTACGACCTCGACCCCTCGTTCCTGCAGACCCAGGTGGGCAGGGCGCTCAGCCATAAGCTGAAGGACGATCCATCCAATGGCATCGCGCTGCTGCACGAGGTGGCGGAGCAGGTGCTGCGCAACGGTGTGACCGACGCGGAAGGAATCTACAAGGTCGCCCAGGCTTACGCCCAGCTCGGCGACCTGCCCTCCGCGCTCAGCGTGCTCGACAAGAGCGTCGAAGGCGGCTTCTTCCCGTATCCGTACATCGAGCGCGATCCATTGCTCGAGCCGATCCGCGGTTCCGCCGGTTATCCCGCCATTCTCGAGAAGGCCCGGCAGCGTTACACGCAATTCAGGGCGCGATTCGCCGCCGCTCCCCCGGTCGGGTGAGCCGGGCCGGGATCAATCCGGCCTCGAGTGCCGGGCCCCGCAACACCTGCGCAGCCCATGCGGGCCTGCGCAGGCGCGCGGGAAACTCCAGTCCCGCTGCGGCCTATTTATAGACCGCGTTGGTGCGGCTCAGGAAATCCCGGTGCCCCGAGAAGTCCACCATCGAGCCGAACGCCGGTCCGGCCAGGGGACTGTCCTTTAGGGCTTCGGTCAGGGCCGCGGACACCTTGTCCTGGCCCTCGGCAGTCGCCGTGATGTAGTCCAGGAAGAAATAGTCGGGCGATTGCGTGTGAATGGCCTCCTCGTCAATCTCGTACTCGACGATCGAGCCGTCGGCCAGCAGCTTTTCCATCAGGGGCACGATGAAGGTCTTGCTGAGCATCGTGACGGCGTCGTTGGGGGCGTCCGCCTTGAGCTTGTAAACGGCGGTATGCGTGTAGGCGCCCTTGTAGGTTCCCGGACGCCAGTTGTAGTAGCGCGACACGTAAATGCCGTCGGAGTGCTTCGTGGCGCTCTCGAACACCGGCGAGGCGGCCGATCCGCTCTTGTACATCTCGTCCAGGATGTTCAGTACGCCAGCCATGGACATCGCGCTCCACCAGCCGTCGTGGGTCATGCCGTCGGGCTGATGAATGAGATTCTCGTCCCCGCCGTAGCCCACCAGAGATCCGCTCGACAGGGCCTTGTCCAGGATCTTGTCGCTGGTCGGGTTGCCCTTGGCATACTCCGCCCAACGGGCACGTGGAATCTCCCAACTGGCCTGATAGGTGTACATCCGCGGCTTTTCCTTCACCTCCGCCATCTGTGCATTGGCCGCCGGCGTGGCGAAGCCCAACGCCAGCCCCAAGCAAAGTCCAACGATCGTTCCCGACGTGGTCGTCTTCATGATCAGTCCCCCCGGTTGTTCTTACCGAATTCGGTGTTATTCGAGTCAGTGGGCGGGGGCGACTATAGCACGCGGCGGACGCAAGTCCGTCCGGGGTCGGCGGCGGGATCCCGGGTCGCGAAACGACCCGGGCCCTGCCAGCCGGTTCGATCGGCCCAGCCGGGCCGGGATGGCTCGGCTGGGCGGCGGCCTATTTTCCGCCCAGGTGGTACGTCAGATCGATGCCGAAGGTCAGCGGCTGCGACATGGCGGTCCGGTTGAAGGTCCCCACGTTGACGTTGATGGCCGGCGAATTGGTCAGCAGCGCCACCCGATTGGTCGCGTTGTCGACGAAGAACAGGGCCGACCAGTGACTGGCCTCGACGCCCGCCCGGATGTTCGTCAGGTCATAGGCGGGCAGGTAGTTGGCTTGCGCGGTGGTGTCGATCCGCGAGCCGACGTAGTCGTTGTCGAGCCGCCCGATGAATCCGAGCGATTCGTTGATGGGATGACGGTACGCGAGCGATGCGGACGCCGTCACTTCCGGAACGTCCTGGACCCGCTCGTCGATGGTCGTGCCCGGCACCGCGTTCGCAATGTACTGCGCATGCGTCCAGCTGCCGTTCACCGTGGCGATCAGCCCGGGGAACACCACGGCATTGAGCTCGAGCTCCGCCCCGTAGATGTGCGCGTCGCCCGCGTTGCCGGTGAACGGAAAGCCGCAGGACAGCGGAATGTTCTGCTGGATGTGCTGCCAATTCTCGAAGTAGGCCGCCGAGTTGACCGTCACCCGGCCCTCGCTGTCGCGGAACTTCTCGCCGAGTTCATAGCTCCACACCTTGTCCGGCTTGAAGCCGGGAGGCGCGGAGGTCAAGCCGATGGCCTCGAGATTCGCCAGGCACCCGGTGGGTCCGCTGCCCAGCGCGCCCGTGACCGGAATGGGCTGGTTTCCGCCGCCGGGCCGGAAGCCCTGGGAAACCGTTCCGTACACCATCATTTCCTTGTCGACCTGATAGGAAAGATTGAGCTTCGGAGTGATGCCCGAATCCTTCTCACCGGTCGAATAGTAATCGTAGGAGCTGTTGCCGGACGAACTCAGCCATCCCGACACCGCCGTATTCACGGTTCCATGATAGTAGTAGCGGCGCAGGCCCGCGGTGGCCGTGAACTGATCCAGGAACGTGTAGGACGCTTCGCCGAAGAAGGAGTTCTGCAGGATCTTCGTCGGCTGGTACTGGGTGAAGCCATCCCCCGTACCGACCACCGGAACCGCCGCGGGCGTGAGGACGAACAGGTCCCAATCGGACTCGAAGTCCTGATAGAAGTAGCCGACCAGCCACTTGAGGTTGGAGTCCCCCGCGGACGTCAGCCGGATCTCCTCGCTCTTCTGCTTCGACTTGTCATCCTCGAGCGAGGTCGGGGAATTGGGTCCGATTCCGCCGTCGGCGGGATAGAGCGGGAAGTACCCGAAGCTCGGAGTCAGCACCGTCGCGATTTCCTCGGCGCCGTCCTGTTGCAGCTGTTCATCGCGGTTCCAGTAGGACGTGGTCGAGGTCAGGTCGGCAAAACCGAGATGGTACTGGACGTTGAGGCTGCCGATGTCGATGCGGTCCGCGAACGGCTCCGGCGCGTTGAACGGCTGGTAGTTCGTATCCGTCCCCGGCTGGCTGTCGATGAGACTGAGGCCGTCCTGGGTGATTTTTTGGTACATGAAGGACGGCGTGATCGACAGCTGATCGTTCACCTTCCACAGCAGCGCGGCGCGAACGCTCGTCATGACCTCGTCATTGACGTCGTGGTAATCGGCCGCGAGCGGCGCGGCCGCCACGTCGCCGCGCGTGGTCGAGTTGATCGGGGCGGGAAAATCCCCCGGCGCGATCACTTTACGGTCGATCCACCCGCTCAGATGCTCCTGCGAGCCGACGATGCGCAACGCCACCGAATCGGACATCGGCAGATTGACCATGGCGTTTTCGCCGTTGTTCAGCGTATCGCCGCCGTTCGTGTGCCCGAAGATCAACTCGCCGGACGCATCGAAGGCGTTCGGATCCGGTGCGTTGGGAACCAGCTTGATCGTGCCGCCCATGGAGCCGGAACCATAGAGCGTCCCTTGCGGGCCGCGCAGCACCTCGATGCGATTGAGGTCGTACAGGTTGGGGTCGATGACGACCTTGCCGTTCTGCGCCGAGGCGGGCGCCGTCAGCGGCACATCGTCGAGATAGAAACCCACCGTCGATGAATTGCCGCCGGATGAGGTCATGCCCCGCATCTCGAGTTCGGTCTGACCCGGGCCGCTGCTTCTCATGGACACGCCGGGCACGGATTGCACCACCGAGGTGATGTCCGTGATGCCGCGCTCCCCGAGGTCCTGCCCCGTGAGCGCCGTGATGCTGATCGGCGTGTCCTGCACGGTCGAGAGGCGCTTCTGCGCCGTGACGACGATCTCTTGCAGTTGATCCGATTTGGTCTCCTGCTGCGCCAAAGCCACGCCGCTCGCACCCAGCAGCGCCGTAGCCGGAACGATAGTCAGAGCCTTGCCCCAGTTCTTTATTCGCATGAAATCTCTCTCGTTGGATTCTGGAATGGAACCAATTGTGGGCAGAATGCTACACCAGAATCCATGGCCATGCACCATTAAGGTGCTGTAAGTCATTGGCCAATACATGGATTTTCGGCCAAAGCCGGACTCATAGGCCCTGCGCCTTGCGCACCTGATGTTTTTTGGCAACAAAGAGAGCCGCAGCGCGGCGCCGCTTTGCCCGGCCCATGCGTTAGGATCACAGGCGGGATGCGCGGCGGGCGAATGAGCATGTTGAGACGGCTTGCGGCCTGGATCGATGGAATCGACCGGGCGATCAATATCGAGGACCTTCGGCGGATCGCCCGCCGGCGGTTGCCGCGAATACTCTTCGACTACATCGACGGCGGCGAGGGCGATGAATCCGGTCTGCGCCGAAATCTGCAGGCCTTCCAGGCCTACAGCTTCAGGCCGAGATATCTCGTCGATGTGTCCGAACGGAGCCTCGAGACGCGGCTCTGGGACCGCAGCTACTCGGCGCCGTTCGGAATCGGCCCGGTCGGGCTCACCGGATTGTTTCTTCCCAACGGCGAATGTCTGCTCGCGCAAGCCGCGATCGCGGCGGGCATCCCCTACGTGTTGTCCGGTGCGAGCATCGCATCGATCGAAGCGGTTGCCGGGGCTGCCCGGACGAATGTGTGGTTTCAGCTCTACCCGGCGCGCGATTCGAAGGTCACTCTGGACATGGTCGCGCGGGCCGAGCAAGCGGGGATGGAGGCCCTCGTGGTGACGGTCGACCTGCCGGTGCCTGCCAAGCGCGAGCGGGACAGGCGCAATCGATTCGACTTCGACGTCAAGATGTCGCTGTCGCGCCTGCTCGACGGCCTCGCCCACCCACGTTGGGCCTCGCGGTATCTCGCTCACGGCGGAATGCCTGCGTTCGGCACTTGGAGCCGGTACGCCCGCCCGCGGGCGCCGGCCCGCGAGGTTGCCGAGTATGTGGCCGCGCAGTCCCATGCACCCCAGGTCTGGCGCGACCTCGACGCGTACCGGCGCGCGTGGCCGCGCAAGCTGGTCCTGAAGGGAATTCAGCACGTCGAAGATGCGGCGAGGGCGGTGAGCAGCGGAGTCGACGGGGTCATCGTGTCGAACCACGGCGGCCGCCAGCTCGGGCGCCTTCCCGCGGCCATCGAGGTCCTGCCCGAAATTCGCGAGGCCGTCGGCGGCCGCCTTGCCGTCATGGTCGACGGCGGCGTGCGGCGCGGCGCGGATATCGCAATCGCGCTCTGCCTGGGTGCCGACTTCGTATTCCTGGGAAGGGCGCCGATCTACGGCCTTGCGGCCGGTGGCCTCGCCGGCGCAACTCGCGCGATCGAGATCCTCCGCGAAGAGCTCGACCTGACCATGGGCCAAATCGGACTCAACCGCGCCGGCGACCTCCGCAGCGACGTTCTCATGGAGCACCGGTCACGCGCCGGCGCCGCCGAACATCGTCCCGGCGGCAGCCAGCCGGCGCCCGGACCGGCGTTCACGGCTCCTCCGCCGCGAACGTGAGCTGAAACGCGGTTCCCTCCCGCCCGTCGACATCCAGTTCGGCGTTCAATTGCTCGGACAGCGTGGTGACCAGATGCAGGCCGAGCGAGCCGGTCTTGCCGATTTCGGTCCCCGGCGCGATGCCGATTCCATCGTCCGCCACTCGCAGCCGCAGCTTGCCGCCCCCGATCCGCTTGATTTCGATCCGCACCGTGCCGCGGCGGCCATCGGGAAAGGCATGCTTGAGTGCGTTGGTGATGAGTTCGTTCAATATCAATCCGCAAGGGATCGCCCGGTCGACGGCCAGGACCACATCGTCGATGTCGAGAACCAGGGACACGGAGGAGCGCGAGACGCTGGTTGCGTCGAACACGTTGGCGGCGAGACTGCGCACGTAGGCCGTGAGCGGCACCCGCGCTTGGTCGTCCGATTGGTAGAGTTGCGCGTGGATGAGCGCAATCGCCTGAACGCGGGTCTGGCATTCCTCGAGCGCTTCCCGGCTCGAGCCTCCCTTGAACCTTCTAAGCTGCATGTTGATCAGGCTCGAGATGACCTGCAGGTTGTTCTTGACGCGGTGGTGGACTTCCTGCAGCAGGACTTCGCGCTCCTTGAGGCTGGTGGTCAGCTGCGCATTGGACGCGCGCAACTTGTCCAGCAGCAATTCCTTCTCGCGCTCGGCGTGCTTGCGCTCCGTGATGTCGACGATGGAGGCCAGCACGAATTCGCCATCGGCGCTCTTCAGCGGATTGAGGCCGATTTCGATGGGGACTTCGGTGCCGTCCTTCCGCAGCCCGAACAGTTCGCGTCCCGCGCGCATGGGTCGCGCTTCCGGAACGGCCAGGAACGCGCCCCAATGGCCGGAATGACCCTGGCGGTACCGCATGGGTACGAGCAACTCGATCGATTCTCCCAACAGATCCTCGCGCGGGTACCCGAACAGCTTTTCCACCTGGGCGTTCACCAGGACGATGAGTCCCAGCGCGTCGACCATGATCATTCCGGTGGGAGCTCCCTCCAGCGCCAGCCTGAACCGCTCCGTGGCCTGCAATCGCTCGGTGATGTCGCGCGTGACATGTCCAAAGCCGACGAGCCGTCCGCCGGGATGGCGCAGGGCCGCGATGAGTTCATGCCCGGCCCTGCCGGCCTTCCGGTCGTCGAGCGCGTAAAAACACGAAAAATGCTCGCCGAGGATCTCTTGCTCCTCGTAGCCGTTGAATCTCTGCGCGCCACTGTTCCAGGTCAGCACCCGACCCTCGCCGTCCAGAGTGAAAATGGCGTAGTCCCGGGCGTCGACCAGCAGACGCACATGCTGCTCGCCAACCCTGTCCGGCGGCCCCTCGCGCTGCGCAGCCCTCGGCACGGGCGTCACCCGACGGCGATGGCGCCCTTCGGCGCTCCCAACAAACGGTTGAATTCGCGCGCGGGCGCCGGCCGGCCGAAATAGAAGCCCTGCGCGGCGAGACATCCCTGCCTCCTGAGGAACGCGGCCTGTTCGGCGGTCTCCACTCCTTCGGCAATGACCTCGATTTGCAGGCCTCGTCCCATGGCAATGATGGCCGTGACCAGGGCGGTATCCCTCTCGATCTGGCCGAGACCCTGCAGGAATGAGAGATCGATCTTGAGGTAATCGATGGGAAATCGTTGGATGTAGGCCAGGCTCGAATAACCGGTGCCGAAATCGTCCACCGCCAGGCCGATGCCGAGGCGCGACAACTGCTGCAGGATCGCGATGTTCTCGACGCGCCGCGTTATGAGCAGGCTCTCGGTGATCTCGATCACCAGCGCTTCCGGCGCTACGCCGACGTCGTCCAGCACGAATGCGACCCGTTCCGGGAATACGGGACGGCGGATTTGGTGGGGCGAAACGTTGACGGCGACCCGCAGGTTCGGAAAGCCGCTCTCGCGCCACCCCTTGACCGCGACGCAGGCCTGCCGCAGCACCCACTCTCCGATCTGCGCAATCAACCCCATATCCTCGGCAACCTTGATGAATTCGCTGGTCGGGACCGGGCCGATTTCGGGATGCTGCCACCGCACCAACGCCTCGGCCGCGGCGATGGTGCCCCCCTTCATCTCGACTATGGGCTGGAATTCCAGGCTGAATTCGTTCCGCTCGATGGCGTGGCGCAAGCAGGCGGCGATCTCGAGGCGCCGCTGCCCGCCGCTGTTGAGGCGCTGCGTGTAGAACTGGCTTTGGTCTCGGCCATGCTCCTTGGCGTGATACATCGCCGCGTCGGCGGCGCGCATCAGGTGTTCGGCGTCCTCGCCGTCGAGCGGATAGAGGCTGATGCCGATGCTCGCACTGATGTGCAATTCATGGCCGTCGATCAGGAAGGCCTCGCGCAACGACTCGAGGATCTTGCCGGCCACGAGTTGGGCCGACGAGTTGCCGGTCAGGCCCGGCAGGTTGACGACGAATTCATCGCCGCCGAAGCGCGCGACCGTGTCGCCCTCGCGCAGACACGCCTTTAATCGATCGGCCGCCAAGATCAGAACGCGGTCGCCCACTTCATGGCCGAGCGAATCGTTGATGTCCTTGAAGCGGTCGATGTCGACGAAGAGGATGCCGACGCCGTGCTGACTCCGTCGTGCCTGCGTGATGGTCTGCCCCACGCGATCGCGGAACAGCAGGCGGTTGGGCAGTCCGGTCAGCGGATCATGCTCGGCCAGGTGACGGATGCGTTCCTGCGTGGTGTGCTGCTCGGTGACGTCCCGAAACACCATGACGCCCCCGAGCAGCCGGCCGTCGTCATCCACGATGCGCGTCGCCTTGTCGCCGATGGGTATGGCATTTCCCGTCCTGCCCAAGAGGACGGTGCCGTCCTCGAGCGTCTGCGTCTTGCCGTCCTCGAGCGCGCGCCGAATCGGGTTATCGATCGGCAAGCCGCTTTCCTTGCTGCACAGGGGCAGGATCTCCTCGACCGGCCTTCCCGCCGCTTCCGCGTCACTCCAGCCGGTCAGCGCCTCGGCCGCTGGATTCAGGAACTTGATGTTTCCCGCGGTGTCCGTGATCGCCACGCCGTCGCCGAGCGCGCGCAGCGTGGTCGAGAACCAACGGTCCTGTTCGCGCAGCATGACCTCGGTTTCGTGCTTGTGCAGCGCGACTTCCATGGCACAGCGCAGTTCCTGCGCCTTGAAGGGTTTGATGAGATATCCATAGGGATTCGATTGCTTGGCCCGCAGCAGCGTCCGCTCATCTCCGGTTGCCGTGAGATAGATGATGGGACATCCCTGCTGTTCGCCGATTCGCTGGGCAGCCTCGATGCCATCGATCCCCGAGCCGAGGCGTATGTCCATCAATATGAGATCGGGATGCAATTTCGCGCTCTGTTCGATCGCGTCCTCCCCGGAAGCCGCGCGGCCGGCCGCTTGATAGCCGAGTCCCTCGATCGTGTCCTCGATGTCGAGGGCGACGATCCTCTCGTCCTCGACGATCAATATTCGATACACCGCGCCGGAGCCGGATCGATCGTCGCCCTGCGCACCACGCTCGTCTGAGTGGCGATTGCTACGGGAGGCCATGGGCGTTCGGTTCGTCGCGCAGGTGACGCGCGCGGGTGCCGCATGTCCTGATGCGCATCGAAGGCGGGGCGCGCATGCTATTTGCGCGCGGGCGGTGCCGTGCAACAGCAATCGCTTCCGAAGAATCCCGCCGCCGGTTGCAGCGGGATCTGCGCGATCGTCCGTGATCGAAGGAGATTTGAATTCGCGTGCTCCAAGGCATGGCGCCTCCTTGGCCCGATGCACTCGTCGTTTCACGTCGCGAAATAGTCTATGCCTGGTGCGTGACATAATATGCGAGCCGCATCACAAGGGGGCGCTGCACCATCGCCGCGAAGCCCTTGATCTGTAGGGGGAAACCTGAGGTTCGCGCGAGTTCTACGACGCGCCGGCGTATCGCTGCCCGGCATCGACATCGCCTTCGAATGCGAATTGACGCTACCGGCGCGACCCATGACGGCGATGCGACTTATAATGCCTGGATGGCCGATCTCCGGCCGCAGTGGCCGATTTGCACACACGATAAGAAGACCGACAATTCCATGACCGACCCGATCCTGCTGACGCCCGGACCCCTGACGACTTCCGAGGCCACCAAGGCCGCCATGATGTACGACTGGGGATCTTGGGACGGCGCATTCAACGCAATGACAGCGACGGTCTGTCGCGACCTGACCGCGATCATCCAGGCGCAGGACTCGCACGTTTGCATTCCCCTGCAGGGCAGCGGAACGTTCGCGGTCGAAGCGGCGCTCGGAACGCTGGTGCCGCGCAAGGGCAAGGTTCTGGTGCCGGACAACGGCAGCTACTGCAAGCGCATCGTGCGCATCATGAACTGCCTCGGCCGGGAGGTGGTGGTCCTCGCGCACGACGAAAGCGCAGCGGCGGACCCGGCCCGGGTCGATGCGGCTCTCGCCGCGGATCCCACGATCACGCACGTGGCGCAGGTGCACTGCGAAACCGGGACCGGGATCTTGAATCCGCTGCCCGCCATCGCGGAGGTGGTCGCCGCCCGGGGCCGCGGCCTGATCATCGACGCCATGAGCTCGTATGGGGCCATTCCGATCGACGCCCGCAGTCTGCGCTTCGAGGCGCTCATCGCCGCTTCCGGGAAGTGCCTCGAGGGAGTGCCGGGCATGGGCTTCGTGATCGCCCGCCGGGCCGCTCTCGAGGAGGCCAGGGGCAACAGCCAATCGCTCGCGCTCGACCTCCTCGACCAGTGGCAGTATCTGCAAAAGACCGGGCAATGGCGCTTCACGCCGCCGACGCATGTCGTCGCCGCGTTGCGCGCCGCAATCGACCAGTACCAGGCGCAGGGCGGCCAGCCCGCGCGGCTCGCGCGCTATGCGAGCAACTGCGCGGCTCTGGTGAAGGGCATGCGCGAGCTTGGATTTCAGACGTTCCTGCCGGATGCACTGCAGGCGCCCATCATCGTGACGTTCCACTCGCCCGCGGATCCAGCCTATGATTTCCCCGAGTTCTATCGCAGGGTCCGCGAGCGGGGGTTCATCTTGTATCCGGGCAAACTGACCGCGGTCGACACCTTCCGGGTGGGGTGCATCGGCGCGATCGGGCCCGAGGTGATGAATCAAGCCGTGGCCGCGGTGGCCGACGTGCTGCGCGACATGGGGGTACGGGAGCGGGCGCGCCGATGACTTGGACAGACTCCTAGGGTTTCGACATCAGGTCCGGTATGCCGGCGTCGAGGTCCACCGGCACCGACACGTGCTCTTGGACGATCAGCCATCGCCCGTGCAGCTTCCGGTACACATCGCTCACGCGGACGACCACGTCGAACTTCGATCCGTCCTTGCGCGTGTACTGCACCTTCTGAATGCTGTGGCCGTAGGCCGCCGTGCCTACGACCGTGACGCTGAGATCGGATATCGTGAACCCCACCGGGCCCGGATACGCATCGAACCCGTCCTGCCAATCCTTCCGGTAGTCGTCCCATCCCACATGCTGCCGCGGCGGCCCGACATCGAAGACGAAGAGATCCGCGCCCGGGGCATACAAGCGCATGATGGCAGCCACATCCCGGCCCCTGAAGGCGTCGCCGAACCGGGATTCGAGGGCTCGGATGGCCGCCTCATCGTCACCCACGGGCGGCCGGTCGGCGGCTTGCGCAAACGCGGCCATGGCGCCGAGGCTGGCGATCAAGGCTCCGCACATCAGGCGTGATCCTGCGTTCATGATCGCTCCTATGATTCCAGGGGCACGTGGCTCGTTTCCCGGGCCATGATGAGCGCAATGCCGGTTACGCACAAGGCGCCGACCAGATAGAGCGAAATGCCGAACGTCGTACCGTAGGCGCGCAGGATCGTGGCGAACATCACCGGCGCGAGCCCCCCGCCGATGATGCCCACGAGCGTGTACGCCATCGATGAGCCCGCATAGCGGACGCGGGCGGGAAATTGCTCGGTGATGAAAGCCGCCTGTGGACCGTACATCATCGCGTGCATCACGAAGCCGCTGGCCACGGCAAGCACGATCGGCAGCGGGCTCAGGGTATCGAGGATCCGAAAGAAGACGACGGCCCAGGCGATGCTCAACAGGGCGCCGGCTCCGTATACCGTGCGCCGGCCGCGGCGGTCCGACAAGGCGCCGAAATACGGCACGCAGAGGGCATTGACGGCCGCGCCTATCGAGACCGCGGTCAACGCCAGCGCGCGGGATTGATGTAGAACCGTCGTCAGATAGGTCAACGTGAACACGATCAACAGGGAATACATGACATCGGCGCCGATGCGGGCGCCGCCCGCGATCAGCAATCGGCGCCAATGATCGCGTATCACCTCGGCGATCGGCGCCTTGGCGGTGGCATGACGGACGTGCAGATCGGCAAATGCCGGCGTCTCTTCGACGCCGGTGCGAATCCACACCCCGAAGGCGACGAGCAGCACGCTGGCCAGGAACGGAGCGCGCCAGCCCCACGCCAGAAATTCTTCCGGCGACGTGCCCCACGCGATGACTGCGATGAGGCCGGTGGCAAGCAGCGTGCCGAGCGACGGGCCCACCTGAGCCCAGGAGGCGTTGCGGCCGCGTCTGTCCGCCGCGCCGTGTTCCAGCGACAGCAAAACCGCGCCCGCCCATTCCCCGCCGAGTGCGGTCCCCTGCACGAACCGCAGCGTCACCAACAGGATCGGGCTCAGGATGCCCACCGTTGCATAGGCGGGCAGCACTCCCATCAGTGCCGTCGTCACACCCATGATGATCAGCGTGGTCATCAGGACCAATCGGCGCCCGTGCCGGTCTCCCATCCGTCCAAAAACGATCCCACCCGCGGGTCTGGCGAGATAGCCGACGGCGAAGGTCGAAAACGCGAGAATGGTCCCCGACAGCGGATCGAACGACGGGAAGAAGATCCGGTTGAAGACGATCGCCGCCAACGAGTTGTAGACCGCGAAGTCGTAGTACTCGAGCGTCGTGCCGACCATGCTGGCCGCGCCGATTTTCCTGATGTCCTGCATGGCGGCTGCGGCATTCCCCATTGAATGGCGGCGGCGCCATTCGCCACTGAAGGGAGAGCTCCAGGGCCCGGGCCCCGCTCGAGACCCGGGCCTCGTCGATTACCGGTTGTTCGCTCCGGCTTTCACCGCGGCTGCCTCGGGCCCCGTGCCGTAGACGATTCGGCCGCCGAACATGGTCCAAAGGACCTTGGTTTCCTTCACCTCGGCCACCGGAACCGTGAGCACGTCGCGGTCCACGAGCACGAGATCGGCGCGCTTGCCGGGCGCCAGCGAACCGATCTGATCGAGTTGATTGAGCACCTTCGCGGAATTGCGCGTATAGGCGAAGAGCATGGCCTCGCGCGGCATGCGCTGGCCGGCATCGAGCACACCCTGTGAACCAATGCGCGTCTCGGCCTGATAGATGGCCAGGAACGGATTGGCCGAACTCACGGGCCAGTCGCTCGCACCCGCGATGGTGGCGCCGGCTTCCAGCATCTCGCGCGCCGGATACATTCGCGCATGGATGGCCGGATCGATATAGGGCTTGACCTCTTCGTTGGTGGACTCATCGGCGACGGCCCATAGCAGCTGCAGCGCGGCGATGACGTTGTATTCGGCAAAGCGCGGGACGTCCTCGACGTCGACGAACTGCGCATGCGTCATGGTATGCGGCAGGGTGCTCCGGGGATTGGCGCGGCGGGCGGCGCCGAAGGCGTCCAGCGACGCCTTGACGGCGAGGTCCCCGATGGCGTGGATGTGCACGGTCAGGCCGCGCCGGTCGGCTTCGACGACCAGGTCGTTGAACCGCTTCGGGTCGAACAGCAGCGGCGCCGACTTGCCGGTGTTGACGTACGGCTTGGTAAGCGCCGCCGTCTGGGACGGGAACTCGACCACCCCATCGGCAAACACCTTGGGGCCGGGAATGACCAGGTTCGGGACGTCCGCGAATTGCCTTCGGAGCGCTTCTACCACGTCGAGTTGCTGAGCACCGTCATTCGGCCGGATGACCGGAAATGCGGCGACATGGGCGGTCAACTCGCCCCGGCGGGCAAGTTCCCGGTACACCGGCAGGGCGCCCGGGTCGTCGGCGGTGAGCGGTTGATCGCCTCCCACCACACCGGCCACCGCGGCATCCAGCCAGCCCGTGATGCCCAGCGCATTCATGTACCGAACGCCGGCGCGGCCGAAGGACAGCATCATCTCCGGCGAGGCGGCCGGCATGCTCAACCTCAACCGCGTCAGCCCCACGTCGACCACGAAGCCGTTGGGTTCGAAGCCTGCCCCGAATCCGTAGTAGGCCCGTTGGGCCGGCGTCAGCTTGCGCAGGTACGCAGGCGTGATGCCCGCACGGGCGCGCGCCTTGCGGTTGGCCCACCCGGTGTGGCCGTCCGACCCGTAGAGGACGACCGGTACATTGGCAAAGCGCCCGCCGCTCAGAGCCCCATCGATGTCGGCCGCATGCGCCCAGTAGCCGATGTCGACGCCGTTGACCACCGTGGTGTCGCCTATGACGCTGCTCCCGGCGTCGACCGTCTTGCCGACGAAGCTGACGAGATCCGGCAACGAATCCCCAGTATTCGGAAAGTTGGCCATGACCAGACCCGCTCCGCCGCCCAAGACCTGGCGACTGCCGATGGGATGGGCGTGAGCATCGATCATACCGGGCATCAGGAACCGGCCCCCGAGATCGACGCGGCGAGCCCCCGGGCCCGCGGCTTTTTCCACCGATTCCAGGGCACCGACCGCCACGATGCGATCGCCCTTGATGGCCACGGCCTCGGCATAGGGTGCGTTGGGTTCGGCGGTGAACACATGCGCATGGTAGAAGACGGTCGTGGCATCCGGCGCCGCGTCGGCGGCAAACGCCGCGGAACCGCCGGCAACCGCCAGCGCCGAGAGTATGCCCGCGGCGATGCCTTCACAAATGCCGAAAATCTGTCTCTTGATCATTCAACGCTCCTGATGGGACTCCGAACTGCGCGGCGTGGGAGAGCGGCTCGAAAACCGCTGCCAGCGCCGACGCCGGAAATAATCACTGTAATCCGCCAATTAATCAATTGCAGCCGAGCGAGGGTTCCACGGCGCTGTTTCGCCAGCGCTGATTGCAGCGATCTGTTCGCGGTGCCTCTGGGAGGCGGCATGCGCATGTTTCAGGCGGTCATCATTGATAAACATTCACGCGTTACCCTGATCGTATATAGTGCGAAATACGCGCATCCGAGGCTCGTGAATGTCATGCCATCCATCGACAGTGAAGAATTGATTCGCAGGATCGCGCGAGACCTCGCCGACGGCTACGATGAAGAGTTCGAATTGGAGGTCGAGGATCGCCATCCTCTGCCGGGAGTATCGCCGGGAGCGGGCGACGCGGCGGAGAGTCAATACCGGCGCCGTTACTTCGGCGAGCTCTTCAAGCTGCAGGCTGAATTGGTGAAGCTGCAGGATTGGGTCGTCGAGACCAGCCAGAAGGTGGTGATCCTCTTCGAAGGCCGCGATGCCGCCGGCAAGGGCGGCATCATCAAGCGCATCACGCAACGCCTGAACCCGCGCGTCTGCCGGGCCGTGGCGTTGCCGGCGCCCAGCGACCGTGAGCGCACCCAGTGGTACTTCCAGCGCTACGTGCCGCACCTCCCGGCGGCGGGCGAAATCGTCCTGTTCGACCGCAGTTGGTACAACCGTGCGGGCGTCGAACGGGTGATGGGATTTTGCACGCCGGCAGAGTACGAGGAATTCTTCCGCTCGGTGCCTGAATTCGAGCGCATGCTCGTGCGCTCCGGCATCCGCCTGATCAAGTACTGGTTCTCGATCACGGACGATGAACAGTACCTGCGGTTCCTCGGCCGGATCCACGATCCCCTGAAGCAATGGAAGCTCAGCCCGATGGATCTCGAGTCGCGCCGCCGATGGGAGGACTACACGAAGGCGAAGGAGATCATGCTCGAACGCTCGCACATCCCGGAGGCGCGGTGGTGGGTGGTGCAGGCGGTCGACAAGAAGCGCGCGCGGCTCAATTGCATGGATCACCTGCTGAAGCAATTCCCGTACACGGAAGTGCAAAAATCCCAGGTCGTCATGCCCGAGCGCGAACATCGCCCGGACTACTCCCGTCAAGCCGTACCCGCGGATATGTTCGTGCCGGAGATTTATTGATCGGCATCGGACCGATGCCCCGGCCGCCCTCGCCTCTTTTGCTCGCCCGGAGGCGAAACGGCTGCCTGGAGTCACATTCGAGCGAGCGCTGCGAGGAGACAAAGATGCGCAAATTGTGGCCAATCTTGATTGCGGCGTTGTGCTGCTTCTCCGAACTCCCGGCCCGGGCGGAAGCGCCGCACGATTGCCGGCTGAAACAAGCCGCGTCGATCGATTTGGCCGGCGGCGCCAACGGCCCCCTGCTGATCCCGGTGACCGTCAAGGGCACTGCGGCATTCATGATCCTGAGCACGGGCAACGCGTTCAGCACTGTGACGCGAGGCGCGGCCGAACGCTTGGGGTTCCACGTTCATTCGACATCCGGCTACGTAAAATCGGGTAAGAATGCCATCGACGAGCTGGCCACATCGAACCAATTCGCCATCGGCCAACGGCTCGCATTCAAGAGCGCCGACTTTCTGGTCGTTCCCGACGATTCTTATGCCTCCGATGCGTCGGGTCCCCAACCCGTCATCGGCGTGCTGGGGAGCAATCTGCTCGCCCAACTGGACATCGAACTCGACTCCGCCAAGAGGAAGATGAATCTCTATTTGCAGGATCATTGCCCGGGCAAGGCGGTGTATTGGTCCGCCCGGTACGATTCGACGCCGATTCAAGTCGATTCCCTGGGCGTCATGTACTTTCCGATGGAACTCGGGGACAGGAAGATCGAGACGGTGCTTTCGACCGGCGATCCGTCGACCACCTTGTTTGTCGACGTCGCCAAGCAGCTCTACGGCATAGATTACCAGTCGGCCGGCGTGTCCTCGAGAACCGACGCGGCGGCTCAGGCCACGTTCCACTACCGAGCGTTGAATTTGACGTCGGAAAATCTGACCATCAAGAATGCGGACATTCGGCTTCTCGACAAGCCCTTCCCGAACTGTGAAGTCACCGAACGGGCGGGTGTGGCCGGGTACGACGGCTGCCTCGGCATCCACCCTTTGCATCTGGGGCGCGATGCACTGTCCAAACTCCACATCTACCTTGCCACGAAGGAAGGAATGCTCTACTTCACGCCGGCCGACGCGGGCCAATAGGCCGGTCATCGACGTTTTTTGCGGGCCACGGCCGCGTGGCCGCGCCTGTACAGCCGCACGCCGCGTTGTGGCAGAATCGGTACGGCGGGTGCGACGGAGGAGATGACCCCTATGGATGCAAGTACCTTGCGCGCCCTACAGGCGCCATTGAAGCAGCAATATCGCAATAATCCGGGCACGGCCCGCATCGCATCGCATGCGGAGGTGGCGCTCGATCCCGGGCACATCGCGGCAATACTCCCGGTGAACGCTTCTCGGATCGCCGGACTGCATCGGGCCGCCGGGGGCACGGGAGCCCACGCCTGCTCAGCGGACATGCTGCTCGAAGCCCTGGCGGCGTGCGCCGCGGTCACTTTGATGGCCGTAGCGACCTCGATGGGCGCAAAACTCACGGGCGGCCGGGTTATCGCCGATGGATGCTGGGATGCGCGCGGCACGCTGGGCATCGACAAGTCGGCTCCCATCGGGATTCAAGATGTCACGCTGTCCTTCGTACTGGAAGGCGATCTCGACGAACCGACGAAAGAACGGCTGGTGCAGCTGACCGAGCGCTACTGCGTCATTCTCGCGACACTGCGCGAGCCGCCAAAACTGCAGATTTCGGTTCGTCCGTAGGTCAGCCGGATGATTCGGTGATTCACGGCGTCGACCAAAGCAAATGCATCACCAGTAGTACGGCGATCGTGGCGATGACGACGTTGAGGACCACGCCCGTATTGGTCCAATAACCGCGTGGCACGGTGTCCGGCGCCAAATTCTTGACCACTAGGCGAAACTGACGAGCCGATACGAGCGCCACGACGGCGGCGAGCACCAAAAGGACGACGCCGACCAGGAGGGAAAAGCCGTGTTCGGTTTTGCCCGTCCCTTCGTGCAGTACGAGTTGCACGAACAGGCCAAACCGCTCCACGACGAAACCGAACCCCATCAGCGTGACGGCGGTGCGTTGCCATGCGAGCAGCGTCCGCTCGGCAGCGAACAAAACTCGAGGATCTTCGGTATAACTCATGGCGAATCCTGGGGGTATCGGCGCCCACGAACAGGCCCCGTGTGGTTGGGCCGCGGCATTCCCAGCGGCTTTCGTAAATGAGCGATGCCCCGTTGCTCCACGAACTTGGTCGTCACGTCCCAGAGATGATCGCCGTAGTAGAACGGTTCGAATGATTCTGCGCCCGGAATCGGCAGCGGTGCAATCACCGCGTCGGCGCGGGCCTCATAGAAAAACGGAATCGAGTATCGCTCGCTCCCGGATCCCAGCACTCGATGCACGGTCGCCCTGATGCCGCCAGCCGTCCATCGCTCCAGAACTTTCCCAAAATTAATGGCCAAGGTGCCTTCCTCCGGCGGAACATCCAGCCACCGCCCGTCGAGGTGCTGTGCCTGGAGGCCGCCCACACCGTCCTGGGCCAACAAGGTCATGAACCCGGAGTCGACATGCGCACGGCCCAACAGATAGCGTGGCTCGCCGCGATGAGTGGTCCACATCTCCGAGTGGTCACCCCCTTCAAACGACGCCTTCAACCTGACCGGGTAGCGAATCAATCGCAACGTGGAAATACCGCCGTCAAATGCGCCGTCGAAGCAGTTCTCCGGGAGATTCAGCGCGCGCGCAATCGAGTGCATCATCGCAACCGAGAGTCGCGTCATCGCCCGATAGTAGTCACGCACGCGGGAGTGCCATCCCGGCAGCAGCGCCTCGGACGGCATGGGCGTGGCTTCTCGCAGCGGATCGCGGTCATCCACCACGCCGGGTCCATGGGCGACATCCGGCCCGAGATCAATGCCTTCCTTGTAGGTCGCGTGACCAGCCTGCAACGGGAACCAGCCGCGGTAGACGTTGCGGTTCTCCGGGGCAAAGTTCCACCGCCAAAGTTTGCGAATTTCGCTCTCGGGAAGCGAAAAGATGCCGAGCAATTCGCGCCGACTCGGCCCGTCCAGAGAAGCCCATGGCGGCAACCTGGTGACCACCATCATTCCCGCATTTTTCGCGGCGGTATGTACCGCCGCATCGACATAGGAGCGTTCCGCTTGGTCCTCGGAAAAAAGAGCCCCGACATCGATGCGCGGAATTGCCCGCTGACTCATGCCGGCTCCTGTGCGCCGCCCTGCATCGACGTCAGGAACCGTTCTCGCAGACGCCCAGCGATGCCCCCTGGAAGGTAGTACGGCTATCCAGCGATGTCGTCGCGGGAGCGCCGAAATAGGTGATCAAGGCCAGATCCTGCAGGTGGTACGTGAAACCGCCGCGCACATACGGATAGGTACCGTAGTTGACCTCGTCCTCCAACGGATCACCCACTTCGAGGATGCCGCATGGCGAGTTGTTGTTGGTCAGCGGATCCATTACCAATTCGCCGAGTTCATGCGAGAGCGCCGCCACGTCTTCGGCGAATGCTCCGGGCGTACCGACATAGCTGAACACGGAGTAGGCTTGCGAGCCGTTATACGAATGATATCCGCCGATGCAGCACTCGCCGCCGTCCGTCAGATAGGTGTCATACACCATGAAGATCGGGATCGAGTTTGCCGTGATCTGCGGGAATGCCGCGAGAATGTGCTGCACCTTGGCATCGAAGAAATTGATGTCCGCAAGGCCGACGGTAACGCCGAATTCGACGGCGACGCTGCCATCGCCTGCAGGAACCACGATGGTTTGCATCGGCAGCACGGTCGGGTCGCCGAGCAAGGTATGCCAATCTGGGTTGGTTGAGGCGGACGACCAGAAGTTGGCGTGCTGGTAGGCGTCGATGTACTGGGTATCGCCCAGGTCCGTTCCCGCTTCGTTGAACGTCAAATCCTTGAACAGCGGCGACATCCTCGTATTGGCGATGGCCGTCTTGCCATTCGCCTGCAGCGTCTGCGGCGAGAACGTCTCCCGGTCCACCCTGATCTTGATCGGGATCAGAAACACCGGAATCGTCGTTGCCGCGTCCCCGGTCGGTGCGGAGCCGACCACTGTGGCACTGTACGGCGTCCCGCCGTAAGTCCAGTCGTAAGTCCAAGTCGCCAAGGTTTCCGTCAGCGGGGCCCGGTTGGCGTTGATCGCCGGCAAGACCGTGAAGCGCGGAATCGCCGTTTGCGTGTCCTGTTGCTGTCCCATTGCATCGCCCGCACCTACCACGGCCGCGAGCGAAACGGTCAATCCAAAAAGCAATTTCTTACATGATGCATGCACCACGACTTCCCTCTTGTTGATTGTTATTAATAGCCCTTCCTGGCCGTTTGTAGCACAGGGCCTGTCATCCGTCATGGATTTATGGCCGGGAGCGGCCGATGCCTCGGATATTTAATTATTGTCAAATGGCCCCCGCCGGATGGCGATTCATCTCGGCTATCATGACTCTCATTGGCGATTCGTTATTCTTCACCTTGCGGAAGGCTGTTTCTGCCGGGAGATGATAAGCGCTGGCGCATCGTCTGGCGATTATGTGAATGGTTTTTTTTCGATACAAACATAAAGGGGAATTCGCAATGAAAACTTCGAATTCGAGATCCATTGTCCTGCTTTGTGCCGGAGTAACCGTCATGCTGTTGACGGCGTCCGGAGCCCGGGCGCAATCGGAAGGTCCGATTCCGCCGCCGCTGTCGGTTCCGCGGGCTCAGTACTTCAAGAACAATCCTGAGGCTTGGCGTCAATTCCTGTCCGAACTACCGCAAAGCTCCGCGCAGCCGGAAACGGCAGTTCGGACCGTAGCGCCAAAATTCGGCGGTACCTGGACGGCGCTGCCGACGGCACCCGCCGCGCTTGGCAACCCGTTGCTGCTCACCGACGGCACGGTGATTGCGTCGAGAGTTGACGCACCCGAGTGGTACAAGTTGACCCCCGACATCGACGGCAGCTACTCAACCGGAACTTGGTCGAAAATCGCCTCATTGCCCGTCATTGACGGTGTTCAGTACGCACCGCTCTATCACTCCTCGGCAGTGCTGCCCGATGGCCGCGTCATCATCATGGGGGGCGAATACAATGGCGGCAACTCACCGGTGTGGACCAATATGGGGGCAATCTACGATCCGATAGCCAATGCGTGGACTCCCGTAGAGACCCCTCCCGGCTGGAGTTACTTTCCCAACGGAACCGGCGTGATCGGGGATTCCGAGAGCGTCGTCCTGGCTGACGGGACGTTCATGCAGGCGGCCTGCTGTCTGCTACCCGACGGCGATGTGCTGCTCGACCCGGCGAGTTTGACCTGGAACAACACGGGCGCGCCGCGTCTTGGGAACTTCTATCAGGATGAGCAGGGCTACAATCTCTTGCCGAATGGCAGAGTCCTGACCATCGATATTTGGACCGATTTCGATTTCAACACGCTCACCGCCAGTGGGAATGCCACCAACGCGGAGCAATACGAGCCCCATTCGGGTCTTTGGATGAGCGCCGGCAACACTCCCGTCCCGCTGGCCGATCCCTATGAATGCGGCAACTTCGAAATTGGACCCGCCGTCGTGCGGCCCGACGGGACGCTGGTCGCCTTCGGCGGCAACACGGGCTGCGCAGCAACCCCGATCAAGGCCGATCCAACGGCCATTTACGATACCAATTCCGGCACTTGGACTGCGGGGCCCAACGTCCCCGCAGTATGCGGCAAGAGTGGCAAACGGAATTGCTCCCTGCCCGACGCCCCCGCATCGATTCTGCCGAACGGCAATATCCTGTTCGCCGCCAGTGCGGGTTACGGCGGGTCGCCCACACATTTTTTTGAGTTCACCGCCGACAATACGATTGAACAGGTGGCTGATGATTTGTATAACTCGGAAAGGTCAGGCGCCTATTACTACAACTTCTTGGCGCTGCCGAACGGCCAGATCCTGTCCACCGATTTCTCCAAGATCGCGGAGGTGTACACGCCGGCCGGCTCGCCGAATCCCGCTTGGGCCCCCAAGATCACCAGCTATCCGGCCTCCGTCAATCCGGGCGGCTACTATGAGATAGGCGGCACCCAGTTCAACGGACTGTCGCAGGGGGCCGATTACGGCGACGACGCGCAAATGGCAACCAACTACCCGCTGGTGCGCATCACCAACAATACGACGGGCCACGTGTTCTACGCGCGCACCGCGAATCACAGCACCATGTCGATCATGCCCGGGACACATGGTTCGACGACGTTTACCGTGCCCGCAACGATCGAAACGGGCCCGAGCGTTTTGGTGGTCGTCGCTAACGGCATTGCCTCGCCGGGTGTGGCGATCACGGTGGATTGACCGATCAGTCGTCGTTTCACGCGGCGTCGTCACCCGGGCGGGTGGCGACGCCGTCACACCTCGTCAACCAGCCGCGCGAGCTTGAGGCGCCTCGCATGCCACCTCGTAGCCGCCGTCGGTACGGTGACCCAATGATAATCGGCCGCCGATCGCGCCGGCCCGAAAGCGCATGGTGCGCATCCCGAGACCCGTGCCGCGGCGCGCCTCGGCGGGCAGCCCGCGCCCGTCATCGGATATTGCCAGCTGCACGCTGCCGTCGCGCACGGAAAGTTCGATCTCGACAGCCTTGGCGGCGGAATGCTTGAGCGCGTTTTGGACGGCTTCCTGAGCGATTCGGTATAGATGATTGCGCGCCTTGAGATCGAGGTTGAGCGGCGCGACGTGCTGCGCGTGAAATCGAACTTCGGTTCCGCTCAGTGAGCTGCGCCGCGCCAGGGCGTCGAGGGCGCCCTCCAGGCTCCCGTCGGCGTCGGTCAAGGGAGACAGCCCCTGCACGACGAGGTGCGCATTCTGGATGCAACTCGTCGCAAGCGACGCGAGCTGATCCAGATCCTCGGCAATGGCATCGCGTTCTCGCACTGCGCGGTTCGCCAGCGCCCGCAGCGACAGCGCGAGACCGGTGAGTTCCTGGCCGAGCCCATCGTGCATTTCCTGGCCTATGCGCCGCTGCTCGCCCGCAACGGTCTCGATCAATGCGCGGCCGAAGGCACGCCTCTCGGTGACATCGACCGCGAACACCATTTCGGCCGCATGACCCATGAAGTCGATCGATCGCGTCCACACCTCCACCTCGAGCACCCTGCCGTCGCGCGCCAAGTGCCGCGTCTCGAACGGATCCATGCGCAGAGTCTCGGCATTCTCCTCCACATATGACGCCACGTGGGCCTCCCCTGGTGGAATCAGCCCCGCGACGCTCATCGACAAGAGCTCCTGGCGGCTCCAACCGTACTGACGCACGGCCGCGTCGTTGATCATGAAGATCTGCAAGGTTTTCCGATCATGCACCCATATGGGCTGAGGGCTGCCGTTGAAGATTTGCGCGTAACGCTGTTCCGCACGCAGCAATTGCCGGCCGGCCGAATCGCGTTCTGCGAGCAGCGCGGTAATGATGAGGTTCACCCCCGCCAGCGCCGCCACGAATGTCCAGATTATCACCAGACCCTGCAGCTCATTGAGCTGGCTGAACGCGCCGCGACTGAATGCAAAGCTGTAGGTCGTCAATGCCGATATCGCAAAGACGCCAGACACCGAGACCACGAGCCCGAAGCGCATGGCGGCCACCACGATGAGCAAAACGGCGAAGACGACGATCAGCGGTGTCGCGGTATTGTCGCGCACCAGAAAAATCGCCGCGCAACAAGCCGCAACGCCCAACACCCACAGGACGCCCTCGACCCGGTGCTCGATGAACTGCAGGAAGCTGCGCCCGCTCACCGCCACGAGTATCGGGGCGACGAGCAACGCGCCCGCCGTGCTGTTGCTCCACCAGCGCAGCCACTTGACCGGTTGCGCCGCTCCAGTGGTCACGCCGGCGAGGTAGAAACCGAGAAACCCAAAGGCCGGCGCAAGGGCCATGCCGAGCGCGCTGCAAGCAATGAACAGAGGCACGTCCTTGGCGCGGCTGAAGCTCGCGTCAAAACCGCGCCGCTCGAGAACCCAGGCCGTGAGGGCGGCGCCGCTCGCAAGTCCGACCCCAACGCCGACGGAGGCGATCAGCGGTTGGTGCGCCGAGAGGTCGATGGCAACGCCGGCCGCAAACACCGCGGGCCACATTCTGCGTCCCCAACGATACATTGCGGCAATGGCAAAGCCGCTAGGCAAAATGAGCAGCGGGAGACGGCTGCCCATGCGTGGCAGCGCAAAGCCCAATGCGCCCGCCCCCAGGATTGCGCCGAACGCCAGCAACCACCTCAGCGCGGGTATCCGGCTCCGATCCAAGCGACTACCCGCTCGTGACTCGCGCACGGCTGCCCAACTGATTCTCTGCCTTCTCGAACTCGAGCGTCACTGCCGATTGCATAGGCGAACCCGTCCGAATATCTGCGTCTTACGGGCCGGCCAATCGTAGCCCAGATTATCGGAGAGAGCACCAGCCACGCGGGCCGGCTTGACCTCGATTCCTGGAGTGCGGTGGTGTGCGACAACCTCCGTTGACGACCCAGGATGTCGATTCGCTCGAAATTGGTGACTGATCGTCGCGTATGGGGCCCTCTACCGAGCAATTGCCGAACCTATGGAATTTAGGATCTGCGCTTTGCAATACGCGGATCTCAACTGCGGGTATGTGATGCCGCCGCGGCTTGCGGCTCGATCGACCAAGTGCGCAGCAGAAACTCGGCCGAATACAGGGCCAATGCGGCCCAGATGATCACGAAGCCCCACATGCGCGCGCCGCCGAAGGGCTCGTGGAACATCAAGATGCCAAGCAGCAACTGCAGCGTCGGGGCAATGAATTGCAACAGTCCGAGAGTCGACAGTCTTATGCTCCGGGCGCCCGCAGCGAACAGCAACAACGGTATGGCGGTTATCGGGCCGGCCGCCATCACCACGAGTCGCAATGCGAAATCGGCATGAACGAAGGCGTTGTTTCCCATGAATACGGTCCAGGTCAGATACGCGGCCGCCAACGGGAATAACAGCAGTGTCTCGAGGGACAGGCCTTCGAGCGGGCCGAGCGCTGCAACCTTGCGCATCAAGCCATAGACTCCAAACGTCAGCGCCAGAACGATAGCGATCCACGGGAAGTGGTGCCCTTGCCACGTCAACCATAAGACTCCGAGCGCCGCGATGGTGACCGCGAACCATTGGGCGGGGCGCAGCCGTTCCTGGAGCAGCAAAAAACCCAGCACGATGTTCACGAGCGGATTGATGAAGTAGCCCAGGCTCGCGTCAATCACATGACCGCTGTTGATCGCCCAAATGTACAGAAACCAGTTGCCCGATAGCAGGGCTGCGCTGACCGCAAATCCTACGACCAGCCTCGGCTGGCGAGTCAGCGGCCGAAGCCACGACCATTGCCGGCGAAATGCAAGCACGAAGCACAGGAAAACCAGCGACCAGATCATCCGGTGCGCGAGCACCTCGACGGGCGAGACCGTCCGCAGCAATCGAAAATAGGCGGGGAACAGCCCCCAGGCCACATACGATGAGGCCGCGAGCACGACGCCCTTACGCATGATGGCGGTGCGCTGCCAAGCTCAATGTGGTTTAGACCGATCAGCAGAAAAATGCCCAGTGCAGCGCATGCAAGGGCAGTTTAGCAGAGCGCTGCGGCCACGCTGCGCCGCACCCGGTTCATGCGGGTAGGTTGTCGCGTCCAACTAATGTCTGCCTCACCGAGTGAAATTCGGGGCGTCGAAGAACCGGAGCTGGTCGACCAGAAACGGATTATTCGCGCTCGACCGGTCAAAATGCACAGGGCGACCCCTTCGGTATTCCAGCAACACCACATTGGACGGGTGCTGCGATCATCGTGCAATCTCCTCGGACGAAGACTTGCATCGTCATGCGGTTGCGAACCTCGACCAAGCAGATGCCCTCGTCTTTGGCCGGGTGACTTACGAAATGATGGAGGCGGCGTTTCGACCGCCAGCGCACCCGGGAGCCAGGCCTGATTGGATGGAACCCTTCGCCAGAACGATCGATGCGGCAAAGAAGCATGTCGTTTCGAGCACGTCAGGCGAGCAATACGAAATGGAAGGTCGCTCAATCGGCCACAAGCTTGCATGAATCGCTGTCGCGGTTTAGGATTAATCAACGGAGATGGCATGCCTCCCGGAACCGCCACATGTGTGGCTAATGATGCCTACGCTTTAACCGGACGGTTTGCGTAGGCATTGCGCGACCTGTCTGATATACGAAGACAGGTATCCATTGAAATCAATTGTCGCTATTTTTATTGGTGCAGGCCTGGGAGCGTTGTTGCGCTGGTGGCTGGGCCTCACGCTCAACAGCTATGTGCCCAGCGTTCCGGCCGGTACACTTGCGGCGAATCTGATCGGCGGCTACATCATCGGCGTTGCCGTGGCGTTCTTCGCCGCTTCCACCGCGATCGCACCCGAGTGGCGACTGTTCGTCATCACCGGCTTCTGCGGCGGTCTGACCACGTTCTCGACCTTTTCATCCGAAATCGTGAATTTTTTGCAGCAGGGACGATCCCTGAGCGCCTGCGGAGCCGCCGCGGTGCATCTGGTCGGGTCCGTGCTGATGACGTTCGCGGGTATCGGAACGGTCGCATGGGTAAAAAGTTGACGGGTATCTTGTGCCCAGCCCGCGCCGATGGCGTGCGTGGCGTATTTATGAGCAAAGCAGCAACATGGACACTGAACGCATGGACAAAGAGGTCGGCACCATCATGAACGGCTCACTATTGCGATTTTATGTGCACGAGGGGGAGCGCCATCATCATGGCCTCGTCTGGGAGTGGTTGCTGCAGCAGGCAAGCAAGCTCGGCATCCGCGGCGGTTCGGCTTTTAAGGCCATGGCCGGATTCGGGCGGCATCACATGCTGCACGAGGCGCGCTTCTTCGAGCTGGCTGGCACGCTGACTGTCGAGGTCGAGTTCATCGTCAGCGACGAGGAAGCCCGGCAGCTGCTAGCGCTGATTCACCAGGAGAAAATCAGGGTTTTTTATGCGAATATTCCGGCCCGCTTCGGCGTCATCAATCCAGACCCTGCCGATCCCCCAACGGTAGCCGCCGATGAGTAGGCGGGAGTGGCGGCATGACTGAGACCTGGCTCCTTGCTGCCCTATGGCTGGGTCTTGCCCTCGTCGCCACCATGCTCTCGATCTGGCTGCGTGTGGCCACCGCGCTCTCCGAGATCGTCGTCGGCACCGTCGCACAGCTCATCATCGGAGCGACGCTCGGAACAGCGCTCCTGCACACCGACGACTCCTGGATCAAGTTTCTCTCCGGCACCGGCGCCATTGTGCTGACGTTTCTCGCCGGAGCCGAGCTTGATCCGGCTGTGTTTCGCACGAAGTGGAAAGAAGCCAGCGTGATCGGATTGGTGGGATTTGTCGGCCCCTTCTTCGGGTGTACGGCTGTTGCGCATTGGCTGCTGCACTGGGATACGCGCGCCAGCTGGCTGGCCGGGGTGGCGATGTCCACCACTTCGGTTGCCGTGGTCTATGCGGTGATGCTGGAGTTCGGGCTGAACGTCACAAACTATGGGAAAACCGTTCTTGCGGCCTGTTTCATTAACGATCTGCTGACGGTGCTCGCCCTAGGGTTCATTTTCAGCCCGTTCACCTGGAAGACCGGTGCATTCTTCGGGGGTGCCACCGTCGTGTGCGTGGTACTGCCGCTGATCACGCCTCGATTCTTCAAGCACTACGGAGGTCGACCCTCGGAATTGGAGACAAAGTATCTGCTGCTGACTCTCTTCGGGTTAGGTGGTCTTGCAACCTGGTCCGGAAGCGAAGCGGTCCTGCCAGCCTATGTCGTCGGCATGGTGCTCGCCGGCTCGGTGGGCAAGGATCACGCGCTCATTCGCCGGCTACGCACGCTCACCTTTGGCCTGCTGACACCGTTCTATTTCATCCGGGCAGGCTCTCTGGTTTCCTTGCCCTCGCTAGTGGCTGCACCCTTGGGTTTTGTGGCACTTCTCCTCGGAAAAATGCTCACCAAATGCATCGGCGTGTACCCAGCCACTCAGGTATTTCGGGCGCCGCGGAAGGAAGGTATCTACACGACTCTATTGATGTCGACAGGGCTGACCTTTGGTACGATCTCGGCCCTGTTCGGGCTTTCGCACGGCGTGATATCCCAGGCTCAATATTCCGCCGTGGTCGCTGCGGTCGTTGCAAGCGCGGTGGTACCGACGCTGATCGCAAACGCCTTTTTCCTGCCGAGACACTTGCTGAAGAAGGATGAACTTGCCGAATCCGGGAACACGGCCGCGGTTGCGCCTGTCAATACGGGGAGTGTGTCATGATCAAGAATCTGCTGGTGGCCTACGATGGTTCCGATGCGGCGGTTCAGGCATTGACGTTCGGCACCGAGCTGGCACGGGCTTTCAGCGCCTCGATTCACGTGCTGGCCGTCGTGCGACCTCCAGAGTTTGGCGGCACGGTTGAGACGGAGGCTCTGGTTGAACAGTCCCGGCAGCACCACCAGAATGTGCTGCGGAGTGTGCAGGCAAAGCTCGCGCACGAGCCATTCAAGACGCACGTCCACATCACCGTGGGCCATCCCGCCGAGCAGATTGTGCGCTTTGCCGAGGGGCATGGTATCGACCACATCGTCGTAGGGCATCGAGGACACTCTGTTTTCGAACGCTGGTTGATTGGCTCCGTTGCGCGGCAGGTCGTTGCTTATGCGCCTTGTGCGGTAACCGTGGTCAGGCACACTGCGAAGTAGCTGCAATTCCCCCGGAGCTGACTCTCCGACCACTGGTCGGCCTGAGCGTTCACTGCCGCCGACCCCTCTGTAACGCCGCCTAAATGGTCTTTGGTGGCACAAATGGCCAGGTGGTCGGGCTCCATCAATCGCGGGCACCACATTGATTTTATTCGCGCGCCCGGACGGATTGCTCGCAGCCTTCGCCGAATGGCGGTACTCGACCACAATTGCGACACGGAGGCATGCCTGGCGACACCTCGTACAACCGGGCGGGAAACGGTGGATTTGACAGCATGATCGGATGAAATCATGCTGGGTCGCCGGGCTCAATCCGGGACTTTCGCAATGAATTGCACGGGAGAGCCGACTTGCTGCTGCTTCAGCCCAGCGCGAGTCGACTCTGGGTGGCGGCGGTATCAATCTCCGGGGCCTGCGCCGGATGAGTAGCGGTGCTGAACAGCCGCTCGAATTCCTTCGCCGGCAGCGCTCCGCTGAAATGAAACCCCTGGTACTGATCGCAGCCGAGCTCCTGCAGCAGTGCGAGCTGGTCTCCCGTTTCGACACCCTCAGCGACCACTTTCAGATTCAGACTGTGAGCGAGGGAGATCATGGCACGCACGATGGAGGCATCCTCGGGGCGGCTGGCCATCTCTTTCACAAAGGTGCGGTCGATCTTGAGCTTGTCGATCGGGAAGCGCCGCAGATAGCTCATGCTGGAATACCCGGTCCCGAAATCGTCAACCGAGACCAGCACGCCCAAACGGCTTAAGCTCTCCAGTATGTAGATCGATTCCTCCGCATTGCGCATCACCGCGGTCTCGGTCAGTTCCACCTCGAGAAACCGCGCCTCGAGTTCCGCAGCCATCAGGGCACTGCGAACCGTTTCGAGGAGAGTCCCCAGTCGAAATTGGGAGGGCGAGAGATTCACCGCGACACGCAGCGGACGGTCTGTGTGCCGCTGCCAGATTTTTGCCTGCCGGCAGGCTTCCCTTAGGACCCACTCGCCGATCAAGTCAAGTAACCCACACTCCTCGGCAATTGGAATGAAATCCCCCGGCAGCAGCAGCCCGCGCTCGGGATGTTGCCAGCGGATCAGGGCTTCCGCGCTATGCACCCGGCCGGACGTCGTGTCGACTTTAGGTTGATAGTGCAGTACAAATTGCCCGGCAGCGAGTGCCGCGTGCAATTCACTCTCGAATTTGACCCGATCGTGTGTGAAGGTGCTCGTTAAAGTGGCAAAGCACTGGTAGGTGCCGTGCGCGGTCTGCTTAGCGCTGTACATAGCCGCATCGGCGTGCGCGAGCAGCATCTCAACGGTCGCCCCGTCGCTGGGATAAAAGGCGATGCCAACGCTCACGGAAGTTCGCACGTCGACTCCCTGCAAACGGATCGGCGGTTTCAGGACCTCAATCGCCCGGGTGGCAATCGCGGGAACCTGATCCCGGGTCTGGACCGGTGCCATCACGATCACAAATTCATCACCCCCAAGGCGCACGAGTGTGTCCATGCTGCGCACGACGCCCTTCAAGCGGTGCGCGGCCTCTTTCAGAAGCTCATCGCCTGCGCGGTGCCCCAAGGAGTCGTTGATCACCTTGAAGCGATCGAGATCGAGCAGAAGTACGGCAAATTCGTGTTGTTCGCGGGCGGCGTGAGCAATTGCCTGTTCGAGCCGGTCGTGCAGGATGACTCGATTGGGGAGCCCGGTGAGCACATCGTGGGTCGCGAGCTGCTGCAATTGATGGTTCGCCGCCTCCAGTCCCTGTGTGCGCGCCGCGATGACGTGCTCCAGATCCTCCACATGGCGCCGGAGCATCCGTTCGTTGTGCCATTTGCGGCACAAGGCACTCGCCGCCTGCTGCACCTCGATCGATTCGAACGGCTTTTTCAGGACAAGGAGCTTGTCGGAGGGACCGAGCCGGGAGCGCAGCTCCGACCACCCGTACTCGGTATAGGCCGAACAAATGACAACTTGTACTTCCGGATCGACTTTCCACAGCTCTTCGATCGTCTTTAAGCCATCCCAGCCTGGCGGCATGCGCATGTCAATGAAGGCCACCGCAAAGGGACGCCCCTCAACCCGTGCCCGTCGAGCGAGTTCCACCCCCGCCTCACCCTGAAGCGCACTGCAGAGCTCAAAGCGCGAATCCTCGTTCTGCGGGAGCACGTCCCCCAGCAATAGCGCCTCGTCCGCGGCGAGTGCTATGGCCGCGTTGGTCTCTCGGCTCAGGATCTTCTTGAAGTCCTCGTGGATGTCCGGATTGTCATCAATCGTGAGTACCCGATGAATCAGGGGTCCACCGAAGGAAGTCATGCCGAGCCCATCGCGGGAGTGATCGGTAGTTCGAGCGTAAAGGTGGCTCCGCATCCCGGGCCATCGCTGGCGACCCTCAGTGAGCCATTGAGCTCCTGAGCGGTGATCGCTGCGCTGTGCAGTCCAAACCCATGGCCGTCAGGGCGGGTGGTGAATCCGTGGCTAAAGATTCGAGTCATATTCTCGGTTGGGATGCCCACGCCGTTGTCGACCACCGCGATCGCGACCCCGAGTGCACACCGTGTGACCCGAATCGTGATGCGTTTGTCGCTTCGTCCCGAATCCTCGCAGGCATATTTGGCGTTGCGGATGAGATTGACCAGAATCTGCAGCACCCGGTGTTTATCTACCGTGACGCCGGGCACCTCCTCAAATTCGCACTCGAGCGTGACCCTATGGCGGGAGAACGCTTCTGCATTCAGCCGCACACTATCGTTTACCAGATCTGCGACAGCCACACTCTCCACCACACCGCCGTACGTCGCATAGGTCTGCTGCATCCTGACAATGTCCTTGATGTGCTCGATGCTCTTGACCAGCGATGCCAATTCCTTGAGTGCGACCTCGCGATCGGCTACGAGCTGGGAAGAGAGCTGTGCAAGGTAATTGGGCAGTCGTTTCCCCCGATCGTCACTCGCAATGAAGGAACCGAGTTGATCGCCTTGCTCTTCGAGCATCGCGGCGACTCTGGCGAGTCCGGTGGCCCTGGTCGTCCGTATCCGCTCGTCCAGCAGGTGCGCGGACACGTTGACGCTGTTCAAAACATTGCCGACGTTATGGAGCACACTGCTGGCAACTTCAGCCATTCCCGCCTGACGGGAGGCACGCATCAGGGCTTGATGTGCCTCCTGCACCTCGGCCTGTGCCCTTATTAGCCGCGAGCGCATGAGCTGGAACCAAGCCGCGGCCGCGGCCACCAGCAGTGTTGCAATCACACCTCCAAACAGCAGCGTGCGCAAGTGCAGTGCAGCATCTGAGGATGTGTGCTGGAGCGTCGCGGCGAGATTCACTAGCTGCGTCTGCAATGCCTTGGCGTTGTCCGCCGCGAACAGATGCGCGCGCTCCGCCGCGGCATAGTACTCGCGGCCTTCGGGCGAGAACGTGGTGTCTGCGGTAACGGAGTCCGCGTAGGGCTGGCCCTTGAAAGAGACCACCGGATCGATCACCGAGCGATATTGGTGCCACAGCCAGAACGCCCGGGCGAGCTGCGGCGAGTCGTTTCCGGAGTCGGAAAGCTGCCCAAGATCGTGATCGAAACGCCTGACCGTGTTCTGCAGATCCACCAGCGCCTGGCCGGAATCGGCGCGAGCCTCGAGACGGTCGCACAGTGCATTTAGCTGACTGGAGATCTCCTCGGGGTAGTTTTGCAGAGCGCTCGCGGCCTGCAGTGCATTGATGCTCGCACGGATGTGCGTGACCAGCCGATAGCCGAAGAGCAGCACCAGGCCCATCGTGAGAGTTAGCGCGAGACCGATGGCGGCCGTGACCAGCTGGCCGCGACGCTCGCTCCCTGAGCGACTCGTGCGAAGCTCGTCCAGCTTTCCTTCAGCGGCTCGATGCGCACCATGTCTTGGTCGCGAAGCGCTCTCCACGGGCGGGTTCAAGGGCGTGATGGGCGCGTGACCGCCTGCAGCCGGCGCGGAGATAGGGCTTGGCGCGGTACTATGCTGCCGCAACGGCTCAGCGCTCACCGCGTCCTCCTGCTTCTTCGTAATGCCGTAGTCCGCACCGATACAACGACCGCAAGATCCATGAGGCTGCAGTTCGCATACCCAATCATATGGTTTGGATCACTATGTCAACTGTGAACCCGGATTACGTTCTTTGGAACGAGCTGTGACGCAGATGCCATTTCCGCTTCCTGACGGCGTCAGCGAGCGCCCGGCCTGGTGTTCAAGCGTGAGCCATCCACGTGCCGGTCTTCCTAATTCACGGTGCGCCTTTGCCGACGGGTACAGTTGGCGTCCCGGTCAGGTTCTTCGGATAGTCCGGACTCAGGCTCTGTATGAAATGCACCAGATCCCAAGCCTCGGCGGGGCTGATTGAGTCGGCGAACGAAGGCATCGGTGTGCCGTTCAGGCCGGTAATGAACACTCGGTAAATGTCGGATCCGTTGTTGCCGCATTTGGGGTGGCCTTGTGTGAAGTCATACGGCACGATCCCGTTTCCCCAATCATCCTTGAGATCATATGCCGACGGACCATTACCTTGACCCCCGTCACCATGGCATTGGGCGCAGTTGAACTTTAGGTATACGGCGTTGCCGCGGGTTGCGGATTCCGACGCGTACGGAGCCTCAGGCGGAATGGTAATCGGCGCCCCGGGCTTCTCGGTCGCAAAGCGCGGCGAGAAGGTCTTGATGTAGGCGATGACATCGAGCCTTTGCCGGTGGGTCAACGCAGTAGCGAAGCTCGACATGGACGTGCCAAACAGACCATTGACCAGGATTTTTTCAAGGTCGGCATCGGTCGGCAACGAGCCCGACGGCGTGCTGCGCCACTTAAATGTGCCCTGTCGGAAATCGCGCGGCGCCGTGGTGGTATCTTCGCTATAGTGACCCTTGCCGTCGCCCTGTTCGCCATGGCAGAGGGCGCAATACTGCTCATAGACGACCTTCCCCTCATGCACGCCTCCCGCGTCTTCCTGGGCCAAAACCACGCGCGCCATGGTCAACAGCGTGACCAGAGCCGGGAGCAGCGTCGCTATACGGCTATCAGGGCGCAAGTTGCCGCCAAAAACGTCGAGCTCGAGTTAGGATTCATGGCCATCGCACCTCGAACCGTTCAGGGGGTGTTTGCGGCCGCGAGTTCGATGGCTACGGTCGCCGTTTTGCCGGCAGACACCGTGACCGAGGTCGGTTTCTCACCGGCAGCTTCGTGCCAAGCGACCAGTGTGTAGGTGCCTGGGGGCACGTCTTTGATCGTGAAGTGCCCGTCATCCCCGGTCGTCGCGAAGTAGGGATTATCGAACTCCCAAATCCACGCGTGCATCCATTCGTGCATATCGCACTTGACCTTGATCAGTTCCGGGATTGCGGGCAACGGCTTGGTTACCGAGAATCCCTTGAAAGGCAGGGCAATATTGTAGATGGTGGCGTTGGTTGAGGCGTTTTGCGGGTGGGTGCTGTGCAGAACCGGATCGTTGGAGGAGATCTTGATTTGCTGACCGATGTTCGCTCCCTGCACCCGCGGATGGAACATGCAGTGCTCATTGACGAGCGAGATCGTGTCGGTCAAAAGCGCGTTGCCCTTGGTGATGCCCTTGAGGTACACCTCGACATTCCCCAATCCACCGTCCTTGCCGACTGAGTACACGGGACTTGGAATGGACTGACCGCAATAGTCCTGGTTCTTGGTGACCGTGATGGGCGCGATTTGGCGCGCCGTACCACTGAGCTTTACGACTCCCTCGATGGTGCCGCCATTTGAGACGGTTTCCTCCGTGTAATCTGCGAGAACTGGTCGCGCAAGGAGCAAGGCGCCGCTGATGACTGAGGCGCTGAGAATCCTAAGACCATAACGCATTGGGATTTTCATGACGCGATTCCCCCGGGAGTTGCAAGCATAAGGATTCACCCGCGGCTTCCATTGGGCCTACTTGGTGGAAATGTATTCAACTAGCGCGGCGATCTCATCATCGCTCAGTTTTTGGGTGACGTGTTGCATGAGTTTGTTTTCACGCAGCCGGCTGCGGAACTGCAGCATTGCGGTCACAAGATAGTATCGAGGCTGCCCGGCGATCCTTGGATTTGTGTTGATGCCCTCGCCATCGTGACCGTGGCAGACAATGCAGGCCAGCACGTCACGCTCCTTCGCGCCGTTCTCGTAGAGCGACTTGCCTTGTTCGGCCAGCGCGGGATTGCTCGATACCGTGCCTCCTACCGGTGGTTGGCTCGAGAACTGCCGTGCGACCCCGTTGATTTGCTCATCAGTAAGACCCCGAGCCATCCCCCACATGAAGGCTCGCGCGCCGGGATCGGTGCGGCCATGCTGCCGAAATAGCTTGAGTTCAGTCTCGATGTAGACGGACAGCTGACCTGCGAGATTCGGGAAGATCCGGTAGATGGCGACTCCGGTGGCACCATGACACTTGGAGCAGACGTTGCTCACCAGTGTCTGCGCGTCGAAACCCGCTGGATCAGTCGGGGCGACGATGGGCGCCGCAGGTGCATCACGAACGGATGTGGCCGCGAGCGCAATCGCAGCGACGGTGAGCGAAGCCAATGGCCGCTGTCTCATTGGAAGTTCCGTCCATAGTCCCAAAGCAGACGTATTGTTGTCCGATGCCTTGGGATTCGGCCGCTCATTGAGAAAAAACGGGTTTTGGTTGTTGTTGACGACTTCGGCCGTTAGCATCGTCCGATCCAGATGATCCGTTGGGCTACTAAAATACGTCGGAACCAGGTGAGCGTCGTTCTCTTGCGTTTCGTGGATACGCCAGCCGAGGAACCCGATAATATAGTGTTCACCCCGTTGTATAGGTACTGCCAGTCGACACCAACATCGGTGTAGCTGCTCACGTATCCCGGGTTTACAGTCTGTCCCGCGAACTCGTCCCCCACAAACTGAGCGTACAGGCCGGAGGTTCCGATTTCAACCGAGTGATGGCCCCGCTCTCCTTGTTCGCGTGTCCGGACGCAACCAATCGAAGAACCTCGGCCTCCCGAACGGTATTCAGTATCTCGGTACGCACGAGGCTCTTTACGAGGTAGGCCTGCGCACCGGCCCGTAATGCTCGCTGCGCGAGCGCACCCCCCGACGACGGCTTTCGCGATGCGGCCCGCACTTGCCACTCATAGAAACCGGTGGCGGGCAGAATGCATCGTTGGCCGCGGCTCCATGGGCCGCGCCAAGTCCTGAAACCGATTGAGTCGGTGCTACGTTGCATTAAAGTGCGCCCGGACGGATTGCTCGGGCTACGCCCTCATCCTCCGCTTCGCTCCGGACCGCCGCCGCTGAAGCGGCGACGTCCAACCCGGCGAAGCGCCGGGTTGTCGAACCGCCGACCACCTGGTTCGAAGTGGTGTCCGGAAATTTAACGCACGTTGAAAATCAGCAACTTAGATGGTCCGCCCTCGCTCAACTTATCGCCAAGTCTCGCGGTGTTCCGCGGAAACCCTACGTTCGCATGCCATCCGTCGGGACATGACCCGAGGCCCCCAGTGGCAAATGCCCGCTAAGCGGTAGGCGAATGACAAGAGACTCGCAGCACCAGGCCAGGAGTTTCTTGGTCTCACATCAACGCTGTGCAACCGATTGATCCTTGTTCGCTTGCGTCAACAGTGCTGCACGAATCTCCGCCAATTGCCGCTTCAGTTCATTGATCTCCGCATCCTGGGCGGCGAGTTTTTGTTGTTCGTCCCGTTTGAGATCGCGTATTTCCGCAACTTGCGCTGCAACGGTGACGTCTTCCTTCTGCATTTCGTTGAGCAGCATCGGCGCGAGTTCATCATAGCGCACGCCGTCGATGCGGCCCGACCCATCCCGGATCACCAGCTCGGGATAAACCTTGGCGACTTCCTCCGCGATCAGTCCATATTGCAACGCGCCCTTGGGGTCACTCTTCAAGCGAAACGTGACGGGACGCAACTGGGTCAATTTTTCCGTGTTCGTACCCATCGGCTCAATGCCCGTCTTGAAGCGTTCCGACGAGACCACCGTGCCGAGCTCTCCATTCGAGGCGACATACACGGGGCTGCCGGTCACCGATTTGCCGTAGATGCCGGCGATGAACGTCTTGATCTGCGTGCCCTCGGCGCCGATCTTGATTACCTTGTTATCGGCAGGAGCACCGGCATTACCTATCTCGATGTTGTAATCGCCGCTCGTCAGTTGATAACCCGCACGATACCCCAGAGCAATGTTGTTGTTGCCCGTCGTATTGAATTCGAGCGCGGCCAGACCGACCGCAGTGTTGAGGTTTCCGGTTTTGTTGTCGAGAAGCGCGTTCGTCCCGACGGCAGTGTTGTTGTTTCCCACGGTGCTAAAAGAAAGCGCCCCGGCCCCGAAGGCAGTGTTATCGCTTCCGGTGGTGTTGAAAAGGAGAGCCTGCAACCCACTGGCCGTGTTGTAGCTGCCGGTCGTGTTCATTTGCAGCGCGCCTGTACCGGAGCTGGTGTTGTAGCTGCCGGTCGTGTTGGAGTATAGCGCATAGCCCCCCGACGCGGTGTTGCCGCCGCCGATCGTGTTGGAGAAGAGCGCGTTGGCGCCGGAGGCGGTGTTCAGGTAGCCCGCCGTGTTGGAATAGAGCGCTTGGGCACCCGCAGCCGCGTTGTCGACGCCCGTCGTGTTGGCATTCAGAGCGCTCGCACCGAAAGCGGTGTTGTTGCTACCGGTCGTGTTGAGATAAAGCGCCTGGCTCCCGAAGGCCGTGTTCAAGCTGCCCGTCGTGTTGGAATAGAGCGCTTCATACCCAGACGCAGTGTCATAGCAACCAAGGAGAATTGAGTCACCGGGGGGGCAGGACGACGGTGTGAGGTTTAATAATGCGCTGGTTCCCATCGCCGTGTTGTAGTACTCATCACTAATTACGACATCGGGCGGCTGTTGTGCGAATGCCGCCCCCGATAGCAAAGTTAGCGCCATTGCCGACCTTGAGATCATCTTCATTTGGATCCTCCCTGAATGGTTCTAGGTTCGTCCTTGTCGGGCACTCAAAATTCGTACATGAAGCGCGAGTATCTCGGAACACCAATAGGTGCGGCGCCCACTGATCGTATTCGCCGAATCGAGCGTGCCTTTTCGCCAGCTGAGCTATAAATTCAACTGGCAACGAATATCCTACCCGATGCTAGTGTCGTGCGTTAGAAATTCACTGGTATGCAAGTTCCGCGGCATCCCCGGGGCTCGCTTAGTCGTACAGAAGCGTCGGTCACCGATTTCAGTGCGCGTGCCCATGAGCACGAGGTAGCT